>Ga0307507_10006528_pt1 | contig 17828 bp, 3 predicted proteins | sample 7_EM_MG_FD_207223 | JGI IMG/M metagenome (GOLD analysis project Ga0307507, IMG submission 207223) | Populus trichocarpa ectomycorrhiza microbial communities from riparian zone in the Pacific Northwest, United States - 7_EM | ecosystem: Host-associated > Plants > Roots > Unclassified | place...
AGTATCCCCACTTTATTAGCTTATCCACTATTACTAAAATCGCGTTATAATCTTGTCCTATAATAGGATCTCTTGACTTTGGTAACTTAATAATAAAGTCCTATAATATAACTTCCTATAGTCTTCCTGGTACTTTAATAGGTTATAGCCCTCTATACGGCTTATGCCTTATCAGTTTGTTTCTTTGGCAATTTAGATATTTCCTTATAACTTATCTTGCTAGTCCCTAGATTCCTTAAATAATATACTCCTCCTAAAGTCTTAATACTAAGCCTATAGCTCTATTGTGTCCTTGTGTTATTCCCTTGTGGAATTCCTTAATAAATTCTCCTGTAATAGACTTAGGCACATACGTTGCTTCTCTATTTTTGTATTGCTCTAAGTCTGGATCCTCTACCTGTATTTCTTAGATCTTCTATGTCTAATTACTCTTTAGTAATTTATAGATCTGACTTTCTTCGGTTGCTATAATCTTTAGATAATTATACCTAATTAATCTGTCTTAATCCTTTTATAATAAAGCTCCTAATAGCTTTTTATTACTTTATAGTTTAGCCCTTCTGCTTAGAGCGTCTGCTTGTGCATTGTCTATACCCTTAGTATGCTGAATTTTGAAATAGTATTCTATAAGCATTTCCGCCTATCTAACCTGTCTTTGGTTGAGTTCCTTTATTGTTAGGAATCCTATAAGGTTCTTATAGTCCGTCTTAACTATAAATGGTTTCTCTGTGCCTTGTAAGAATGCTTTCTATTTTTTAAGTGCTGTAACTATACCTAATAACTCCTTGTTGTAGATGTTGTAGTTTAACTCTGGTGGTGTTATCTTTTAACTATAGTATACCACTGGGTGCCATCTATCTTAATATTTCTGTATAAAGTATGCCCCTAGTGTAAAGTCTAATATATCTATTTCTATAACCGTCTCTAGACCTAGTTAATAGATCTTAAGAACTGGCTCCTAGGTAAATAACCCTTTAACTCTCTTAAATAGTTCTTGTTACTCCTTTCCCTATGCCTATGGTTCTTATTTCTTTATTAACTATATAAGTGGCTTAATGTCCTTTAACTATTGCGCTATAAACCTTCTACAATAATTGCAAAACCCTAGGAATGATCTCAACTACGTAACGTTCTCTAGTTCCTGCTAATTTACTATAGCCTTAATCTTTTTTGGATCTATACTAAGTTGGCCTAGTTTAATAATAAATCCTATAAAATTGGTCTTTTTAGTAAAGAACTCGCATTTTTTAATTATTACTAGCATCTGTTCTTCTTATAGTCTCTTTAAGACCCATTTAACGTGTTCTCTATATTCTTCCTTACTCTCTAAGTAGATGATAATGTTGTTAAGGTATACTATAACAAATTTATCTAGGTGTTCTCCTAATACACTATTAATTCGCTTTTAGAATATTGCTAGTGCGTTTATAAGTCTGAATTGCATAACTAATAGCTTATATAGTCCTTCCTTTGACCTAAAGGCTGCCTTCTACTTGTTGCCTTTCTTGATCCTAATCTAATGGTATGCCTACCTTAGATCTATCTTTATAAAGATCTTTACGTTACCTATCCTATCTTAGATTTCGCTAATTAAGGGTAAAGAATACCTATCCTTCCTAGTGATGCTGTTTAACTGTCTATAGTCTATATACATCCTAAGTTTTCCGTTTTTCTTTGGGACAAATAGTACTGGATATCTTGCTAATGACTATAATGGTCTAATATATCCCTTGCGTAAGTTTTCCTGGATAAACTCCTTAAGCGCTACTAACTCTGTTTTAGTAAGCTTATAGATTAGAAAGAACTTTGGACTTATTCCCTCTTCTAATTCTATCTTATAGTTCTATACTGCATGCTCTAACAGCTTTTCACTTTCTGGTAACCATAACTTTTTACTATACTTATAGTATCTCTTTGGTATATGACTTAAGCCTTACTTAGTCTCTTTATACATCGCTCTGACTTGGTACTATACCAACTTGGTTTACTGTCGCACTTTGCGCTGTTAAGTATCCTTAATATTGACCTAACCTATAACCCAATTGATCTTTGGATTGTACTCCTGTAACCAAGGCATTCCTAGTATCGCCTCGTCCTGTCCTAATGGTAGGATATTAAAAGATATTCTAACTGGTCTTCCTTTAATAGTTAACTGAATAGGTCCTATTTTAAAATTAATAATACCTCCTCTATAGGCTATCTGATCTCCTGAAATTGTTATAAGTGGATATAGGTGTTCCTTCTGTTTGTGTAGTAACCCTATCCTTTCCACTACCTTTGGTAATATGTGGTTCCTAGTTGCTCCACTATCTACTAACGCTTTAAACTGCTAATCTTGCCACTTAGCTTGTAAATTTAGGTGTTGTCCTTAAATTCCTTTAAGGGTCTAAGGCTCTAACACTGGTTCCCTCTGGTTTTGTACGCCTCCCCTTTTCCTAACTGTTGGCTGCTAGATCCTGCTTATACTTAATTTAACCTTAGCCAATACTTAGTTTGTTTCTTTTCCTCTATATATTATAGATAAGTGTTCTCTAGGCACTCCTACCACTGTTATCCGTCTAGGTATTCTTCCGTAAGGAATCTTCCTAGTTAAAGTGTTAAGTCCCCTTGACCTTATACTTCTACTAGGTGCTATTTATATATATACTTGGCGTTCCTAAACCTCTTTTCCTCTGGTGCCTAATATATCCTTACTAGGTACTTCCAGTTCTTGTTTTTAGGTGCTCTATGTATATTACATATATCCTCTATATAAGCTATCCACGATAGTGTATAATACGCTGCATATTTTAGGTTAACTCTTAGTTTGTCTTTATCCTTAAGTTTAAACCTATACCTGGTTAACCTAACCACTGGTATCTCTACTATGGGTACTAAGATTTGTCGCTTACTTCTCTAGTCCCTAGATCCTTCTTCTAGGTTCCTTAACGTTATAATTAATACTCCTTTAATGTGACTTATGCGTTTCTCTATAATGGGTTAGTTTTAGATAACTTTTTTATCTAGCCATATATAAAAGTCTTCCTATTTGTTATTGTGTTATTATCTATACCACTTTCCGTACAACTGGTTTAGTGTATATAGTCTATCTATTAGAAAGTACCTTATTATCGCTGCATCGTAATATCCTTTAGTATGTCTTTCTTTGAACCTAGTTAGGATATCTAGATCCTCTTCTTATTCTAGTTTATCTAACTACTTTGCCCTAGGTGTCCCTGTACCTGGCCTATTAGTAACTCTTTATATGGGTGCTCTGTCCCTTATATAACCTAGTATAGCTAATCTCTTATCTAGCTTTTGCTCTTGCTATGCAATGATTCTTGTTCTGAACTTATCTATAGTTTTTTATTTTCTGCGTTTTGCAGCTGGATCTTTATAGTCGTCTTGCTTTTTAATCCTAGTATTGACTGTTTAATCTTTAGGCTAAATACTACGTTTACTTAGGATTGCTAACGTTCTTATTCGTTCCCCAAACTTATAGTTTGTAAACTTGCGTCCTATACTTATTTGTTTATTACTAAACTAAGTTACTACTCTTTCCCATTGGTTTTTATCCGTTGTGGGTCCTTAGGTGTGTCTTATCTTATCTTAAAAATTTTAAGCCTGTGGCCTTTTACCTTTATTAAGTAATGAGCTAGTACTAGCAGTTATCTACTTGCTTAGTTTCTTCTAAACGTTACTCCTATTATCTTATAAAGCAATAGAAATTGTATCTAATAGTGTTATAACATCCGTTACTAAACCCTGTTCTATAATGGTCTTAGTTTCTGCTTCTGTTTTAACTTCTCTAAGGTCTGCATACTCCTAGTAAGCTGCCTTTATTGCCTTATTATTAGTAAATGCTTCGCCTATGTTAAACTTATTGTCTTTAATATCCAATTTATAAGCTGGTTTGTTGGTTCCTCTAAACTTAAATAACAATGGCTCCTATAGCCAATAGTTTACGCCATACTTAGCGTCCTTATAAATTTGGCATACATTGTTATAATAATACGTAAAACTGTTAATTAAACACTCTTTTGTTTCTTATAGTGCACTATTATCCCTCTGTATATATGTGCTGTCTGCTAGTCTGGTTCCCTTTACTATATAGTTACTCTAACCACCTCTATAGTCTTTAGTAAAATAACCTTGTTTTCCGTAATTTATATAAGCCCTATCTCTAAACCACTTTTCTTGCTATGGAGTCTGCCTAAACGTCTTCTACTGCTAAGATTTCTGGTTTAGCCTCTACTCCTAGGTCCTTTAATTACTTAATCCTTAACCTCTAGGTTTCTATAGTTTCTTTTCCCACCTTTAGGTTTCTTTAGTACCGCTTAGGTCTATTAGCTCTGCGCCATTCTATAGTTTTTAACTCTATATCTGTTGTTACGTACTCTGTGCCTTATATAACTATGGAACTCTGTCTTGCCCTCTCTTGGCTTGTTTCCTTTAATAGATCCTATTATTAATCTTTATTAACTAATCTATTAACTCTTTTAGAGTATCCGTATCTTCCATTAGGATAATTACGTCCTGGACTTTAGCCTTAAGTCCCTATTTATACTGTGCTATAAGCGCCCTGTTATTCCACTTAACCTATATAGCTAGTGTTTGAAACTGTGTTGTATACTTAATTGCTAAAGTGCGTTGTACTAAGTTCTAAAGCTTTTGTTTTGCTGTGGTTATAGCCTCTAGGTCTCTAAATATCTGCATTAGTTATTCCGCGAACCCGTTCTAACTGGTAAATATATACTATACGTCCTGGTTAGTAGTTGTTATGCCATTAGCCTATATTTCCGTAAGATACGGTTTAAACTACTTAAGTGCCCTCCCTATTAGGAACAATCCTGCATAGGCTACTTAATCTAATAATATTACTAACTTCGCTCCTTCCTATACTACCTTAAAGTGCATCTGTGTAAGAAATCCCTTGAGCTTTAACTTCTCTCCTAAGAACCGTTTAATTAAAGGTAGTTTAATTTTCGCTACTCTAATTCCATTAATGCGTTCTTTAAGTATCCTATTATTATCTTATAAGTAATTAACCATTTCCTATAACTAACCTCGCGTAACCACTTAAGAATCCCTATTGTCTATACTAGTATCACCTAGCCCTAAGGTTATGGCTGCCATCGACGTTATTGTAACTGGTACTCTAAGTGGTATATTGTTTGATCTTATTTAATACCATAACCTTAGTAGTAAATGTGTAACGGAACCTTGTAGCAGAAACTACAGTGGGTCCTATTATTAGGCTAGGTATGTAGGTAAGAACAAATTAATAACGTAATAATAACTGGTGGAGTGGTTGCCTAACAGATTAACTCTAATTGTATTCTAAAATTCACTATAAGGAGAGAACTATCTACGGTAGGGACTGAGGTCCTTTAAATACATAACTATACTCCTAAGAAACCCTCTCTTGTACATAAGGTACGTGTTATCTATATTAAACATAACATCCCTTCCGTTTAACATAGTTAATACATTCAACGCCACGTGACCTTAGTTACTATTCCTCGTTATATGGTTCCACTGGTTCCATCCTGGACCGTACCTGTATTAACCAACTAGCTTCCGCCGACTCTTCTCCAAGTAGTTGTAACATTGTACTTAAAGCGTCCGTAACAGGCAAAGCCGCTGTAGGACCTGTAAATACCTCTAATAGTAAAACAGTTGCCGTCTTAACCCCCTAGAAAGAGCTTATAGTAGCTAATACCGAAATTAAATGGCTTTAAGAGCTGCTTAAAACTAGAGACACTTTTACACCTAGTAAGGAGTTATTAGACACCTAGAGACTTACTACGGTCCTTAAGACCCTAGCCTAATATACAGTATTAGTATTATTGCGGTCCGCAAAGGTTGCGGACCCCTTATTGCTTACAGATAGAACTAACCCTATATTTAATAATTGGAAGCTTTAACTATAAGATAAGCTTAAAGTTAATATAGACCACTTCCCTACTACCTAAGCTAAAATAGTCTATGTCTTTGGCTGTACTGGTGGGGATGTATAAACGTATCTATGTCCGCAATATACCTAGGACTTAACAGACCCCTTCCTCTCTAAAGAAGAGATAGTTAACTACCTATCTTCTATTTATAAGGACCCCTTTAAGATATAGAACGCCTGCCTTAATTATAAAGCTTTTAGTATGAAGATAATGGAGACCTTTTTAGCCTTTTAGACCCGCTTTCTGCACCTAGCCGGCTAAGCCCGAATTCCCTATAAAGACCTAATACTAGACCTCTTTGATAAGCTTACCCTAGACCTATAGCGCGCCGTACTACTAGTTTTTACTACTATATAGACGTTAAAGGTACTTATAGACTACTGCCTAGCTATTAACTAAGGCCTTTGTTAAATTAAGGCACGATCTAAGTAGTATAAAGCTAGAAACTCTCTAAACTAGACTATAAGCACTTTATAAACGGCCTATAACACCCTAGTACGATCTGTAACTCCTATGGCACCAGCTGTATAGCCCGCCGTTAATTTAGTAGCTAGCCGTATAGCTAGTCCTACTGCGGGTCCGGCGTATACTTGGCCTATATATAACGACCCCTATAAATAGGCCCTTAGTAATTAAGGAGCTTACTTTTTATATGGCCAGAAAGACCACTTTATAAAGGATTGCTAGATAAAGGCAAAAACAGGCGAGGTTCTGTTAATTTAGGAGGATAGTATGGAGTTGGAAAAAGAGGAACCCTAGAGGAAGACTCCTCTTTAGGGTTAAAAGGGATTAATATATTATATATTAATCTAGGTCGGCTAGTTGGTAGAAGAAGCTGCACTATCCCTTATACCTTATTCCGTAATAGATATTAAGTTTTAACCTCTACTCTGGCTAACTTTAAAGTAAATGCCTTTACCTTAATAGACACCTAGTATACTATAAAGCTGACTGACTTTTTAAATATACCTCTTAAAGAACAACCTAAACTAATTCCTATTCGTGGGTATAACAGACGGATAGGACTACCTATTATAACTATCTTATGGATTTACCTCCGTGTAGATAAACAAAGGTAGTATAATATCCCCTTTCTTATTACGGACCTAGGAAGCCACAATATAATCTTAGAAAGAAAATGGCTAGCCTATCTAGGCTTATAGCTTAACATACGGAGTAGACGGCTTATCTAGCCTAAAATCCTACCCCCAACACCCTCTTTTATAAAGGAAATCAGCATTATAATAGAAAACCTTATGCGGCTATAGATAGACACCGTTTACTAGGCTAATGCTATATATAGGGACCAGGCTTTTGAAAAGAACGTATAGCTTAACCCGCAACGGATCCGTATACTACGCCGCCCCTAAACTACCTATGTTATACCACCTGTACTAGAGATTAAAAAAGGTAGTAAAAAGCTAGCGGAGCTCCCCGTAGGGAACTTAGGCCCTATATAGCTATAAAAAATAGCAAGAAGTATTAGACGCTATACTGAATGTATAGACTAGAGGGATAATTTATAGAAGATAGAATAGAAGCTAAGAAAGATTATAAACCCTAGGCCGTAAAATACGGCCCGATAATAGTCTATAAAGAAACCTATGGGCCTCCCACTAGTTAATATCTGCTGTATTAGCGCTGTAGGATTCTATTAGAACTTGGTCTAACCTAATACCATTGCCTTTACTACTAGCTTATATAAAATTAATCGAATAATTAAGGAAAAAGAAAAAGAGCTTAGTAAATAGGAAGGCGAGCTTATAGACGAGGAGCTGGTAGAACAGAAACTACCCTATTAATACTGGAAATTCAAGGACGTATTCTCTAAGGTAGTATTAGATATACTCCCGCCTTACTAACCGTACGACTATAAGATTGAGATTAAGCTAGATAAGGAAGACATACTTAGCTATAGCCCCCTTTGTTAGCAGTCTACTGCCGAATTATAGGCTATAAAGTAGTACCTTATTAATAACCTAAATAAGGGCTTTATTAAACCTAGTTAAGCCCCTTTTAACTTGCCTATTCTCTTTACTAAAAAGCTAAATAGAGGACTTTGTTTCTGTATTAACTACCGTAAACTAAATAATATAACCCATAAGGACCGCTACCTACTGCCCTTACTTAATGAGACTTTAACCCAAATAAGTAGAGCTAAGATCTTTACTAAGCTTAATATCCGTTAGGCCTTTTACCAAATTAGAATAGACCCTAGATTGGAAGATCTTACTATATTTTGGACCTATTACGGAATATATAAATGTAAAGTACTTCCTTTTAGACTGACTAATGGACCAACTATGTACTAGCGATATATAAATGATATACTCTTTAACTACCTTAATAACTTTTATACGGCCTACCTAGATAATATTATAATCTACTCTAAGAATAAGTTAGAATACGAGGAGTATGTCTATAAAGTCCTATAACGGCTCCGCGAGGCTAGTATTTAGGCCGATATTAGGAAATTGGAATTTAGTGTTAAGCGTATAAAGTACCTAGGTTTTATTATTAGTACGGACGGAATTAAGGCCGACCTAGAGAAAATGGCTGTAATTAACTAGTGGACACCCCCACAGACCGTAAAAGGGGTGTAATTATTTCTAGGTTTCTATAACTTCTACTAACGCTTTATTAAGAACTATAGCAGGATTGCCCGGCCTCTTAACCGCCTTACTAGGAAAGACTAGCTATTCCACTTTAACGCCATATATATGCAGGCCTTTAATAAGTTTAAAAAACGGCTAGTATTAGCTCCCCTACTTGCCCACTTTGACCTAAAACGGCCCTTAATGCTAGAAACTGATGCCTTAGATGGCGCAATAGCCGGTATTTTCTCCTAGAAGTAACTAAACGGAAAATGGCACCCTGTTATATACTATTTGAAGACTATAATAGATACTAAGCTAAACTACCATATCTACGATAAAGAAATGCTAGCTATTGTCTCTAGCTTTTAGCAATGGCGTATACAGCTAAAGGGGACCCCTAAGCCTATTAAGGTGGTTTCGGACCATAAGGCCCTAGAATACTTTATAATAACTAAGGCCCTTATGGCCCGGTAGGCACGCTAGGCGGATATCCTATCTCAGTTTAACTTTTTAATTATATATAGACCAGGCGCTATAAACCGTGCGGATACTCTTATAAGGTATAAACAGGACCTAGGTAACTAGGCGGCTGTGAAGATCTTATTACAGACTTAGACACTACTATAACCAGAGCACCTTAACCCCTAGATATAGGCAGAGCTAAATACGGACCCTTTGGATGCTAAAATATGTCCCGTTAACTCTATGGAACTTAACCTTATTAATAAACTGCTATAGGCAAACCATACGGCCCCTTCTCTATAGGAGTACCGCAAAAAGGTAAAGGATGCTACTAGCCTATGGTCCCTTAAAAACGGACTGCTTAAGCACTAGGAACGGCTGGTAGTGGTAGAGAAACAGAATTTATAGACCTGGCTTATTGCCAAAGCATATACCTAGGTCTCTACGGCCTACCCTAGAAAGAATAAGACCCGTAAGATTATTAGTAACCGTTACTACTAGCCTAAAATAGTTATAGATATTAACCGCTATATACGGAACTATAATAACTACCGTAGGTCTACGATTCTTTAGGACAAAACCCCAGGACTATTAAAGCCACTCCCGATACCAGAACGCCCCTAGTAGTATATCTCTATGGACTTTTACGAGCTGCCTATAGACCGTGACGGATATGATATAGTAATAATCCTAGTTAACCGCTTTGGTAAGCGCCTATTCTTAATCCCCTATTATAAGGATATTAATGCCAAAAAGGTAGCCCGACTATACATCTATTATATCTACCGAATTTACGGACTACTAGATACTATTATATTTAATTATAGGCCGCAGTTTATATCGGCCTTCTAAAATAAGTTTACTTGGATCCTTGGCATTAAGATAAAGCTTTTTATAGCATACCACCCCCAGATAGACGGTTAGACGGAGATTATAAATTAATACTTGGACTAGAGGCTCCGGCCCTTTGTTAACTACTTTTAGGACAACTAGGGCGAACTACTACCCCTAATAGACTACGCCTAGGCAACCCTACCCTATAACTTTATAGGATTTACACCTATTTAGCTAGAAATAGAATACTTACCCCATATAAGCTTTGACTAGGAAAGACTAAAGGGGCCATAGACCATACGCGAAAAACTGTCTTATAAGAAAGCCCAGCAATATGCTAAACGCTTAAAAGAAGTTTGGATGGTAGCCCGTATAAATCTAGAAAAGGCCTAGAGATTAATAAAATAGCAGGCAAATAAGCACAGGCGCGAGCCTAACTTTACTATAGATAATAGGGTCTAGGTTATAACAAAGAACTAAAAGATAGAACAGCCTAGCCGCAAGCTAGACTATAAGATGGTAGGACTGTATAAGATCCTTAATAAAGAAGGCAACTTGTATAAGGTTAAGCTCCTAGACTTAATTAAAGTCTATCTTATTTTTTCACCGGATAAGCTACGGAAGGCTATAAATGACCCACTACCTAGATAAAAGAATGAGCCTCCCCTACCAATTTAAGTTAATAGCGATAATAAATAGGAAGTTAACGAAATATTAGCCTATAAACTAGTATAAGGAACGCTATAATACCATATCTAATAGAAAGGCTATAATCTAGACCTAACCTAGTACCCCGCCTAGAACTTTATAGGCTACCCCTAGAGACTTAAAGAATTTTATAACTAATACCCTAACAAACCCGGACCCCTAAAGTACCTTAACGAGTGGATAGAGTGCTGGTATAGCGAAGACAATAGGCTGCCTATTAAGCATAAAGACAAGAATACCCTATGGACATAATATGGACATACAAAGCCTAAGGGCAGGCTTTTTTAGAGGGGGGGGTAATATTACGGCGCTAGTGGAAAACAGTGGATCTTAGTAGACGTGGATTATAGTAGACGCGAGTCACGTAACTCAAAGACCGCATAAAATATTAAGCGGCGCTGCTATTCTTCTCCTTCCTTTCTCTAGCTTTGGATCCTTATTTATAGACTACCAATTATATAGGCTTACGCGTCCCTCATACCGTGCTCGTGCCTCAATTGACTAAGTCGCTAACACAGGAGGAACGCATATGTAAGAGGCCAGCCTAACCAGAACGTATAATTATCTAATCAACAGTGTTATAAGTAAGTAGAAGGTAAGTTAAAGGTAAGTTAAGGGTAGAATAAGTTTTATGTATTAAAGGACAAATGCTTCTAACCACTTCTATTTAGAGACTAATCGCTGGTTCTTCTCTAGAGGAGAACTAGCTTCCTATATAAACCTTCTAAGATACTAGTAAAACCTTTCGCCCCTATCTATCTAACTATATCTCTTCTGGAACATATATAGGATGTAGATAGGACATTAATAAAACCTCCTACTGTCTTATCTAATATGTACCTCCTAGGGGATTCCGTTACAGCACATATATAAACATTGAAGATGGTAATTAGGATATATCTGGCTTATATTAGGAGTATTACAAAGATATACAATCCTAAATATCCACGCTATAACAATCTGCCAATGCCTCTTCTTTAACGCTAGTAGTAAGTAGAATTTTATAACGTAAGCTATATATAATATATAAACTAATTATTTCTATAATATAGCCAGGCTTAATATTAATTACACAAACTAGATTGCTTATAGTAGAAAGACTTATATTTAGTTAAGAGATACTAAAATATCCTATATCCTTTAAGCACGGGATTAGATATATAATAGATTTATCTAGCCTACAACTAAACAATAAGAATATTACCAAGATGTACAAAAATGTAAGAGACTATATCCTAGATAGATCTTATATATAACTAGGTTCTAATACAAATAGATGCAATACTTGTATATATTAAGGAATAAGATAAGTACAATATGCCCTCTTCTTGGTCTTTAAAAGTGCTTTAGGAGACAGATACCCTATATAGGCGTGTTTTGCTGCGAATACTTAGACCCTTAGCTATAAAACTTTTACTACAAGTAAGTTACAGAGGAAGACTGGGAAAGAATATATAAATTATAAGAAAAGGTATAATATATCTATAATATTATATTACTATATCTAAGTTATAATATAAATATTACGTACTCTTATACATTTCCTTAGCGATTTAATAAAATTAAATTAAGATAATCTTAAATAAAGAGACATAAATACGTAAGATACTTATTTATATTATCTATTCTTATTAACGTATATAGACTTTATAATAGTATTTATTATGCATTTCAGCACTAGATTACCTGTATAGAGCAGAGTGCTAGTTATAAGCCATATCTTTATATTATAAAGTACACGGTTAGTGTCTAATATATCCTAAATATATTATAACTATAACTAAGTTATAACTAGTTACTTATAGATAGACCTATGGCAAGCATATACTATACTAAGGGAAGTTAAATACAAAACCATAAAAAACACTACTAAAAGTCTCTTTCTTTAGTTTTAAGATACTTATTAAAATATTTAAGAGATTTACTTAACTAAGGCTATTAGGGCACTCCAGAAACCTATACAGCGGTAGAGCATAGGAAGAAAAGATTAGATAATTATTATTATTCATTGCTTAACGTCCGATTTGGATCCCTGTTGGGCCCACGCGGACTACTCCTTATATACATATAGGGAGAAAACTCTATTTGAGAAAACCCTATAATCCGTCTCCCCGCCTTTTGGGGCTCGCTTACAAGTTACCTACGAGTCACTAGTGGTGCTCTACTACCTTACTTTTTGACCTCTTTAGGAACTACTGCTACCGTAACAAACCTACGGACGCGCTAGTATTACACACTGTACTCTACTCCTGTAGAGTTATTAGGGGGCGCCTATTACTCGCCTCTTTGCCTTTTATTGCTATTTCCTTTGTAACCCGGAACTGGTCTAGCACATTTTGGCTAATAAGCCACCGGGTAGCCGCCTTAAGGCCTTTCTATGTTAAGAGTAGTGTATTATAGTTTTCTATACTAGCTGCTAAGAGAATTGCTTCTTAGCTAGTGTGTAAGGGGCATAACAGTATTATATATTTTGGCATCTGTCTTGGCCAGCTATATTTACACCTTAGGCTACCTACTAGGACATCTACCTAGTAAAGCTAATCTTTTAGTCCTATTATTCCTGTCCTTAAGAGTGTTGCCATTGTATTTTCTACCTTTGTTAGGCCCTCTTGGAGCCCTTAGGTATTTACCCCCCATAGCATTACCTATGCTATAGCTTGGGTTCCCCTTGCCTAAGTCTACCTCTGTGCCTTTAACTCCTATTTGTCTCTCCAGCGTCGGTCTAACCAGTATTGTGTTGCGGTAGATAGTTTTCTAGTACTCTTTTATGCTCTACTTTGGCTCCTTTCTCTCCCTTGCTGTTATCTTTACTAGCCTCTTACGCATCTCCCTTTCTCCTCTATATAGGCCTGGGCCCTAGCACCGTACTAATTTTCTTCTGCTTTCTCTACCTGTTTTCCTAATATATCTTCCCTACTTTAGGGTTGTTGGTTTCTTCTCTTATAGGGCACCCTAGGGTCCCTCCATAGTTTGTTTAGGCGTGTCTTAATATACTTTATAACGTTAGAGTTGCGTTCCTTTTGCACCCTTTGCATTGCATTGGCTTTAATATATAGTTATAGGGGGGGAATATTGGCTTCCTTCTTAAGCAGTGCTATAGCCGTTCGCTTATACCCGCCTGTTATACTCCTAAGGCAGGCTGTTTGGACCTTTTAGAGTGGTTTAAGGAGTGATTTAGGGGGGCCTTTCTTGGTTTCTTTAGTGGCCCAAATGCTAGATCTATACGTTATGGTTAGCCGGACAACTGCTATATATAGTAGGCGTGACCTCTAGAAGCATAGACCCTATATAGAATTAACAATCCTGGATATAGTGATATACTGTGCTTGGCCCTTACGGGCCGCTTATGCCGTATATACGCTCTACCGGAGCTTGCTATTTACCTATACTCCTAATACCCTTAGGCCTTGAACCGGTTAACCCCCAAAGCCTTAGATATGGATTATATGCTAAAGATCTACAGATTAGTTACGTTTTCTTATAAAATAGATTAGCTAGTATTTCTCTAGTAAGAATTGGACTCTATATCGTCTTGCCTATTCTATATAGGTGTTATAGGCTTTCTCTAGTGTCCTGCAGTTCTCTGCGGCTGTTGGCCTATATATAATTAGGTTTATGTTATTAATAAAGCCTATTCCCTAGGTCGCCCCTTTCTTAAAGGTGTTAAGTAGGTTGCTTATAAAGAAGAGGAAGAGTATAGGCGATAGAGGTAATCCTTATAGTATTCCTATTGCGACTACAATAGGGGGGCTCTGGTATCTGCTAAAGACCAATAATGTTTCTTTCTGGCCTGTAAATCCTTAAATAAATTAAATAATCTATTCTGGGAAGCCCTTTGCCCTAAGGATATATAGGAGACGCTTATGGGGTATATTATTATAGGCGCCGCTGATATCTAGGCTAAGTATTAATACTACGAAGTCCTTTCGCATAGCCTATGCAGTTTTAATGGTAGTAGCGAGTAGTGTAAGTGCTAATAGTGTTAAGCGATTCTTTCTTGCCCCTATTTAGCTTTGTGGTAGTAGGGCGTGTTCCTCTGCCGTGTTTGCTATATAGTCCGCTATAACCTTGTCTAAGATCTTGCTTAGGGTGTTTTCTAAGGTAATAGGGCGGTAGCTTCCTGGGATTAAGTAGTCTACTTTGCCTTCTTTTTATAAGATAACCGTTATTATAGATCTTCTAAGTCGCGGGTAGTAGCCTATTATAAAGTATACTCTGGCTACATCTGCAAGCTAAGGTGCTATAAGTGGTCCATAGGTCTTTAGGGCTTTGTTTAGGATCCTATCTAGTCCTAGTGCTATATTATTTAAAAGGCGGCTAATAGTTCTAGCCATTTCTTTAGTTGTTATGTCGCTATTAACCCTTAGGCGAGTCACTAGTGTTTTACTGGTGATATTGCTAAGGTCTGCTAGAGCCGGTTAAGGGAAAAATCTTTTTATAAGGATCTTTACCTTCTTGTCATTGTTGCTTGTGGCCTGTGGTTCGCCTACTCTTTATAGGGGTAGTAGGTGTGGATCTTCTACTAGGCGTCCCGCCTTTTTCTTTGCCTATTTTGCTATGGTCTAAAGGCCCTTATTATAGGGGAGACTTAGGTTAGTAGTATATTTATTTATAAACTGTCTCTAGTTATTCCTTGCTTCTTTTCTTAGGGTATTCTTTAGCTGGTTTTTTGTGTCTTTATATTATCTCTCGTCCTTAGAATTATGGCTGCTTGTGTATTTCCTCCTTGCTCGTTGTTGGCTGGCTATAAGGGCCGCGCACTGTGCGGACTATACATATCGCGTATAGGGGCCTGGTTTTGAAACTGGGCAGTGCTCTTTTAGCCTATTTTTAATTGCTGCCTAGATTCTTTCTAGTCTTTAATTAATTTCCTTAGGGGTAGCTAATAAGCCTTGCTTGTTTGGTATTAGGTGGATTTCTTCTAGGTCTTAGAGTTGTTATTTAATTATATTAAGGAAGCTATCTATGTTAAGCTTCCTTATTGCGTATCTTTTACTATTTAGTTACGCCTTGATATCCAGATCTAGTTGTATCTAGATAGGGATATGGTCTAAGGTAAGTACCTATTCTTCTTTAGGGGAGCACCTTTTGAGTCTTTGGTATAGGTTTTCGTCCATAATCGTGAGGTTAATTGTACTTTTAGCGGTGCCCCGTTGCTATATAATTGCACCTAGGGGGGTAGCTAGCTTAAGGCCCCCGTTATCTATAGCTCTTAGTAGGCACTCTACCTATTAATTAGCAGCAACATGGATGCCCCCCTACTATAGGTGGTGGAGGTTTATGTCTCCTAGTAGGATAAACTCTACGTGTTTAGTTTCTAGCAAGCTTATTATAGATATAATATTCTCTGTCTATGCTACCCCTTTAACCCTAGGGTTATAGACATTAATAATTTATACTAGTCCCCTATATATCTAGATAGTTATAACTGTAATATCTAGGTTAAATGCCTGCCATAACTATAAGGCAAGGCTGATATTTTTACTAATTATAAAGTATACGCGTGTGGCTGCTTTTGGTTTATATAGGAGCTAAAATCCTTAGGGGCAGTATGTTAATTGTGTGTAGGTATTATAATACGGCTTTTATATAGCAAGAATATAGTGTTTCTCTGGGTCTAGACTATCTAGTAGGGGCCTTACTAGATAGTGGTTTGTATTGCTGCAGTTGTACTATATAATGGTTAAGTAGCGGACCCCTAGCAGGGGTCCTTTACCTCTCCTTTGCTCCTCGCTTTTTCTATTTCCACTTTCTCTAAAATGTTCAGAACTTCCGTCTCCTGTGTTTGCTCCCTGGCTACTACTTATTTTATATAGAGCTTTCTATTTCTGTATCTTGTGTTCCTACTAGCCTTTCTAAATCTAAGTTTATTATTGCCTCTAGTTCTTTCCCCGTTCTTGCCAGTTGGCTATATGCCCCTTATAAGCCAGCTATATGTGTTGTATTTACCGCGTTAAATCTAATTCTTAATTATCCCGGCCTTGAACTTGCCGTAGCCATCTATAGGGGTCTTCCTACTGGGCGTTCTCTCCCTTATGTCCCATGTGTCCCTTATGTCCCTGTTCGGTCTAGTAATGTCACGCAGCGTCACTTTTGGCCCGTTAAGGCTTGGGATGGCTAGCTTAGCCCCCCAGTATTAAAGGTAGGAAACGCTGGGAAGACACCTGCGTCCCCCTAGCTTATCGCCTATTATTTCTATTCGTATAACCTAGCGTGTAGTTATTCCCGCAGCTGTTAAGCCCTTTCCTTCCATCTCCTATATTTAATACAGTCTTCTCTCTCCCACGCCTTATATGTGCTTTGGTGACAGTTTGCGCATTTTATTTGGTCTTAATTTGTACATTATCTTATATTGTGGGGGCCTGCACAGTGGCCGTAGCACACCTATGCTGCGTATGTGGATTAGGTGTGTCCCCATTATATACAGCAATAATATTGTTCCAGGCGTAGTCTATGGTTATAGAGCCTTATGTTGTATATAAGGCCATTTATAATTATTCCTTTTTGGATAAGGAGTTTTTGTATTCCTGGTGTATGTACGCTAACAATAAGGGAGCCATGCGTTCGTTTATTGTTTCCCTAGCAAGTCTCTAGCGCCCCTTATATCCTCTTATTGTTCTTATTGTATGCTTAGTTTGTATTTCCCTATTAAAGCCATTGGATCCGGGTAATTACAAGTCCTAGTATAAGGCGTTCCATTTGTTTTACTATCTCCTGTATAGTTGCTATATTATCTGCCTAGCGTCCCCTTTCTACCCTAAGGCTTATGGGAACCGACAGGACTTTAACTGGATGACCAGAATACATATGCATTATAAAACTACTATACATAGCAAGTTTGCCTGAACTGCTTGCCTAGTTCCTTGCCACGGTTAACGTAGTAGCTGGTGGACAAAGCTAGCTCCTACCTATGTGCACCTGATTTGCTCTATAAGCCTATCCCTATAGCCTGCCCCTGCCTAAATAGACCGACACGCGCATCCGTCCTTTCGGGCTATACAGACAGTGTCGTTAACAAGGTATTGATCCTTCCTCTGAGACAGGTCCACCAGGAGTTAGAGCCTAGTAAAGGGGTAAGGTTCCTAGAGTCGTCCATCGCTACCATTATATACCACGCCCCACAGCCGTTGGCTGCTTCGCGTTACCTATGACGCTCTCACGACAACAGGCCGACCGTGTCTTGCAGGCGTGGGCCCATGATAACTCGACGCCGCGCAGCTACCGTCCCTCAGCCGCCTACTAACCAAACTTGTTGTCCTCCTATCTTAACCAACACCTGCATCTAAGTCCG
>Ga0307507_10006530_pt1 | contig 17826 bp, 4 predicted proteins | sample 7_EM_MG_FD_207223 | JGI IMG/M metagenome (GOLD analysis project Ga0307507, IMG submission 207223) | Populus trichocarpa ectomycorrhiza microbial communities from riparian zone in the Pacific Northwest, United States - 7_EM | ecosystem: Host-associated > Plants > Roots > Unclassified | place...
AAAATATAATCGATTACCTTTTAAAGTGGTTAACTAGTTAATTAGTGGAGATATATTGCTCTTTAGCAGTGTCGCGTTTAATTAATGAGTAGACCTTTATACATTTTCGCACCAAAGGCCCTCAGACGGCAAACGAGACCGCGCTTCCAAGTACAGGGGTTATATAACGCTAGCAGGGGTTTAATAAAGCTAGTAGGGTTTTTCTATAAAGCTATACTAGTTAAGTACTAGCGAGATTTATCTCGTTTGCCGCCTAAGTCGCTTACTGAGATAACTTTGTTATTCAAATCGGAATTCAAGTTGGTGATGGTGGCCTGTGCGGGCTTACTAATTGCTTATTAATCACAGTTGTGTGGGATAGTTGTGCCTGGAGACGCTCCGGCCATATAAAAACAACCTTAGGTTTAAATAGAACTATTCCAGTCTTCTACCAGGCGCCTACAATAGTACGCTAGGTAAAGGTCTTATAACGGATCTGGCCTATAGCTGCTAGGAACTCAGTTCTTGTAAATTCCCTTCTGGTATACCGAGCTGCCGTATTAAGAGCCTGGCTATAATGATATTTAAGCGGCTAAAAACAACCCACATCTAATAGCTGCAGAAAATGCGTTATATGAGGGGGTAACCCATATAGGTATATTCTATGGCCTTAAGCGTATGTTACAACTTTATACGTGTTATAAGAGCCGTAACCATCTATTAAGAGGAGCCGATTTCTGCCTTGGATTAAGCCCTTGGTTTAGTGATAGAAATGGCGTATATAATTAAGGGCCAATTTATTATTACTATAGCCAGTTTCCGATCTAGCTACTAAATAGCTAGCTGGCAAGTCCGTAAACCATTCCTCTATTAAATTCTGGCTAGAAATAATTATTATTGGAGTAATACAATCACTAATTAAGCGTATAGTTTCCACTAGAGTTATAAGCTCTTAACTATTTGAATAAGGAATAAATACCTCTTATCCTTTCTTTATCCAAACTAATTAATTCTTTGCAATACTAAGACGTACGCCGCACTTATTAAAGTTCTAGAAATTAGCTGGTACAATTCCATATTCTTAGTAATAGACTAAGAAGTTATTAAACTATTACGGACGCTTTAAGTAAGGTGTTATAACTACTTAGAGAAGAGTCGGCAGAAGCTAGTTGGTTAATATAGGCACGGTCCAGAATGGATCCGGTGGAACCATGTAACAAGGAATAGTAAGCAAGTCACATGACGTTATACGCAGTATACAAGGAGTACGCAGTGTACGCCACATATAACACATATAACACATACCTTATATACAAGAGAGGATTTCTTAGAAGTACGGTTATATATTTAAAGGACCTCAGTCCCTACCGTAGATAGTTCTCTCCTTATAGTAAATCTTAGAATACAATTAGAGTTAATCTATTAGGTAACCACTCCACCAGTTATTATTACGTTATTAATTTTGTTCATACCTATATACCCAGCCCATTAATAGAACCCACCGTAGTTCCTACTACAAGATTTTGTTACACATTTACTACCAAGGTTACAGTATTAAATAGAGAGATCAAACAATATGCCACTAAGAGTAGCACTAGTTACAACAGCGTTAATGGGAGCTATAACCTTAGGTCTAGGTGATACTAGTATAAATAAGGGAGATTCTTAAGTAGTTACGTAAGGTTAGTTACAGGAAATGGTTAATCACTTATAGGATAATAATAGGATACTTAAAGAACGCATTAATGGAATTGGAGCAGCAAAGATCAAGTTACCTTTAATTAAACAATTCTTAGAAGAGAAGTTGAAGCTTAAGGGATTTCTTACGCAAATGCACTTTAAGGTAGTATAGGAAGGAGCGAAGTTAGCAATATTATTAGACCAAGTAGCCTATACAGGATTGTTCCTGACAGAAAGGGCACTTAAGTAGTTTAAGCTATATCTTACAGAAATACAGGCTAATAGCATAACAACTACTAACCAAGATGTACGGTATATATTTGCCAGTTGGAACGGGTTTATAAAGCAATTAACGCAGATGTTTGGAGACCTGGAAGCCATAACCATAGCAGAACAAAAGCTTTAGAACTTAGTACAACGCACTTTAATAATTAAGTATACAACACAGTTTTAAACACTAGCTATATAGGTTAAGTGGAATAACAAGGCGCTTATAGCACAGTATAAACAGGGACTTAAGGCTAAAGTCCAGGACGTAATTATCCTAATGGAAGATGCGGATACTCTAAAAGAGTTAATAGATTAGTTAATAAAGATTAATAATAGAATCTATTAAAGGGAACAAGCTAAGAGAGGGCAAGACAGAGTTCCACAGTTGTATAAGGCGTAGAGTACGTAATAATAGACACAAAGTCAAAAACTATGGAATAGCGCAGAGCCAATAGACCTAAGTAGTACTAAAGAAACCCAAAGATAGGAAAAGAAACCATAGAAACCTAAAGGTTAAGAATTAAGTAATTAAAGGACTAAGGAGCAGAGGCTAAACTAGGGATCTTAGCAGCAGAAGACGTTTAGGCGGACTCCACAGCAAGAAAGATGGTTTAAAGATAGAGCTTGCATAAATTGCGGAAAACAGGGTTATTTTACCAGAGATTATAGAGGTGGTTAGAGTAACCATATAGTAAAGGGAACTAGACTAGTAGATGGCACGTACGTATAGAGGGACAATAGTGCACTGCGAGGAACAAAAGAGTGTTTAATTAACAGTTTTGCGTATTATTACAACAACGCATACCAAATTCATAAGGATGCTAAGTATAGCGCAAGCTATTAGCCATAGGAGCCAGAGTTAAAAGGACTCCAAGGAACCAGAAAGTTAGACAAAGAATAAAATTAACTCTATAAACTAGATTAAGATGTCACAGCAACATATAGATAAAGATTAGCAGTAATAACAATAGAGTTAAAGTACTTATTAATTAACAGCGATAAGGACAAAAAAGAGGCTAACTGGGAGCACTTAAACCTTAATAACGCAACAGAAGCAGAAACTAAGACCATTACTAAATAAGGTTTAGTAACGGATATTATAACACCATTAAATATAATTTCTATCGCTTTATAAGACAATAGGAGCAACGTTTAGAAGAAACTAAGTAAGTAGATAACTACTAGTACTAGCTTATTACTTAATAAAGGCAAAAGGCTATAGGCTTAAGATTTTTAAGAAGAGATAAGAGAAGCTTAAAATTCTTAAAATAAGATAAAACATACCTAAGAACCTATAACAGACAAAAACTAATGGGAAAGGGCAGCAACTTAGTTTAATAATAAATAAATAAGTACAGGACGTAAGTTTAAGAACTACAAGTTTAGGGAACGAATAAGAACATCAGCAATTCTAGGTAAATATAGTGTTCAGCCTAAAGATTAAAAAGTTAATATCTAGATTAAAAAGCAAGATAACTATAAGGATCCAGCTGCAAGACGTAAAAAATAAAAAACTATAGATGAGTTTAGGACAAGAATTATTATATAGCAAGAGCAAAAGCTAGATAAGAGATTAACTATACCAGGTTATATAAGGGACAAAGCACCTATATAAAGAGTTACTAATAGGCCAAGTGTAGGGACACCTAGGGTAAAATGGTTAGATAAACTGGAACAAGAAGAGAATCTAGATATCCTAACTAGGTTTAAAGAAAGGCATACTAAAGGATATTACAATACAGCAATAACAAGGTATTTTCTAACGGATAGACTATATATACTAAACCAGTTGTATGGAAAGTAGTATAGGCAATAACACAACAACAAATAGGAAGACTTTTATATATAGCTAAACAAAAAAGTTGTCTAAGATCAACCTATTACGGAAAAACACATAAGTCATATTAAAGGAGCATTAATTATAATATTAAGGAACCTAGAAGAGAGGTCTAGGGACTAGAGAAGTAAATAACAAATCTTAGTACCCATAGCAGAGATACCAGTAGTTAGGTCAACTAGGTATAGGTTTAAACTTAAAAACAAAGACAAACCAAAAGTTAACCTAAAATATGCAGCGCATTATACACTATTATGGATAGCTTATATAGATAACATATGTAATATATATAGAGCACCTAAAGATAAGAACTGGAAGTACCTAGTAAGAATATATTAGGCACCAGAGGAAAAGCGGTTTAGGAACACTAAGTATATATATAGTTGGCACCTAGTAGAAGTACAAGGTTAAGGAGACTTAACACTTTAACTAGGAAGATTCCTTACGGAAGAATACCTAGATAAATAATAGTGGTGGGAGTGCCTAGAGAACACTTATCTATAGCACATAGAGGAAAAGAAATAAACTAAGTATTGGCCAAAGTTAGACCAAGTATAGGCAGGATTAAGCAGCCAACAATTAGGAAAAGGAGAGGTGTATAAAACTAGAGGGAACTAGTATTAGAGCCTTAAACCCTTAAAGGAATTTAAGGACAATACCTAAATTTAAGAGCCAAGTGGCAAGATTAGCAGTTTAAAGCATTAGTAGACAGTAAAGTAATAAGGAACTATATATCACTAAAGGCAGTGGAAAGGATGGGGTTACCATATAGATAAAAGGAATACCTATATTTACTTACAACGATTTCAGGAGATTAGATAGCCTATAGAGGAGGCATTATTAATCTTAAAACAGGACCTATTTAGATAACTATTAAAGGGAGACCAGTTAGAATATCTTTTAATATCCTACCGTTAGGACAGGACGAGGCGATACTAGGAATACCTTAATTATAGGAGTACAATCTAAAGATCAATTAGGTTATAGGTTAAGTTAATATTAAGGATACACAACAATATAAAGTGCAATAGTAAACCAAGTTGGTATAGTACCAAGTTGGAGCAACATATAAGGAGACTAAGCGAGGCTTAAGTTATATACCAAAGAGATACCACAAGTATAGAAAAAAGTTATAGTCACCAGAAAGTAAAAAGCTGTTAAAGTATGCAGCTTAAAACCATAAGATAGAATTAAAAGAGGGAATAAGTCTAAAGTTCTTTCTAATTTATAAGCTTACTAAAACGGAGTTAGTAGCGCTTAAAGAGTTTATCCAGGAGAACTTATAAAAGGGATATATTAAACCATCGCAGTTATTAGCAAAATATCCAGTACTATTCATTCTAAAGAAAAATGGAAAACTTAGGATGTATATAGACTATAGACAGTTAAACAGCATCACTAGGAAGGATAGGTATTCTTTACCCTTAATTAGCAAAATCTAAAATAGGATAGGTAATATAAAGATCTTTACAAAGATAGATCTGAGATAGGCGTACTACTAGATTAGAATCAAGGAAGGCAATAAATAGAAGGCAGCCTTTAGGTTAAAGGAAGGACTATATAAGCCATTAGTTATACAATTCGGGCTTATAAACGCACTAGCAACGTTCTAGAAGCGAATTAATAGTATATTAGGAGAACACCTAGATAAATTTATTATAGCATACCTTAACAACATTATTATCTACTTAAAGAGTAAGGAAGAATACAGGGAACACGTTAAGTAGGTCTTAAAGAGACTATAAGAAGAAAAGATGCCAGTAGCAATTAAGAAATGCGAGTTCTTCACCAGGAAGACCAATTTTATTAGATTTATCATTAAACTAGGCTAACTTAGCATAGATCTAAAGAAGATCAAGGCTATAGTAAATTAGTAAGAACCAGAGAACGTTACACAGTTAAGATTATTTTTAGGGTTTTGCAATTACTACAGAAGGTTTATAGCGCAGTAGTCACAGAATATTAAGCCATTTACATAGTTAATAAAGAAAGAAGAACTGTAGGTATAAGGGAAGGAACAATAAGAACTATTTAAGAAAGTCAAAGAGTTATTTACCTAGGAGCTAGTTCTTAAGATCTATTAACTAGGTCTAGAGACGGTTATAGAAATAAATGCATCAGACTTTACACTAGGGGTATACTTCCTATAGAAATATTAAGATAGATAGCACCCAGTAACATACTATAGTTGAAAGATAACACTACCAGAGTTAAACTATGACATCTATAATAAGGAGTTATTAGGTATAGTTATAGCACTTAAGGAATAAAGAGCATTCTTATAAGGCACAGAAAAACCATTTATAGTTAAGACGGACCATAAGAACCTTATAGGATTCCTAACAACAAAGGAACTCAACCAAAAACAGGTTAGATAGGCGGAAATGCTTGCAGAATACTATTTCAAAATTTAGTATACCAAGGGTACAGACAATACATAAGTAGATGCTCTAAGTAGAAAGGCTAAACTATAAAGTAATAAAAAGCTATTAGGAGCTTTATTGCGAAAGGATTAAGATAAATTAATTAGGTACAATTATCTAAAGATTATAGTAACTAAGGAAAGTCAGATCTATAAGTTACCAGAGAGTAATTAAACACAAAAAATCCAAGAAGCATAGGTAGAGGATCTAAACTTAGAGCAATACAAAAACAGAGAGGCAACTTATGTGCCTAAGTCTATTGCAGAAGAATTTATTAAGGAATTTTACAAGGGAATAACATAAGAACATAATAGAGCTATAGGCTTAGTGTTAAAACTTTAAGAGGAGTATATTATTTAAGAAATCTGGGGACTAGCAAGATAAGTTATAAAGGAATATCTAGATTACCAAAGGAATAAACTAATAAGGCATAAGCCATATAAAAAACTACAACCTATTAAGACACCAGGAAGACCATAGGAAGTCATATTATAGGACTTTATTATTAAGTTACTAAAGTCAAAAGATCCTATTATAGGACAAAATTATAACGCAATCTTAGTAATAGTAGATAAGCTAACAAAGTAGGGATACTTTATAGTATACACTAAAGAGATATCAGTAAAAGATGTCGCTAGAATCTATATAAAAAAAGTGTTTATAAGACATAGAGCACTAAACAAGATTATATTAGATAGAGATCTAAGATTTATAGCAGCATTTTAAGAAGTATTTCTAGCAGAACAAGGGGTTCACACAGTAATATCTATAGTATATCATCCGCAGACGGACGGATAAACGGAAAGACTAAACTAGACACTAGAGCAGTATCTAAGGCATTATATTAATTACGCATAGAACAATTAGGTATCGCTATTACCAGTTATATAGTTTATATATAATATAACACCACAAGAAGGAATAGAAACATTACCATTTAAGGCGAATTACGGATATAAGCCAAGAATATTGTTATCACTATATTAAGCAAAAAAGATGAGTAGCACAGCAAAGTAAAGAATGGAGATATTAATGAATCTTTATGCAGACCTTAAAGAAACAGCTAAACTAGTATAAAAACAAATAAAAAGGTACTATAATGCTAAGAGATCTAAGGGACTAGATCTTAAGGAGGGGGATAAAGTATGGCTACTATATAAAAACTTTAAGAGTTAATAACTAAGTAAGAAGTTAAACTATATTAGACTAGGACCTTTCAAAGTTAAGTAAAGAATTTCATTAATTATATATAAGTTAAACCTACTAGCTAAAATAAAAATCTACCCTGTACAGTATATTGTAATACTAGAGCCAGTATACAGAAATATCAAGCCACCAGTCTATAAGGCAGATATATATAGAGGACAAGAGGAAGACAAATAGTAAGTTTTAAAGATTATTAGTTACAAGGATATAGATAACAAAACATAATATAAAGTAAAGTGGATAAGCTATAATAAGACTACCTAGAAACTACTAAGCAACCTAAGAAACGCTATAGGAAAGGTATAAGAGTATCAAAAGAAAGTAGGTTAGGCAACATTAATAAAAAAAAATCGCCAAAAAATAAATCGCCTAAGGGGGACCCAAGAGGAGCAATTGCTAAGCTACTTAGAGTTGTTTCCCTTGTAGGAGGAAAGTCAATCCTTTTATTACCCAGCTTAGACAAACCCTATTAAATAAGTTTCTACTCCTTAGAACGGACCTTTTTACGGACAAGTTTAAGACAAAGAAGATAGATAGAAGCGGATAAATGGGCTTTAAGGGCACGCTGTTAAGTAGCTATAGCCTCCTACTCTGCTTTCTATAAACAATAAAGCTCATCTAAGGCGCTTAAGAGCTTACCGTTAAGCTTCATAGCGGTAGATTAAACACAAGACCCTATAATAAGTTACTCAGGGAACTCAAAGACTGTTAAAAGTTATAGGATATATACACTTAGCATTAAAAACAGAGCAAACATCACAGGACAATTAAACGTTTGCTTTAGTACACTCTAAGTAAAACAAGGGTTATTAAGACAAAGGACTCGCCAGCACAACACATACTAACCCCACCTTTACGCAACAAGAACATGGAAACAGTATTATCTTACTAAGCAACAGTATAGCAGCCACAGTATGAGCATAGCGCTACGCTTATAAAGAAGAAGGAGCTTTAACCATAATAAGTACAAATATTAACCAGACTAATTAAACGGACATTATACCTCTAGTGGACGACTTAGAGATGTTAGGAATCTTTAAGGACGAAGATAAAAAGGAGGGAGATAGTGTTACGGACGCTTTAAGTAAGGTATTACAACTACTTAAAGAGGAGTCAGCAGAAGCTAGTTAGTTAATATAGGCACGGTCTAGAATAGATCCAGTGGAACCATATAATAAGGAATAGTAAGCAAGTTACATAACATTATACGCAGTATACAAGGAGTACGCAGTATACGCCACATACAACACGTATAACACATACCTCACGTATAAAAGAGGATTTCTTAGAAGTACGGTTATGTATTTAAAGGACCTCAGTCCCTACCGTAGATAGTTCTCTCCTTGTAGTAAATCTTAGAATACAATTAAAGTTAATCTATTAGGCAACCACTCCACCAGTTATTATTACGTTGTTAATTTTGTTCATACCTACATACCCAGCCCATTAACAGAACCCACCGTAGTTCCTACTACAAGGTTCCGTTACATAAACCATCCTTTAATATAGGCAGGCTCCTGTGCCTTTTTCTAGGCAGTCTCTATAGGCTTAGCCTTCGTACGCTTATATAAGGACTTATCCAGATAACATTATAGCCAGTATATTCCAACCTGTGGAGGAAGTTCGTCGTTATTATATAGGGTAGTGTGATTTTAGGCCAAAATTGAATTGGCTATATTGCGCACCATCTCCTTTCAAATTCTAAATCTAATACTATCCACATGGTCAAGAAATTGCTTTAAGGCAAGCTCCTCTGCATTATCTAAGCGCCTATTAGGTGCACGACGCGTAGACTTGCTGTTATAGCCTTAATAAGCCCTCCAGAGCTTATCGTAGTCGCATTTCCAATTATCTGAAACTTGCTTTAAATTAGGCTTGTGCGGTAGGGCCTTAAACTTCTTCACAATTTCTATAATCCTCTGAGCTTTAATGGTATATACATTAACCTTCCGTTTCATCATTTTGGGTGCACAGGAAGGTTATGGCTGTAAAAATACATGTAGGATTGTATATATAGGATTAATTTTGTATTAAGGGTGTTTTTGTGTTAAGGGTGTAGGCCCCCACTAGGTGGGGGCTGCGCAGCATTTAAAGAACCCGACGGGGCCCGAGTAATTAGTTAGATTCCTGCCAAGAGGTTCTCCCAAGTCTCATCACGTGATATTGTTGCGGGCTTATTTTCCAACACCCTCCCTCAAGCTCAGTCAACGATACCGCTATATACACTGTATATAGGGGTGTAGGATTGCTTAATAAGGGCTACTAAAGCTCCTCTAAGGTAGAATAAGTGTTTAATAAGGAGTTACGCCCTCCCTAATGTCTAGAGACAGCGCCTGCTCAGTAAAACGTCTCTTAAAATTTTAGCAGCACCTCCCTATAGGTGTTCTATATTGCCCATAGAGCTCTAGAGGCCTTATAGCCTTACCCTATATCTCTCCTAAAGTATGTCCATCCTTCCTACTAGTATGAGCCCTCTCTAATGTCGTAGCTGTTAGATTCGGGTGGTAGGTTAGTAGATTAAGGTTAAGTTCTGTTGCTTGTTTTAAGGCCTTAAGGCGTTATTTAGCATACTTTCTGAGGATCTACTAATTGTGTACTAATTTCCTATTAAGGCCTAGTGTAGTCAATCAAGTCTCTGCACCATCCGAAGGTGTTTAAGGAAGGCGTAGAACTAAGGACCTGCAAGAGGCTTAGTAAGGCCGTCAGCCGCCATGTTAATTAAAGCAATGTATACAAGGTTAATCCTATCACTATTTATCTTATCTCTTATATAGTAAAACTGGATGTCGATGTGCTTTGTTTAATTATATTAAACTAGATTTTTAGCTAACGCTTTTATAGCTTAGTTATCGGTTTTAATTAAGATCCTAGCAAACTGCTTACTCTGGTCTAGTACACCTAGTTTAATAAGTAAAAGTTAAAGCCATATAGCCTCTTTTACTGTAGCTGTTAGAGCCGTGTACTCTAATTAATATGTTAGTAGTAAAACAGTAGCTTGTAGCTTTAATTTCCATGAGATTGGTCCTCTATTTAACATAAATATAAAGCCCAATACAGAGCGTCTTATAGTTTTGTTTTATCTCTAGTTAGCGTTACTAAAGCTAATTGGTATAAGGTCTAGGTTCTTATTGCCTTTATAGGTAATTCCTCTATCGAGCAAGCCAGCTAGGTATTAAAGGATAAGTCTTACAGCCGTTATATAGGTAGAGGTAAGGTTATGGGCGAAACGGCTTACCGTTAACACCGCAAAGGCGATATCTGGCCTTGTTTCTATTATAGGAAATATAACTAAACTGACTATGCTCTGGTATCTTCTAATATCGTCCTCACTGGTAGTTTCTTAATTGGCTATAAGCTTAATTAAGTGCTTTATAGGTATTGGTAAGGTATTAGCCTTTTATAATCTAAAACGTTTAAGAGCTTTAATAAGGTAGGCTTGCTATAAGAGTATAATCTTCTTCTTTGTTTAATCTCTTGTGACTGTTATACCTAAGTAAAAGCTTATTAGCCCAAGATCTATTATTTAGAAGGCTGCTTTAAGCTCTACTTTTACCTAATTAACTGTCGCTATATCCCTATGGATAATCTTAGTATTGTTAATATAGGTAGAAATAATTAAACCTTTCCATCCTTTACTAATGGCGAATATACTGTAATCCGCGTGTAGATGGTAAAGTCTAAGTTTTTCTAGTAGAAACTTTAAGAGCGTCTCATACTAGATTTAAGGTGACTGTTTTAGTCCATAAAGGGCCTTTTTAAGGTAGCAGACTTTACCAGCTTCTTTATAGCCTTTTAGCATAACAACGTAGAGTTCTTAATTAATTGGTCCATAGAGAAAGGCGGTTTTAACATCCATCTATTTAATTTTAAGGTTGTAGTAGGCAGCAATCGCGAATAGAGCCCTAAAAGCTATAGGTTTTACTACCGCAGCAAAGGTCTAGTTATAGTCAATACCGTACTACTATAAATATCCCTTAACGACCTATCTAGCCTTGTAGCGGAGGACCTCGCTATCCTTTCCCTTTTTAACTTTAAACACCCATTTACCAGCAAGAGGCTTATAAGGAGGCTTAAGGGAGGCAAGATTAATAAGTTCCTATATCTAGTTCTTAATTAGAGACCCTACCTCCTCTATTATTACTTTTATCCATTCTTCGCTGTTTAGGCCGTTGATTGCTTGGTTATACGTATAAGGCTTATCTTCGTCGATTAAGGTAGTGGATGTGTACGTTTTAAGATTAGGTGAGCCAGGATATTAAATATAGCCGGCTAGTAGAGCCATAGGATTGACCGCGTTGCGATTATTTAAGTAAGGGTTTTAAGGTGTAGATTAAGGAGGAAAGGTAGATAGAAGGGCTATTAGTTTATTACCTATTTTATTATCCTAGTTGCTTAGTAGCTTATTAATATTGTCAGCCTATTAGTTAAGGCCTTAGTCTGTACCTATAAGGCTTATAAAGAAGGCAGTAGGGTTGCTTAGTAGGTTAACTCTTAACGTCTAGCGGCCTAATTAAGTAGTGGTTATAGTAAGGTTTTTGGGCAAAGGCTTAAGCCTATAGGGCAAGCTATTGCGACCTTCCTTCTGATTAATTCTTTGTTGTCTTTTTCTTAATAGAGGCTTTGGCTAAGAAGTAGTAGTGTCTTCCCTCCCTTGCTTATTAGATAAGTCGACAGATTCTTCCATAAATGTAGTAGTAGTTTTTAAGCTAATATCGCCTTTGTAGATTTTAACGTCTTTAAGACGCTTAATCTTCTGTTCATCTAGTAGCCAAACACAATAGATTGTCTTGCCGTTATAGCTAATTAGAACACCCTTCTTTGCTTATAGAGCAAACCTGGCTAATTTTACGCGATCTTCTTTAGCTATAAGGGAGTAGACGGTAGATCCTAGAGCCCTTAGATAGTATACTAAGGGAGGTTTACCCTTAAGCTTTTCATAAGGTAATATGCCATTAAGAAGAGCTCTTATAGGGCGTCTGTTTTTAATGTGTATAGCTATAAGGAGTACGTTAGGCCATAGAAAGTCTAGTATATTGCTAGCGAGGATCATTGAGCGGGTAATTTCGGTGGAGGTTTGCTGCGAGCGCTTTACTACTCCATTCTCTTTCTAAGCGTGTGAGGCGGCAGGTTCAAATTCTATACCTAGATTGTCCATCTAGGTGGTTACTTTCTTGCTACGGAGCTCTGCTCTATAGTTGGTATAAATTCTAGTAATTTTAAGGTCGAATTTGGTGTAGATCTAATTATAATACCTCTATAAAGTACTGAGCTACTCGTCCTTTATATGGACGGTATAGACTATAGTAAACCTTATATAGTCGTCGGTAAAAGATACGTAGTATCTTTCGCCTTTAAAGCTAACGGGGGTAATAGGTCCCACTAGATCCGTATAGACAAATTAAAATAGCCGTATAGCTTGTTCCTAGGGCGTTTTATTATACCTCTTTCTAGCTTTAGATTGAGCGTAAGGCTTACAGTATTTATTACTAATGTTATTAAACTTAATACCAAGTTTACTTAGGTGGCATTTAAGGTCACTATAGTTAAGGTGGCCAAATCGGTGATGCCAAATAGGTAGGTTTTTGTTGTTTTTAATTATCTAGAGGATCGATTTTAATAAGTAGTTATACTACCAAATTAGATAGAGTTGTTGAACTTTAGGTGTATATCCTATTACCTTATTATTACATTTAAGTTCGTAAGTCTTGTTATTAAAGAAGACGCCTATTTCCTTAAGTCGGCTTCCAGATAGTAGGTTTGCTAGTAAATGTGGTACATAAAGAACATTATATAGAGTAAGCGTACTTCCGTAACCTTTATCAGGGAGTACGGTTTATATAGAGATAGATCCTTTGCCTACTAATTAAGCTCTATAGGGACCAACTATATCTAATAAGGTGTTGTTATTAACGTAGTTAAAGAGAAGTTTACGATTCTTACAGCAGTGGACGGTAGCAGTAGTATTATAGATAAAGTTATACCTACTTAGTTAGGCTTGTACCACCGCTGCTACAAGCTCACGTTATAGATTTGCTTCATTTTTAACTTAATTAGAGTGTTTATTAAGCTAAATAGGTGGCCTAGTTCTCTACTTCTTCCTTACACGGATTCTATTACTAATTCTCTATAGTGCGTTTTCTGGGTTTCTCTCCTAGCAATCTTCTTTGGAATGCGTAGTTCTGTTATATTTTACGCAGTTAGGGTGCTTGTATATTCCTAATAGTGCAGTCTTTCTCTTTGTGGACGTTCCGTTGTTTAAACGTGCTACTAGTATAGTAGAAGCTTCTTAATTAAGCTTACTATTAAAGATAATAAGTTCCTTACCTAAGGCTTATAGGTCGGTATTTTTCTGCGTCTAATTTATTTGTTGAGTTATTTTAAACTAAGCGTAGTTAGTAGAGCTAACTCTATGCAGAAGGGCCACTTGGGCAAGGATTTCGTAGTTAATAGGTTAGTCTATTTTAATAAGGCGATTAAGGTTTAATATAATATAGGAGACAATCTCCTCTATATTCTTAAAATCTTAAACATATTTAGTAAAGAAGGTAGCTATAATGTTAGTAATAGCTGCCGGATTAAGATCCTTAAAGCGTTCTTTTAGAGCCTTCCATTTCTCAAATACCTGTCCAGCGTTTAATATAAACGGCTTATAGATATCGCTAATGTTCTAGTTAATAAAACCGGCTGCGTAGGCTAGCTGTTCCTTATGTTTCTCCTATTCCTTTACTAAGTCAGCTGGCTTAATTTTTAGCTATTTAGTAGTAAAGCCTAAGTCCACCCATTTCTCTCTAATTAACTCAATTGTAGGAAGAAGCTATAGTGGGTTATTAAAAACCCACTTAATGTTTTTAAATTGGAGGTAGTTTTGTATATTAATACTAAATATTAGCCAGTCTTCCCGTCTGATGAGCTTTCGGATAGAGGCTTAGGCAGTATATTCATCGCTTATATTAACAAGGCTTATAGGTAGTTTGTAGTAGGCAGTCTGTAGGCCTTATTATAATAATAATATCAGATTTGTTTCCTTTGTAAGGAGTGTATATATAGTGTAAGTTTTAACTTAATATATTCCTTAGCTAGTATAGGCAGTTCTAATAAGCTTCTTCTAATCCGCTACTAATATGGCTATTATAAGGCTTTGTTCTCAAAACTCTATCGTTCTATAATAATAATAGTAAGGTTGTTTACTAAATGCGAGGTATCCTCCTAAGCCTCCAGTGTTGCCATTTGTTATGGGCTGTGTTAGGCTCGTCCTCAGTAGGATCTTCTTGTTATATTCAGCGTAGAGTCTGTTGTTGGCAGCTACATAGCCGCTCGTTATAGGTTTTTGGCGTCGTAAGTTGGTTAAATGTTCAACGACCTTTTAACGCCCGTACGGTGATATTGCGATAGCAATTATCGTGAACAATAAAGCAATTAGGTTTAGCTCGTTAGGCGCAAACCCAGGCTTATAACCTATTAAAAGAAGGTTATTAGGGCTAAAACTCTGTGCATTGCTTATTTCTATATAGGTGGTTGAAGAGATTTCAAGGAACTTTGACCGGCGGTCGAAGTTCTCTAATTGGTCAGATTCCTGCCAAGAGGTTCTCCCAAGTCTCATCACGTGATATCGTTGCGGGCTTGTTTTCCAACACAGCCCCCCCTTACGACTCAATGTGCACGGCTCGGCTTAACACATTAAGAGAAATTCCAGCAAGCACGTTTCAAACCTAAATTTCAAGTAATCATGTCGTCAGATTTGTTCGCGGAATTTTCGTCTTCCTCCGAGTCTCCAGCTCACCCAGCGCCTTCTCAAGCGGCGGCATCAGCACCACGAACTGCCACAGACCGGTTCAGCTTCTTCGATGACTTGACCACAATAGATTCCGAGATGAGTTTGTCTCAGAATCGAAAGGAACCTCCACCAGCAGATTTTAATCCACCTTCCTTTTATCAACCGTCTAATCTCGGACAGGTTCCAGCTCCCATCAGTGAAGAGACTGATGAATGGGGCGACTTCGAGGGTGCAGCACCTCCCCAAGCTATTCCTTCATGCATTGCAGTCGCTAGCTCTTGGGAGGCACTCCAATCTCTTGAACCTTCTACTACGTTAAATGCACCCCAATATAAACTAGATCAGAACCCGAGTACAGTTAGACATAACTTTACCGATGACCCCTTCGATTTCGGACCTCTACCTGTCAGGCAAGCGTCCCTAAGTGCGCACCGGCCGGTTGCTAGTACTCCACCCAAGCGCGATCCCAACGTCTTGTTTGATGTCAGCCAGCCTGATGACGAAGATGACTTCGGCGACTTCGAGGCTCCAGCACCCGAAGAAGCTGTTCGAACTCGTAACTCCGAACAGACAGACCGGGCAGCTTATAGCCTTTTCCACCCCCTCTCTTCTTTCTCTAGCCGCAGCGATGTTCCTAATGTTGGTGGAATAGAAGGAATGTCTCATACTCAGAAACTGCCCTCCGCTCCGGGGGCTCATATGACTAAGTTGGCCGCTTCTCGTTCTATACCGCCGTCTCATCCTCAGGGACATATGGAAGATGTTCCATGGGACGATTTTACTGATTGGGAAACATCTCTTCCCATTTCAGAAGTAAATGAAACTGGTCTTGGAATACCCAGAATCTTCCCCCTTATAGATGATCCGGTTGCAACTTCACCACCAGGTCTTGCAGAAGTTGCACCAGACGAGTTACCTCCTACGAACGTGCCCCCTCCGGGAATCCTCCTTGCTCTTTTTCTGTCACTGTTCTCTGAAGCGCAGACGAAGCTGTTCAACCCTATGGCAGCGCAGACATATCAAATGAAAAACAAACTTCTCTCAGATCCAGCCATTCTAAGCTTTCTCCGAGGTTACCTTATGATTGCTACCGTTGCAGCTCGTATAATTGCTGGTAGAAAATTACGATGGAAACGAGACATGCACCTTGCACAGGGAATGAAGCTAGGACCGGCGTCGTCAAGAGGAACCTCTGGCATGAAACTTACCGGTATAGACAAGAGCGAGATTAATAAAGAAGAAAGAGAAGCGCTGGATGTTGTACGGGCTTGGCGGGAGCAGCTTGGCCGGCTTCGCTCAGCTGTTGCCGCTGCTAATGTTATCCGACCGGGCTATCTAGGAACCATTCCGGAAGTTCAAGAGGTTATGTCTGTTAGGGTTTGCAAGGAGATTGATGGCGGGATCCTAGCGCCACAGCAGTGCGCGCTCTGTGGTCTGAAGAGAGACGAGCGCGTTAATAAGGTTGACGTGTCTGCCGAGGACAGTTTTGGGGAGTGGTGGATTGAGCAAGTTAGCATGCATCGAGGTAAGATCTTTCCACTATTGACGGCCACTTAGCTGACCTACTTGACAAAATCTCAAGCCTGTAGAAACTTTTGGCAAGAGCACAAGGAATCTCTTCGGCAGCATTAAATTTTTACTTAGTCTCTCATACCCTAACCTACATTCGTAACAAGGCTAAGAGTGGAGAATCCATCAAGTTTCATATCACTTTCCAAACCACAGATCACATTACATACTACACGGTCCCCAGAAGAAAATCCGACTTTCAACTACAAGTAACGAGATTTGAAAGACGGGGATCTTTCAGTGTGCGCAGAGGAATCAAGCCCTTTCGCAAGCTGAAACATCACCAAGTTCTAGTCTGACCACGCTCTAAATAATATGGGCCGATTTATGGTGATGAACTCTATGAACTCAATGTGGATCGATAGTACTATGACATGCCAGCCTTCCAAGAATAGTGGTTAAGGCTGGAGGGACTGTCTGTCAGCATTCGAACCTTAACCTTTTCCACATGTCAGGCCAGTCCTCCAGATGCCTACCTGCGAAAGGGCCAGAGGGATATATTTGTTAAGGGTAAACGAAAATAATGGGTGCTGCAGGCATGGAGAGTCTGGGTTGATTCAGTAGCTCTTTTCTTTGTCAGACCCGGGGTTGTGAAATGGACGGAATATACAAAAATTAAAGAAATCTTTGACCACCGTTGGTAGTAACGAGGGTTTTTTTGTTGTCGTTCGATAACATTCCTTTGAAGCGGACCCTCTTGGTAGTTTCGAATATGAAGGGAATATCTCCATGTATCTCATCACATCATGTGGTAAGAGCTTGTTTAGCACCCCCGGTTTATTTCATAAATCAGACCTTTCGTGGATCGTTGGTGCACAGACGGACGTTACACGCTCTTTATCAACCAACGAATTCTCTAAGAGCACATGGACGCGATTTTAGGGTAATTAACTACTAGATTCTTAAATCACTACTAAACCTTATCACTTTTCTATTATCTAATTACTTTGGAAATAATATAAGTGTATAATTACAGCACCTGTCGTACCGAACGCGTGCTTACGCGTACGGTACACCAACTACGCGTTTACGCGTTCGGTGCACCAACCACCCGCTTACGCGTCTAGTGCACCCCTGAAGCACTGACT
>Ga0307507_10006531_pt1 | contig 17825 bp, 17 predicted proteins | sample 7_EM_MG_FD_207223 | JGI IMG/M metagenome (GOLD analysis project Ga0307507, IMG submission 207223) | Populus trichocarpa ectomycorrhiza microbial communities from riparian zone in the Pacific Northwest, United States - 7_EM | ecosystem: Host-associated > Plants > Roots > Unclassified | place...
TTTTAATTTATCTTGATGGGTTGTCTATCGTTACCCTTCCTGTCCTTTCTATCCATTAGTGCAACGCTAAAAGGTTCTGAAATTCGGGCACGAACGAAGGGATACAATACGGTAGTCTAGCTCTTCCTAGAAGTTGAGGTGAAGTTTGATGAATGGATGGAAGCGTTGGCATTTGTATGGAGAAAAGAAAAAAAGAAAAGAAGAAAAAAAAGAAAGCTTTTGGCTGAGTAATGTTATCGCCTAAAGCGGTATCATATTTATCACTTACTACATTAGGATTAGTTCCCTGACGCTGGGTGGCGCTGAAGGTTAATTCTACAAGCATGATGCGGAAGGGGGGGCCGGCACCATACAACATGATACTTTAAAATTTGGACCAACGTTTCTTTTAAAAACCTCCAACATCTCGAGCTTTCGTGGAGATGTCGATTTTTATATATTGTCCCTTTTCGTATAAACATGTAGGGGGAGGTCATCCTATCATCTAATAAGATCCATAATCCTTGGAGGAGGAGGGGGAGGAGTAGTATGTACCGGTATTTGAAGGCCCCTTCTAAAAACTGCAGTCGAGCAACTTTTTCTTGGCAATGGATGTTCCCCGCCAACGGATATTCCTCACAATAGCGAAGGGGGGGTGAAACTTGTTCCGTAACGCCGAAATGATTTGCGAAGAAAGAAAGAAAAACTTACCATACCGGTATATAACGAAACTGGGGGAGCATGATATGATAGATGGCTATGGTACCGGTAGGCGTAAACTTTCCTGCCCCCCCGAGTGGAATGGAGTGAAAAAGCGCGCACACCTACCTAATAAGTGTTGCAAGCCAGGCCAATACACTAGAGCGCATTCCTAGGGTTTGCTTTTCCGGGTTGACAAGTTGCTGTAGGGCCAAGTATTTTTAAACCCTTACATGAGAAGAAAGAAGGTCTGTGGAGAGCCTTTTAGCTGGAGATACGTGGGGGGCTTCCCTTCCGAGGAGCAGCACAAATGGGGACGAGTGATATCGAGTGATAGATGCATATCATATAGCTCATGGATGTTCTTCTGTAGTACGGGGAACGCCGAATTTCTCTCGCTCTCAACAGTTTTGTTGGAATCCAACTGCTTCTAACAAAAAGCAAATGAATTAACCACATGCAATATCAAATAGGGGTGGAAAGCAATGGATATTTTACATTACATACGTATCCATATTTCACTTTTTTTTTTTTTTTTTCCTTTCCTTCCCTCTTTCCACACACCGCTCCATCGTGGTCGTCGTTCGTCGTTTTCTTTCTTTTTTTCTTCTTCTTATTCCCCCCCCTTCTCACTTTCGTAACGCTTCTGAGGAATTGAAATGTTTTTTTTTTTTGATCCTCTTTTCTTTTCAAACCCCCCTAGTCCTTTCTCGTATAAGTTTTGATTAGCAATTCCTAAAACTAATTACTGGGGGGCCTGTTTCCTTTTACTTTGTGGAGTATTTCAGCCCCCTGAAATGGAATGGTTTGGAAATCTCCAGGTAGGAGACTTTTGGGGGGAATCGAACCAAGCGCACGCTTGAATTTTGTCCTTGTTGATGATAGTGCTGGTAAGCCACCTTTGACCGCCACGACTATGAGTGGGATGGGGAAAAGCATGGATTGCTTGGACGATATTCTGGCCACCCTTTCCATTTTTTTTCTTCTTCTCAAACTGCACGTCCAACTGGCTTCGCTTGGCTCTTAGTTGCATGACCATCTGTCAAACAATTAGGGCAGAGGGTTTTTGGCCCACTTTCTTTTCGTTCGCACATCAATGTCCATCGGGGAAAGTAATCCCCGATAGGTGCGGGAATACCTGGAACGTGAAGAGGGCAGGTTTGGGGGTGAGTGAGAGGACGAGGCAATGGTTGAAATTCTAATATTTGGCAAATCTTTGCAAGTTTTCGGGAAAAGGAAAAAAAGTGATTTTTCTTGGGGTGCGATCTTCGGTTCCGGTTGCGCTGCGAGACGATGCCGGTAAATACTTTGAGGGTTCACGGTTTACGCCGGCAATTGTATTCCACAGTCTTACTCCGGTCTTGGAAAGTAATTGTTAAGCAGAAAGAAGTCCTTTATCTCGACGGTTGCCTGCACAGAAAAGGCCGTATAATAGCAGGATTAAGGATACCGGTAGGATATAGAGGGCAAAGAGAAGCTGAACGAGAGCAATGTAGGAGGAGGTGGAGGGGAAGAGGAAGGTAAAAAACCGTGCCTCAGCTTAGGCCAGATGCAGGTTGTCCTCGCATCATTTATCATACCACCCCTCTAGTTCTGGGAAAATTGAACTTACTTTCCCCGTACGATAGAGGAAAGGACTGGCTGTTTGTTTGCTCAATAAGCTCGGAACGGCCCTTCAAATAGAGAATAGGAGAGGCGTGGGGTTTTCAATTGGTGGGGTTTTTTTATCTGTCTTACTTTATATTCTGATCTGCTGTACCACCTATGGAGAAAAATAAAGGAACCAAACCATTCGGATCTTTCCGTGGGGATGCTGGAAAAACCAAACAAGAAAGTCGTGTAATACCGGTAATGCAGTGAAAAACGTAAAACATAATTCAAAATTACTCGAAAACTTAATAATGAAATATCCTTGGACGGTGGTATGTCTAGAGCGAGATGTTAACTTTTGACGATTTGTGCACATCAGCTGTGTTGAAAAGGCAATTTTGCGCTGCCCGCTTAATATTTTGGCTATTTTATTTTATTTTAAATACTGACTCCCGACGGTTGAAACATTCGTCAGGTGGCGCTACCACTTGTAATGCCGAAGTCTTACAGACATCGATTGTTTCTCGGCGATATCTCTGCCGGGCGTGGATGAAGAGGAAAAACAACCTTAGACTCGACCCTGAGGCTTTTCTCCTCGAGTTACGGCACCGGACGGGGACTACACCCTATCTAAGTAATCTTTTCAGCATATATATTCTCCACTGCCATATTATGTTTATCCTCGGCCCAAAATGATATCTGTCAATAGGTATTTATATTCCGATGGCTGGGCAAATCTCCCGAGAAAGCTCACCAAGGGCCACCCACAGGCCACGAGGACAGATCTTTTCGACAATAGCACGGTACTCGTATGTGTTTGATCAATTGTCTTCGAGTAGCCAGTTGCGCATGCTCATCAAAAGGTGAGACTTGACGCGGACGATGCGTGTTTTGAGAAAGTTGAACTTGACTTCTGTTTGGAAACGTCTGTGTTTAAGATGGTGATCTACAGCAGTAGCGTTCCAGATTTTGAGGCTTTATTTCTGTTGGAGCTTTTTAAATACCATACTTGTATTAGCCTTGTTTTAGTATCGCGTCCGAATTGAACTGTCTAATGCTCAATCGTTCGGTGTTTTTTCTTTTCTTTTCAAGCCCCCTCCTTCGAAAAGGCTGCGGGCAGGCGTCATTTGTGAGGTTGATGGTTCTTTTTTCGGTGAGGCGATAGTGTCGGATGTTCGTTGGTTCGCAAGGTATTCGAAAGGGGTTTTTTTTGGCCATTCGATTATTGGTCGAGGTCTCGATCTGCTTCTATTATTTACTTTTTGTTGATTTTTTATTTTATTTTTCCTCTCTGCCTCTCTTTTTCCTATTATTGCCTTTTTGTTTTACTTTTTTTTTCTTTTTCTTCTCTTCTTCCCCTGTCGTATTTTCTTTTTCCTTTCTCGCTTCAGTCCATCCCGCTAAGAAAAGCAGCCTCTCTTATGGACTAAGGGATTGTGAGACTGCATCCGCCACACCATTGACATGCTGAGGAACCCCGCCAACCGATTCATCGGAATTCGCTTTGGCATGTTTGAGGAGGAAAAACAAGTGAAGGTGGGTGCAGAATGGTAGGTTGTGGTGGCCTTGGAAGGATAGGCAGCACAAAAAGTTAGATGCCCTGACAGTTTTCCATCGAGGCTCCACCTGTCGTTGGTGGCTAGGCAGTTACCAGGAACAAAAAACACCTAAGATGATTGGTGTCGCATGCGCATATATACAGACATCAATGCTTGATGGTGAATTGAGTGAGAACATACGGCAGACATACATACACATACATGTACATGCGTTCATACACACATACATACATTACATGACAATGTACTCGTACTCAACCAGAACCCATGGATAGATAGATAGACTGGGGGGGGAAGGGGGTTCAAAAAGAAGGAGGGGATTAGGGACCAACCATACGGGAACAACGAGAGTCAAGTGCAAGTATGCCACACCACCACTTGAAGGGACCAGACTACCGGAGTCATCAGGCAGTCCTCATGATACTGTAGATACCATGAACATGAACGATGGAGTGGGATGAGCAAGGGAACCATCACCACCACCACCACCACCTTCTTTCCCCCCGTTCGATAACCACCATTACCACACCCCTTCCCCCCCTAATTTGCCCAGCCCACAGAGCAAAATTGCCGTGAAACTGCTTGGCTGCAGCCGCGGGGCACCATACCCATTTCCTGGTTCCCATTGGCTGCAATGGGCAGGTATTCGCCATCCAAGCAATGTTGCCCTCGCACAGCCGTCCTACTTACGGAATAGTGCCTGCAGCGAGAACATCGTTGGTCTTCGCGATGTGTCCCTGTTGGCCCTGGACATGTTATGTATTGCTGTCTATTATTAACTTAACTTAAAAATTTTATTTATTTTTATCGGATTGTATGGGGGTATTGTGACTGAATTTATTTATTAAATTTTTATTTATTTATTTATTTATTGAATTTTTATGATATCCTCCCCTTTTCCCCTTTGCGCAATTGCATTGAAACAAGCATGAATCAGGAGACTAAGTAAATTGCCCGTCCGCACGGAGGTCGCGGTCTCGAGAAAACAATATCTGCTGTTGATGCTGTGCAAGTACCTGATCTGCAGGAAATAGGAGGGGCATAGGCGAATGTGTTGGTGTTAACTTGGTAAGACGAAGAGAGAGTGAAGAGGGAGAAGAAATGAAGTGAGGGCGCATCACTGTGCTTTAATTGAGGTGGACAGAAGGTGGTTAAATATGTAGGGTATAGTGCTTGAAGCATATAAGCTGTTAGATAATGAACTGCAACGAGCTGGCAGGAATGAATATCATAGCAAAGATCGCAAGGTACCGGAGACGTACTACCGAGTAGGGCTCAACAGGCAGTCAGCCAGATACCAGTGCACATGACAGATGATCACAGATGTATCTAGAGACAGAAAGACAGCAAAGAAAGTACCGGTAAAAGAGGAGAAAGAAGAAAAGAGACAAGGCCAAGTTGGCAGAAAAGCTCAGGCACCGAAACAGAAACGTAACAGAGAAAGGAGCAAAGGCACCGAGCGTCAATTGATCACAATTGGTGATAGAGCAGTTTGCCCTGGATTTAGTGTAGCTCAATCTGCACCCTACACTTTTCAACTACTTGGGCCCTCCTTATTTTTTTCCTCACTGTCAGAAGCAATATCTCTCGTCTAGGCTTCCCCACTCTAGATTTCCGAACGAGAAATTGATGTCTTTTCTTCAGTGGTCGAAGGGGGGGGGGGTTTCTCTTTGGCTTCCTTCTTTTTCCCTCTCTCTTTCCCCCCCTACTCTGTTCCATGGTTGTTGACCATCACTGTAGCCCCTCCCTTCTTGGATTTGCCGGTGGATCTGGTCGGTAGACCAGTTGCTTGGAAACTCTTTCATTCACTTTCTCTTCCCTTTATCTCATTCTTTTCTCTTAGTCTAGGGGGTGTGCCTATGTGCGTGTGAGGAAGGAAAAAAAAAAAAAAAAAAGTCGAGCACTACAGTCATCCTCCTTGTGCCCAGGCAACCTAGTCCTTTTAGAGTTACTGCGTGTAGGTGCAAAAAGTCTAATGGTTCAAGTTTCACTACTACTGAAAAAAGACTGCACTGCGAAGACCGCGACTGTTTCCTCCACCAAACCCAACCACGCTTTTCCTTCAACGCCCACCACACTCTTTTTAACACCATTCCTCCGAAGTAGGTAGTACTACTCTACGATCTCTAAGTAGCAAGAGCCGAGTATTCAGTCAAGGAATACTCGTCCGGCCCACGGGGAATTTGTTATCAGATAGCCGCATCTCCTGTTGCACGCACCACCATTCAAAGTCTTAAAAGTAGCTGGGGCGCTGCGGGCAGCACGAACTCTTGCACCCAGCCAGACAGACGAGGTGAGATCTCTCTACTCGAGTAGCTACCACCACGAAAAAGGAGATCGGGACTCACCCCCCCCCAAGGGCTTTCTCTTTCACCCACACGCTCGCTCACCTCTTATTCATTTCTCCCTCTCTTTATTCCCCTCCATACAGGCTGGTCTACACAGTAGGCCACTGACTGGGAAAAGGAAAAAAAAGCCCTTACAAACCCTAACCCAGCCTGTAGTATTTCAACTCCCGAGCTCCCCAAATTTTGGGCCCCGGTTTCCTACAGGGCCGTTCGCCCAAATCACGCTCTCTTACAAGAATGCCAAAAATGGCACCGACAGTAAAACGCTCGCTTTCTACTCCTAATATGTCAAGTACTGCTAAGCCGCCCTATTCAACTGACAAACGACGCAATAAACTTGGCTACCATCGAACCTCAGTTGCTTGTGGTATGTTCTACGCGCAGGCATGGTGGTGCTGATCATCGACCTAACTCAATTGCTGATTGTGAACGATTTTCGTTGGTATAGGGCATTGCAGACGTCGAAAGATACGTTGTTTAATAACGAAGATACAACTGACGAAGGAAGACACAACCCAACAGGGTTGTTGCAACAACTGCATTCGTTTAAAAAAGGAGTGCAGCTTTTTCCCCGTGGAGAATACAGATCGGCGGCCTAGGTCCCCGTCAAAACCGGACATCTCGAATAATGATGGTGATTCTGTGGCATCCTCTCCATCTCCGGGATTGGGCCGGGGACTGGTGCCCGGTTATCCCAACAGGCATCCTGCATCAGTTCCCGTAACCCCCATATCTGAACGACCAAATTCTGAGGATAATTGTCGAGCAAATGGAGCTCCAGGACCCTCATCTCGAATACAAATTTCTCAATCCGCATCAGAATCCCGTCGTCCTAGTATTGCTCATTTAAATTCGGAGCCGCTGGGAATCAAACCAGAAGAGGCATTTATAAGGCTAGGAGAGGGCGTTCCTCGAACTCCGTGGGAGGTCCCTTCTCAACAAGAGATGCCGAACTTGTTCGGCCAATACTCTGGCTTCCAGGACCCGTCAACGACGTATTGGCGATTGAATTCGCCTTCAATTTGTGGAGGTCCCCACCCACACCATCAGCTTCACAGCGTGGGCAGTATGGCTTCCCTTACTGCAGCAGAGTCTTTGGATAGCTGCGATGACGGAGTGTATTCCCCCCAGGGGCCATCTCGAATGGGGTCCTTTGATCATAGTATGGGGGGCCTGTTAGGTTATCCGACCACCCATTCGCCAGAGGCGACGGATCTCGGCGTGGTGCCGGATTTGCGTTCGGCGAGTACTTCCACGGCATCCCTGACTGCATCCGTTTCTGAGGCATCACAGTACGGCGCTCCGGGAGAACCGGGTTATGAACACTATATGACTCAATGGGTAGACCAGGCGTCGAATGGGGCCAATTTTGGCCTAGAGAGTGTGGTGAAGGGGGAGGATGTGGGGATGGATCCTCAATATTTGCTTGCTATGGGGGATGGATATTTGGGGGATGGATATTCGGTGGATAGCGATTTTCACCACTTTGCCTATCCAGGTCAGCACACGAGACCCATCGTCAAACTAGATCAAGAATAGGGTCTTGATTACTACTGCGGGGGAGAAGTAATTTACGGTATCTCGTTTTTGCTGGAGACTACAAAATCGCTATCATATTGTCATCCCTCCCCCCCTCACCTTTTCAGGAATGTAAGAAAAGCTCCGCTATCTTATCGAATGGGTATGGAAACTCCAGGGATCGGTCGCTATTTTCGCTTGTCATCCACAGCAACACTTCTCTTTCTAAAATCATTGGATCTTGTTAGCCAGCGGGGCGTGTCTACAGGGGGACTGCTATTTTTCGCAGTCCTGTTTCTTTTCTCTTTCTTTTCTTTTGCTTGCACATTTTGAGTTTTTGTATACCCTACGCATTGGATTCTCTTTGAAGTCTTTTTTCGAACTGGGGTACATCTACTTCATTATTCCTACATATACCATTATCGTGTTGTGAGGCCATTGCGGGCAAAAATCTGGTGCCCCATATACCCACACATTCTCCTCAGCATATTTCACCCAAGGAGTCTTGACCCTTTGATCGCTTTTGATTTTCCCTGATTACTTCTGTTTCATTTGTCAGTATAAGGTTCGGTTTAAGGAATGGCGATCAGTTATTAACCCTTTTTTCATTTTTTTTTTCATTTCATTTTACTTTACTTTGTTCAAAGAAAAAAAAACCTCGCATCACCGGAGCAGAATATGGAGGGTTGCGATACATACGTTAGGGGCACAGTTCATGGATTTCAATTTTTCTTCGATTTTACTTCACATTCGTCTTGTATGATAAGGCTAGAATTGGCGTTCTCGTTTCCTTTCGTGAAATTTATCATTTCTTTTCTTTTTTCCTGTCCTTTTTCTTTTTCTCAACACCCTCAATTTTCCCTATTCGTCTCTTGTCAGATATCCTTGGGCTCGAGGTCACGAGCCCGATAACCTTGATCCTCCCTTTTTCATTAGAGGGGGGGGGCCAGGGTGAAAAGTTTCAATCTCTCTGCACAAAACATTGTACTTAAGAGCGGGCGCGGGGATTTTGAATCTATTTGAGGAACCTGTTGCACTGTACCTATGGTATTTCAAGGCCTGAAACCAGACGGGAAACACATCAGATAGGAAAGAAGTATGGTAACAATTTCTACCGAATCATTGTGCGCCGCTGTCACTCCGTTAAACAGTAGCGAATCGGTGAAGACACAACCCTTGACATGAAGCAAGCAAGCAGATAAAAGAGCGCAAGGACTATAAATGATTACCAACACGAGAGGCCGGCCAAGTAGGAGGCGGGATAGAATCTCTCGATCTCTGCCTTGTGTCGTCGTGGGACCTGTGACCACAGAGTTTCCCCCCAGCAATTGTCATTGATGCAGCTAGGAAACGTTGCTCAATATGGCATCTACAATGCCTCTCTCTCTTTGCGGGGGGGGAGGGGGCAAGGGTCATTCCCCAGAAAGGTACCCCTCCAGCACCTTATCTTTCCCAAGGCCCTCCAGATTCAGAAATAGATGCCCCTCATAGATATGATTCGCAAATATCAGCTGCGATAGGGAGAAGCACGCTGCCAACGGTTTTCAGCCCTTTCAGAGATACTGACACAGTGACGAACGCGATACGACACAACGCATATCTCTGCGCATGATAGGAAAAATTCTCCTTTTCACGATTAAATTTCTCTCTAGAGAAGAGATGCTGTCTCAGTCTCGCCCGTCCGCAATACAAACAATATGGTGGACGGGGGGGGGGGCTCGGTTCTTCCGTGCTTGTATTCCTTCTTTCTTAAATTGATTGATTGATAGTTCCCCCCCCTTTTTTAACAAAAAAAAAAAGAAAAAAGAAACAACAACTTACTTTTTGCTGCTGTATTTCTCTTCTTCTCCCTTACCCTTCCCTTTCCCATCATTTTTCGCGGATTCTAACAATGTGAAACCCTTTTTCCTTTTCTTTACTACTCTCGCGTACTAAACGCTGTACGTTTACTGGTTGCTGTGCCGGTAATCTTCTTTTTTTTTTTTTAGACCCGATATCGATCTCTTGCACCTCTGTGTTTTCCCTATCATCGCACAATTGCCCTTCACACTTGCGAATCCTTCCCACCGACTGGGGCACGATTCTTAGCGATGATAAAGCCACCCCCCGATAACTTTCTTTTCAGGTTTCCCTTCTTGTTTCGTGCCTTTTATAAGCTTCCCCTGCCCCCTTCGATCATTGCTTCCTCTACCCGTCGTTTAGATATCTACTCGAACCAATCCTATTCCACGTTTATGTGCGGTACGGTACCTCGTCGTGTGCATTCTGCCGAACCCACAGCTTCTTTTATGCTTATTTTGGTGCCTGCAGCAACCCTTAACTCCCGTGCTTCACGAATCACCACCAGATCTTATGACCAACGATTTTCGCCGCCAGTAAACCTCACGTCATTCGTCTAAAGCCTACCCATAGCAAGCCAACGCTTTATAGCCCCATGCTTCCCCAGATGCAGGATCGTCTTCAACATTTGAACTCTCCTTCTGGCAACAACACCACAGTGGTACCTTTTTTGTGGCCCTACGCGGATCCGTCTTCCGGACTTCATTCAAAGTCCGGAAAAATGGTTCACCCGAGCTCCCCCGCCTTGTTCAGGATAAGTGGTGTTCTTTTGGAAAAAAATCGAAAATTTCCTTTGAGCCAATTGATCGTCATCGTCAGCATCCTCTAAGAAGACTGGCTTTCCGGAGGAAACAGCCGGAGTGCTACCACGTACGGTACTGTCACTTCTTTCGCTGTCTAGTTCGCTCCAATTGTAGGATCCGCATCCGGAGGAGGTGAACTATGGCTTAATTACCCCTCCGTATTCTTCCGACTCAATTGCGAACCAACATCGCAACGGGTTAAGAATTGAACCGCTTGGCTCGAGCATGCCCGAAATTTTCCATCATCGACTAGGTTGCATGACACTAGCATACTTGCGACAAAGACCATTTTGGCCGCAACTTAGGGCACCGGTACCGTCTCTACGAGTAGTCGCCCGCTAGATGGACACCACTAAATTTCTGCCTGGAGGGTTCGTTTGCGGCAGAACACATTTCTTCATGTGAGGAGCTGTCACGAAAAAGTCTGGGTATGAGAGAAATAAAAAAGAAAGGAAAAGAGAGGAGCAGAGCTTAGTAGCTGGGTTAATTAATACTCGAGTACTTTCTTTTCTGCGCGAAACGTCGCCTGCAGAAATAATAACGTTCCAGGGCTGTTCTTAGCTCAACGGAATTTTACCCATCTTACCTGCTTCTTTCGAACACGGAGTACCGTATTCTAGATATGACATTTCGCTCCTTCCTACTCATGCCGGCCGAAATTCTCAAGCCTACACAACTTTGCTCCATCAGTGCCATTGCTGTCGGTTTTGTGATTTCATTTTTGGTGTTTTCACGACGAGCACAGAACAACTCCTCTCTTCTTGGCGCTTAGCGAACGCGTGATTGAAGGTGTTCCCCCACGCCATCCCAGACAAGCACTCTGGCGACAGGGACACAATGGATTTCCGTACATGGGGCGGTTAAAATCGCCCCCTTCTATATTGGAAGGAGGGTGGTGTGGCAAATCACGAAATTGCGTTTAAGGATTACGGGCGTGGGGGGTTTGACTGAGCGGGGAGCGTTCCTCGCAACGGAGACACAGACGTGGAGGCGCAAGTCAGGTAAAGAAGAAGAAAAAAAAAGTGAGAGAAATGGTCAGAGTAATGCTAGGAATAGGACGCATCGAAGACGGAGGGCACCGACCGATGATTACCCATCTGAATGAACGGTACGAACCTTGCTTTTCGACGGCGCTGTGTCTCTCAGAGGATTTTAGGTGATGCTTGGGGGGTAGAATTTTTTGTACCTACATGTCGCTGCGTAGGAGTCTAGGGCGAATTCGATGATGAGGGTGATGGTGCTAGTGATGAGGCTGCTTTTTCACGGGGGTTAACGGGCGCTTGTCGCTGTCAATGATTTTCTGTCTGTCACGGTGGGGAGGCTCGTTGCCGGAGTTCGGATCAAGCGTGGCGTCGCCATTGCGATCCACACTTTTCTGTTCCAGGCGAGCTACAGCCTACAAGCACTGGAGCATAGTGTGGACACTTGTTGGCTCGCTCATTGCAGCTATTCTTTTTTCTCTGTGCGTGGCCGCTTCAACGGTTAGAAACCCGATACTCCATATTCACGCTTAGTACAGTACGAATAACATATGAGCTTAATACTTCCCTACGAGTAAAAGTAGAGAGGAAAAATGGAAATGAGAAAATGGAGGGGGAGGAGGTGGATGGTGGTGGAGTAGAGGTGGTGGTGGAGGAAGGAAGGGAAGGTGTATGATAATTGTTGTTGAGCTGTGCAGAGGTGATGCAGAGTGTAGCAGGCATTTTCCAATTCGACTGAGAAAGGACACAGCACAGCACTTGCCGGATTATTTTGGAGGGGGGTAAATACTGTGAGTGTGTCTGCTGTGTCTGCAGTGACACTGGACCACTGGAGAGCTTTGGGGGGTGGCTTTCGGATTTTTACCACGGGCTTGCAGATGTTGTGGCTAGCCGTCTGTCGGGTAGTGGTATTGCTTCTAGATGTAGTAGTCCGTCCATAGGCGGAGTCGTCGATAATTAGCTTTTTTTTATAATTTTATTGTTATGGAAATCTTGCGTGCTTCCACTCTCGCTCTAAAGTTCCATCTTCCCCTCTCACCCTTTTTTGGCTTGTGATCGCACGCCAACAACACCCACACCTTGACAACAACTGAATTGCCAGTGTGCCCTTCGTCGACCTTTGACCGTTTCTATTGTTCATCCACATCGGAGTTCACGACCGCTTCTTCCTTACTCCCCCTAGCACCCGACAAAAAAATAAACGTTAGATTCTGTCCACTGTGCAAACTCGACTCAAGAGTATTGAGATCCAGGTCTTTGATTTTTTTGGACCGGAACATCTGGGGGGGAAGTGGTAAGTTCCGCCGTTCCAAAGGGGGCTCAATTTACGGTAAAACCGTCGACGGTAAGACAAGCGGGGGTTGTCTGTGGGAGTCTCCTCCCCCTTCCGCACCCAAAGAGATTCCTCACTGCTCGAAGGCGAGCCCAGCTTCAACCTCAGTCCAGTTTGTCGGCCACCCCCTCCTCGATTGGAGACATTGTTTCCTCCTTCCGGCTTTCTGGGTAGGCTTCCCATGTCCTGCAAGCCTCGAAACCATTCTGTATCCTGCTACTTTGGAATATTTCTTTCACGCCTTCTTTGCCCTTGCAATCCAATATTCCCACCCCTCCCTCCCTCTTTCCTTCTCTCGCCATCCCAGTTGGTGCGTTCCTGCCTTCCTGGTTGTTATTGAAGAAGGGTCCTCTTTTGTTATTTCCCATTTGTTTGGTCGTTTTTGAATTTCAATTTTTTTAATGTCGTTGCCTTGCAAATCCAGTCTTATATTTCAACCATACTTACTCTTTTAAGGCTCCCTGTGGCCAGAATCCTCCCCCCCCCCAAAAAAAAAATTGCATGTGGGCGTATGGTGACCCCCGCACTCTGCGACTTGGTCATCTATTTACGGTCGCTTATCTCGCGAAAGTAACAGAGCTGCAACCGACGGACAAGCAATAAAGAAACAGGTACCATAGGCAGTGTGTTCTCGACCCATTAACCTCCTATCCCTTCGGTGGTAGCCTTTCAATACGGTAGTTGACATTTAGTTCGGCAGGAGTGTAAAATAAATAAGAAATTCAGAAAAGAAGCCGCAGAAGGGCGGTGTACGTTGGGACAGAACCGCCGCCGCGGGGGTCTGATATTGGCACCACCCTCACCCATCATACTCTTCACCCTGCCTTACAACCCTCCCCAATTCCATACACACACCACTCCCTCTCTCTCCCTTTTTTTTTGCTCGGCTGCTTGGTTCTCTGTTGATTGCTTCGGTTGTGCACAGTCGTCTTGGTGCATCTAGCGACGACCAGCTTGCATCTTTTTAGAAGTGCGCAAGATTCATACCTTGACCTCTCTCTCTACTCTCCAGGCAGATCGCCGTAGCAGGGTGGGAAGAGGTGAACAGACATAGATAGGGTACTCAAGACTCTTCTTCATTCGTCCCCTATACCTCACACAGAGGAGTTCCCCCCACCACACCTCAACTGCGGCCATCCCGCAAAGCTTCCCAGCGGTCAGCGTCGGGCTTTCTGTTTCGTGACACCGCCTGCGTCACATATTGTTGCCTTTCCATCTTCCCATTTCCACAACCACTCCCTTTCTACCTGCCCCTCCTACCGTAAGGAAAAAAGGAAAGTAAAAAAAAGAAAAGAAAAGAAAAGAAAGAAGCAAAAAAAAAAAAGCAACTTTCTGGGGCTGCCCCATCTCTTTGCGTATTCCGTGAATGAGCATGGGTTTCAATGAACGTGGGGGGATGGGAGTGAGTGCCACTGGGGAGCATTTGTTGCATTCGGACCAGGGCGCGGCCGCCAGTTCTACAGCTTCTCCGCATTCTCGCCAACAACAGTCAATACCTTCTCCACAAAACCTCTCAGATTCTACATCAAAAACGATTTCGTCCCGGGAAAAGTCTGGCAACAATACAGCAGTCAATCTGGACCTTTCTACAGCGCAGTCTTTTGCTCGAAGGGAGCTTCTCAGCGGCTCCTTCGAGCACCTTGGCGGTGTCCACAAGATACCCGAAGAGTCACCGGAGGATATGCAGAAAAAGGATCCCCTTGCAACTCAAGTATGGAAATTGTATAGCAAACAAAAGAACGTGCTCCCAAATGCGGAGCGTATGGAAAATTTGACCTGGAGAATGATGGCAATGACATTACGAAAGGAACAGATGCAAGCCCGGTAAGTTTTTGGCCGTCACGGATTATGTTTCACTGCATTGCATCATTGAACTCAAGTCTGATGTGGTCAAAGCAGAGCGGCGAAAGACGCATCATACGGCAAAATGGGGGGAATATCTGCCGCAGCTTGTTCAGCAACAAATAGCAAACCTACCTCATTCGCCAGTGCACAATACAGTACCCTATCAGAGTCCGACTCCATGTTTATGGAGGATCTCACCTTTACCTCACCTTCATCTATGGTTGGCTCCCCCGGGGGAGTATCGAGTTGTGGGATCGCACATTCTCCAAGCAGTGACAACCTTCTCACTTCCTCTCATGCTACGGCTTCTGCGATCCCAATAAAAGGAAGCCGTGAGAAGGAACCGATGATTAACGCCCACCTCCCTCCAGCCTCGGCCCCCCAACGTCACTTTGATACTAACCGTGGAGAATTTGATTATGTTCAACGTAGGGTACGAAAAACCAGTGTGGATGAGCGTCGGGTAAGGAGGTTACCCTCGAGGAGTATATAAGGGCACTGGCTAACTGAACTTTTCTTCCTTCTCGTAGCCACCAAAGCGGCCCGCTGACTTCTCCCCACATGTTCCGCCCGTCACCGGTATCATGATCCCTAACGATCCTGACCCGGATACTGAACTTGGGGACTATCGTCTGGATCATGACAGCCATTCATATTCCCTCTCTCAACCTCAATCTCATCCGTTCTCAATCGACACCTCCGTCGACTCTAATGAGTACCTTACCTCTGCTGGGCCGTACCAGAACAATTTTACGTTCTCTCCAGTACATTCGCCGCTTCTCACAACCGGTCCTTTCTCGTCGAGTGTGTACAACAATACACCGATTGCATCCTCTGTAACCTCGAATGATTTTTATTCACCACCGGCTTCAGCCAATCAATCGGTTGTGTCTACCCCACATCCCCTCACCGAAAACCATGGCAGCAATTTCTTTGACCAAACTAACCTGGAAAGCCGGGCGCAAGGCCGACCTATACCTGGCTTCGGGCAAAGCTCTCGCAATAGCACTTTACCCAACAGCCTTGCTTCGAGTGACTACTATTATCACGATCCTGTCCTTAGTGCCAACCCTTCGGCTCCACACTCAGGGTTCCCATCACCCAGGGGATATGGTGGATTCCAACATGTGAACCCATCCCAGGTTTTGAGGGCGGATTTCAGCCTCGCGAAGTCTCCCGGATCCGCCGGGGCGAGAAATGAGAACATTTTTACTTTTGGGGCTGATTCAGACTACGAGGACGAAGGTAATGAATTCGACCGGATGCAAATTCAGACAGACCTGGGTTCTATAGACGATCACTCCATGGATATGCACTCGGGTATGCAACCATTCGGAGGAGAATGGGGGCGAAGCGGTGCGGTGGGGCAAAATCCTCAGTATGCCAATGGGCGATTCCCCGGGGGGCAGAAGACCGTAAGAATTGGAGGAACTGAGACTGCTCCGTCCCCCCAGGACTGGAGTGTCAGTGGGAATCATAGCCGGTCGCATTCAATCACCGCTTCGGTGAGTGACATGCGGAACCGGGGGCAGGATCCGAATGGAGCCCGAAGACAGAAGATCGCTCGTACGAGTTCGACACCGAACGCTCCCCAATTAGCTTTATCTTCTATGAACCATAGAGCCCAGTCTAGCCCGAATACACCGCCGGAATCTGGGTTTAGTTCCGCGGAGCCGTCCCGGCCTGCCACGCCAGATGGCCAAAAAAATGGAGCCGCAGGTGGTGCAAATGCCTTACCGACTACCTGTACAAATTGCTTCACCCAAACCACGCCCTTGTGGAGGAGAAATCCTGAGGGACACCCACTTTGCAATGCGTGTGGGCTATTCCTCAAGCTGCACGGTGTGGTACGCCCGCTATCCTTGAAGACAGATGTTATCAAAAAACGCAATCGCGGCAGTGGCAGCTCATTGCCTGTAGGGGGGAGTGCATCAACCCGGTCTTCGAAGAAGGCTGGACGAAAAAACTCTCTAGTACAGACCCCAGTGACAACACCCATTTCGACTCAATCCAAGAGCCTTGCTGGATCCGAATCTCCTCCGTCTGGATTATCCAATGGCTCCAACGTTAGCACTCCGACAAATATCCAAACGATCGGCACCTCTGGGCAAGGCAGCAAGTCAAGCGTTATACCGATCGCAGCAGCGCCGCCTAAGAACAATTTACAAAGTACGGCTTCACGGCCACTTGCTGCCGCGCCCAAGCGGCAACGAAGGGATTCTAAGATTCATAACCAATTTCAAGGTGGTGAAGATGGTGATGCAATGGATGAATCACTTAATGGCAGCAAGAAGAAAGACAAGTCTATACCACCAAGCTTGCAGTCCACCTCCTCAATTCTCCACAATGCGACCCATCACACACCGATAGCTCCCGCAGTCGTTACCCCAACCACCAACGGTTCAGGCACCCAAGAATGGGAATGGCTCACGATGTCTCTCTAATCCGGCGGTTTTCATGATTAGTTCATTTCTCATATCTTGTACACGGGTGTTTTTCTAATTTCTTTTGTGCGGCGTAGAGGACGCTTATAGGTCAAGAGATTTTCTTTCGGCTGGGTTTTCACTCCCTGGGTAGGCGAATAACGGGGCTGGATTCCGGTTTACTTTTGTGTCACTGTAGTTAATTATGCTTGTTTGGAGTGGCTGGTCGGCTAGGGATGTGTGGTCTTTCGTGGAGGTTTTGAGTGTATATTTGTTTTCTTCCTTGTCACTTTGCCCGACCGGGCTGCTCCCGCTTTGTTTTTCCGTCCTTTGGCTCATCTGGATCGTTCCCTCTCTTGACAATGGCGGTTTCTATATATTTCATGAAGCTCTATTTCTTCGCTGTCTCGGTTTCATCAGTTCTCCCCTTAAATAGAACGGTGGTATTTTGGGGGGATTTTTCTGTCGGGAGGGAAGGCATGTTTGTTTCCCATCTTCTTCTCACATATAGGTTAACTTCTATTTACTAGTTTATTGCCGGAGGGGGAATGCCATGATTTTATGAATGTGATATATTTCTTGTTTTTGTCTGTTTTTTTTCATTCTATTGTCTTTTTACCGGTATTGTTGCTTTTCAATTTCCAGCCCCGTATGATCTACGTTTCGCTTGTCGGATTACCGTACTCTTTTTTTTTTTTTTTTTTTTTTTACTGATGTGGACTGTTTCCCAAGTTTCTGCTTGTTTTTTCTTTTTCTTTTTCTTTTCTTTTTTCCTTTTATTTTCTTCCCTAGGACCCCACGTGTAAATGATATTGGTAGTAGCAGGCAGAAGTAAACAGTATTACAATATTAGAAAGAAAGGAAAAAAAAGAGGGAGAGAGAGAGAGAGAGAGAGAGAGAGAGAGAACC
>Ga0307507_10006532_pt1 | contig 17821 bp, 15 predicted proteins | sample 7_EM_MG_FD_207223 | JGI IMG/M metagenome (GOLD analysis project Ga0307507, IMG submission 207223) | Populus trichocarpa ectomycorrhiza microbial communities from riparian zone in the Pacific Northwest, United States - 7_EM | ecosystem: Host-associated > Plants > Roots > Unclassified | place...
CATCTTTTCCACTTCCCCCTGATCGATCAGCATAGATCAGAGTTTTTATCCTTGTTTCGCCACCAAAAGTTTTCCGCCCTTTATGACCATACCCGAGTAGTTCTTTAGCTTATAGAAGGATTTGAAGTTTTTTCATGCAAGTCGCATTAGGAATTGTTTGTTTGGAAATGTCCACCATTTCGATAAATTTAGTGCAAAGCCCCGTGTCAGACGAAATTCTGTTCTGATATAATACTGTGCTTGACTTACAACCTCTGGAGAAAGCAGTTATTTGCGCAAGAGGGTAAAAATAAAATAAATAAATAAATAAATAAAAGTGCTCCCAAAATTCGCCAAAGAGGCACCCAAGGCACACTTTCGGGCCCCTACGGCGATCACCCGTGGCTGAGTGGAAGACACCCGGGACTAGGATGCATCCCGACGCCACAAGGAGGATCATCTTTCAGCCCTAAATAATAAGGGTTATTTACGGCCTTGGCTCTGCTAAAAATCAGTGGGGATCTCGTTCGATTTCGATTCTAGCTCATTTCTTCACTCGTACTACGAGTACATGCCGGAGGCGGGATGCTATTCCTCCGTTGCATAGTGTGCCAGTACTGCGCAGTGCTCGAGTGCCGCAAGAGGCCAAATCAAGCTCTTCAGCCCTTCGGATGCTGGATACGTGTATACGAACTTTGAGGCGATAATGGCTAGGAACCTCAATGGCCGGCTATCGTATTATCTTCTGTTATCCGGAAATCCACCAAGACCGGGCGTTGCTTAAGGTTGGACGGTGCATGGAGTCTGAAATGGATCCCTTCAATACACCCACTTAACATGGCAACCTGAGTTTTAGGTGTCTGCAACAGTGCGGCTGAGTGTGTCGCAATCACTCATTTACAAGGGTTGAGATCGTGATCAGAAAAAAGCCACGCACCAAGTGTTGGATTGATGGACACCCAAAACTAGCTAGTGGTTGCCATGTTAAGTAGGTGTGGTGAAAGGGCCGATTTCTGACTCCATGCACCATCCAACCTTAAGCAACGCCCGGTCTTGGCGGATTTCCGGATAACAGAAGATAATACAGTACTCGAGTACTAGGATTCACCTGAGAGCTGCCTTGAATCGTACCTATGAGGGTTACCCCGGTGCCAAGCCTGCAGTTATCCAAGTCAAGGCTAAGCTCTGAATACGAGCCAATGTTGATCAGACACCGTAGAGTATCAGCCGCTTCCCAAGATAAACCTTATAAAGGGTCCGGTTCGTGGCCCTCACAATGGAATCCCCGACCTCGAGGCTTACTTTGGCACAATCACGACAACATGGTTCGAATTGGGTTGAAGGAAACGCTTCTCTCCTTACTCTTCATTGGAGGTGGGAGTTGTGCGGCCTTATATAATTCGTCTCTACCGATTATAGACCTTGGATACGTCAAACAACAAGCCACCGAGTATAATCAAACTTACGATTTCTACCATTTCCGCAACATAAGATATGCCGCACCGCCCCTCGGTGATCTTAGATTCCGCAAACCTCGGCCGCCGCTTTCTCAGGCTGAAATACAAAATGGAGACATCTCCTTTGTAGAGAGTACCTGCCACCAAACTTGGCCACCCTTCCTGGGTACAACTCCATTTGGAGAGGATTTCGGTGTCGAGGATTGTCTGGTAAATTTATTGCCTTTGAGATACAATGCCATCCCCCCCCTCCCCCTTTCCTTTTAGTTAACAGGAGAGCGGTTAGTACCTAGATGTCTACGTCCCAGCGTGCGTCAAGCCAAGCGATGATGTGCCAGTCCTCATTTGGATTTACGGTGGCGGCTATATTATCGGCTCTAAAGAGATGTCAGGAGATCCGGCCCGCTTGATCCAATCTTCCGATGAACCGATGATATATGTATCCTTCAATTACAGGTCAGTCATTGCTCAGCTGGCCACATCAAACTATCTCTTACGAGTGCTAATTCATGATCCACGCTAGGCTTGGAGCCTTTGGATGGCTGTCTCCGTCGAATGTGACAGATATTGATGCAAATATCGGTCTTCACGACAGTCTTGCTGCTATGGAATGGGTCGAAGAGTACATTTCCAAGTTTGGAGGTAGCAAGGGCAAGATTACTGTGATGGGTGAGAGTGCAGGGGGCGGAGTTATCATGCACACTATTACAAGTAACGGAGGGGAAGGCAAGAAGCTTCCATTTCAACAGGTATATATATTCTTCTTACATTCCAATATGTAATCGGTGAGATTTAACTAACATTACCATGTCCCTATCCCAAAATAGGCAATCGTCCAATCAGCCGGATTCGACCCCAAAAGAACACATTACGATAATCGGTACGCTCAATACGATAGATTCAGGAAGAGTACAAACTGCACCACCCTGGAATGCCTTCGCGATGCACCCACCGAGGTGCTCTTGAAAGCAAACCGCGACGTTATCACGCTTTCAATAGAGGATATAGGAGCTTTTGGCCCAGCGGTTGATGGGAATTATGTCCCGGATATTCCTATCAGACTCCTGGCTCAAGGGAAGTACCACCATGAGCTCAAAAGCTTGATCTCGAGTAGCGTCGACTTCGAGGTATGTCGGCCTCCCAATGCCCACCTACAGTGGAACTAACACCTTCCCTAGGCCTCAATCCTATTCCCTACCCCAAACAATGTAACCGAAAGCACGTTCGACAGCCTCCTCAACGGTTTCTACTCGCTAGCTCCAGAATCTATAAAACAACAAGCACTTGCTCTATACCCGTATCAAGGTCCCGGCATCCCTGAATGGCTGCGAGCCAGTGCCTTCTTCAGCGATACAGCCATCAACTGCAACCAAGTATGGTTGGCAAAATCGTTCCAAAATTCATACAGATACATCTTCAATATTCCACCGGCATTTCACGCTCAGGATGTTCCCTATACCTTCTACACTGGCCCTGACGCTACAATTGCGAATGAGACAACTGCCATCATCCATCAGAAATATATCACTAACTACGTCACTCGTGGGGAGCCCGGCTGTGAGATGGGTGCCTGTTTCCCCAATTATGGAAATTATGAAGGGAGTGCGAATTCTCTCTCGATGAACGTCACGGAAATTAAAGTTGTGAGGGATCCGTGGGCGACCGAGAGATGCGATTTCCAGGTGGATCTTGTGGAGTATAGCTAGGTTTTTCGAGTCAACGTTGGTATCGTCCACGCGGGTAGGGTTTTTGGCTGTAGGAGAGAAATAACAAGGAAAAAATTGCAGGAGGACTATAATAGTGAAATTCTTTCCTTAAACCATTTAATCACATATACGGCCCGTATTCCAAGTTCAGTCTAGACTTATCATACTACTTATTACATCAAGCTCCCTTCTAATAAGTTCCGAAAATAAGTCTCCGTGTTGTGCTCTTCCGCTGCAATTGACACATAGACTACCGCATTGTGCCAGACCACCACAGCATTCTACGATACAAATCTAACTTCTTCCCACCCAAGCCTACATATCATACGCCCATAAGTTACAGTATCCCGACGTCACGAGAATGCCCACTCACTACAGGTATATACCGAGCCCCGTAGTAGATGCAGATAGACTAGTGACCTCTCCACAACACCATCCAACAACCTACCAACAAGAATAATCCAGTACAGAAATCCTCAGAAATTCCCTCCCTTTCCCCCTCGGAATAACCTCTAAATATTGGGAGGTTATAGATGGCACGGTGGTAAACGATAGAAGGAGAATTCACACAGAACTTATGAAATTCGCTCACGTTCTTGTCCTTCCTTAACAAAAAATAAAACTAACGGTAGAGACAGGTGTATAAGTAAAACATAAGTAGCACATCTTGATCCTTCCATCGATCACCACACCTATCTCTCTATTTCCCTCCATGCCTTTGTTCCCCCGCTACACTCCCGCTATAACAAATGAAAGATATGTCGGTCTAATCTCTTTCGTAAACTGTGAAACAATCTATCTAACTCTCCCGAACCATCTGCAATGCATCTTGAACAATCTTTCCGACACTCCCACATATTCCAAAGTCAACCACATCCTTCCAACATAACCTAGTACTTCAAAAATCACAATCAATTTTTCCAATTGACACCAAGTCAGCGAGTGATTCGTTGTTGTGACAGAGCTGGGCATTAGCAGGTATTGACATGGTAGTAAGGCGCAGGGCGGGGGCGATACGGTGTGGAGTTGGCGATAGACCAATATAATAAGTGGCCAAGAAATCCAGGGGCGAGGGGTGATTAGATTACAGAGGTATCGCAGAGAGTGTCTTTGTATTGCTGCAATAGAGTACGGGACCGTAACAACTCCCGGGTCCGCTACCGGCAGTGGATCATTAGTAGAAATCACCCCATTACAGACTGTCAGCCCCGATGCGCCACATATCCAATTCCTTCCAATGGGCTTCACCCTCTCGAGTTCGGCCACGACGGGAACTCAGCTTGTCTATAAGCAAAGTATCCCTTCAGCCCTTCCCCCTCCTTTTTTCCTCAGAGTTCGATTTTCCACTCTGGATGAGTTTTTCAGTGGAGATTCTGTGAAGATGGAACTGTTATCGAGACGGAGCATACCTATCGAAGGTCTCCTGAATTTTCTCTCCCCTTGCGTGATGGGAGAGCCATGCTGACGGACGGCAGTTGCCGGAAGTGATAGAAGTCCGGGACTTCAGTGGGATAGGGATTATGATGTAAGGGCCGAACCGCAACCGAGGGTTTTGATGATCGATTATGTTCATAGTGGTTTGTCTATTTGTCTTCCCTGATTATTATTTCGGCTTGAGCTTATATGCCCGGAAAGAAGCCCAAAGATCAGAGAGAAAACAGCCAAAGGTCCCAGCTCGAGAGATCCCCCACTTAGCTGCCTTAAAATCGGTTTATAAAGATGGGAGGAGTACGAACACCACCATGAGAGTTTTGTATGCGCCTACCTTGACTTGCCTCCTTTTACTATAAGCTTATCATTATTTTGAACTTAGTCATGTACAGAACTGTACTTGGGCGACGGAATTCTTGATTGACAAATTCCGTATAGAAGATAATGGCGATATTGTGGGCAAACAGGGATTCGCCGACTGGCTACTGCAGAATAAGCCCAAGAGGAGAGCCGGAAAGCCGTTGCTTGTCGGAAAGAGTTGGAAGACAACTGCTGACCCTTGGAGAGGTGTGACCAAATGCTCTTTTGGACTGGATTATATGAAACACTACCGATGTGATGATGCTGAGATGGAGGATAAGGGATTCTATGTGTCTGGACTAATGGGTTACGACGATAATGGTACACATTTTCTCGTAACCATGAAGTGGAGGTTCGGATTGCTGACTACTGCAGATGATCCGGTCCAGCGGTATAATGTTTATTCTCAACGGCTCTCAGTATATGTTCAGTGTGCTGCGTCAGATCTTCAGGTTCCTGGGCCGGACTTTATATCACCGTATCAAGGCTCTAGGCATTTGGAAGAGCGGTATGATAATGGGAGCACGATCATTATATTCGATAACTCAGAGACTGGCTCTATTTACGATTCGTTGATTCCTGCAAGAGGCGAATGGGAGAGTCGGTGGAGGAAATTACAGTTTTATCTCACCTCTGACTTCAAGTGCCGGGAGAATGAGCAATTAGTGTTGGAATGTATGATGATCGTTACTCAAGGTAAGAGCTAGTTCTGTGGAGCCGAGGAATATGCCGTGCTAATGAATCTAGATATATTCAAAGCATTAGCCACTTGCTGGGACCAACTTTTAGATGTTAGTTGGGAGCATATTAGTAGCTTTGTATGTCTCACCTAGCCGAGTAGAACATGTATTATCGCTGACTGCCCACAGGAAGAGAAAATTTATGAACAGCCAACAGACGGAAGTCGAGCACAGGAATTATTGTCCGGTTTAGCTCGCTGGCATAAGTATGAGAAGCTTATGTTCTACCACATAAACATAGTAAACGAAATGCGAAAGTATCTTGTAGAAATTGACGGAGATCTAAAGCATGAGGAGCTCTGGCTGAAGGAGTCCGCAGAGGATTTTAAGCGACTCAGCAACCTAATTCAGAAAGATCTAGTCAAAAGAGGGAACTATCTCTTGGAACTTATGTATAAGTCGGTCGGGGTTAGAGATTCAGGAGAGAGTTTACGACTTGGAGCGAGCATGTGGAGATTATCTTGGATTACGTTTGTTTTCTTGCCATTGACATTCGTGGTAGGGTTTTTTGGTATGAACGTTGATACGTTTGCGGGAAGCCCCTCAATAAAGTGGTATTTCATTACTGCTACGCCATTTGTATGTGTCCCCCCAGTTCAGCTCTCAAGGTAATTATGGTCGGCTGATAGTGAGACAGGTGGTAGTGGCCTTTATCTCCTGGTATGTGCTTAAGCATTGGCGCCAATCACCACACCAACGCGGTATCTACGAAGCTCTGTATGCGGACCTCCACAACTGCCGACCAGATCTTTGGTCCAATGCAGGTCCTCTTGACGTCCGACCTAGGGGTCGTGTATCTAAGATAAAGTGGTGGTTGATGGTTCACTGGATGTCACCCAAACGTCTACTTCAGCCTAGTCCATTGGCAGGGCAAATATTGGGCAGCGAACACTTGGGGGCGTATAATCGCTTGAAGTGGTGTTTGTTTAGAAAGTGGACGCTTGAGATTGAAATGATTGGTGGACCACCTCCTGATCCAGAGGTGGGGCTCCCGCTTGGGGATAACGGAGCCGTTGGATATGGGCCTGGACTTGGAAGGGGATAATGGAATGGCTAAACCTGGACTTAGACTACATCCTCTTCAGAGCATGTAGTGTTGGCGGGCCTGCGGAGTAGAGTGCGGGAGGAATAGTGGTGTGCTCGTGGAAGATCAAATAGGGGGGTCTCACTGACGTGTTCCTAGGACGAGTGTAAGTATAGTACCGGTGCGCATTGGTATTCGTAGCAACATGGTGGATAAGTTATCACCTCTACGGCTGGTTAAACGTGCTCTAGGTGCAAATGGGCGTTATAGTAAGGGTATTCGAAGTTAAAAATAAGAATTTTGAGCGAAATTCAGCCCAGGATCTTGCATTAGAGTACTTCAAAGAATTAGCCAATAGCATTGACAGAAACCGAGTAACATATTTGAGAGGCTTATGGGAAAAAAGAAGCCTTACTCGTGGTGGGAATAAGTCCTCAGAAAACGGATGCAACCACAATTCCCCACACCCAACTATCGCAATAAAGTTACCGTATTTTCTCGCCAAATTCACTATCTCCGTACAAGGGTAATATCTCCAGTGGCGGTCTTGGCTGGCCTGTGCACGAGTGATCGTGAATTACTGTACTCATCCGGGGAAAAAGAAATTTTGATATAAAATTGGATGTTTTACCTCAGGTGTTGAGTTAGGAACCGTATTGCGGAACCAGGTGAAGCTTATACTGATAGTCATAGAGAGTCACCTCAAGGGGTGAAGGAAATCAAGTCAGTATCATGTCGTAAATTTATAATTTAGGGTGCGTCTGGTGGCAACTGGAAACCTCAATAATGACCCTCATTATAGAGTTTTGAGTGAAAACATCGTTTTGTGATAAAGTGTCGTGTCTAGTCAACAACAAATGGCAACAATCAAGTTAGAATAATGGGCCCAAAATGAAGGTTTCCAAAAAATAGAAAAAATCTATTTTGATAGGGTACTCCTTTAGGGCCCTCGAGGTTGAAGCCAGGTCGGCAAACAAGGATAATAAAAATATTGAACCCTAGAGCGCGGTAAGACCCTACTTAGAAAAGTCGCTCCAAACCCGAGTATTATAAAACAAATTTCATCAGCGTCTGGGGTCTGGAAATACTCAGGCTGAACAAGGTTCCAACCCTAATTTCAATATCCCACAATTTAAAGCTGCATACTAACCAGCATAGCAGATTGCAGAATGAGAGTTGGCTGTCTGTCAAGTTTTTCTTTGTTGAATAAGTAGACGATAAAACCCCTAACACTGACAACACCTAGCGGGGGATCGAGAGAAGAATTGTTGCCCAGATATTAACCTGTATAGACGATCTCTTCAGAAGGATGTTGACATTGGTAGTGGCGGGAGTGTGCGGAGGAATAAGGGCATGTGGGGAAATATAGAGATAGGCGCGATCTATAGAAGGATCAGGACGCATTATTTATGTTTTACTTATGCGCCTATCTTTACTAATACTTTAGTTTTCAGTTGTAGCGAGCGAACAGACGAAGGGCTAGTGGAAGTTACATCTTCATGTCCTTGTAAAGTGCCTAAGTTCCACGTGAATTCGCTTGCTCTATCGTCTAGCGCTGTGCGACCCTTATTTCCCACTTTGACAGATATCACACGAGAGAAGACTGGTGGGAAAACTGTCATAATTATTGGCGTAACAAACCGACCCGACAGCCTATTGAGGATAGCTGGAAGATTTGCTAGGGAATTTTGCCTAAACATGCCAGATGATGTTAGAAGAGAGAAGCATTACTATACACCGGATTACTTTTAATTATTAAGGCCCTGTTTGGCGCGCAACCATATAAAAAAACTCCATTTTTCTGGTACTACCCAATCGACAGGTCTCCAAATGCTTTTAAATTTACACCAAATATGCTAAATGATATCTACTATCCCTGTATGATTTGATTGTTGTCTTCTCACATCCCTTACTTTTGGTTTTAGGAAATACGCGGTTTTTAGAAAAATGGAGTTTTTTTATATGATTGTGCGCCAAACAAGGCCTAACTCTCCAAATATTTATCATGATATATCACTCGATTAGTCAGAGCTACGAGGATGATATGTTTGAGATAAACAATGCGGGGCGAGGGATTGAAGAGAAAGCAAAGGCTGTTGGAAAAGTGATTACGTATTGGACACAAAAATTCACCGCGCTTGTTCCATTTCTACCTTTACCGAGGTAATCTAGTAATGTTTGCTTCTCTTGGTGTTACCTTAGTTTTTCTCTTTTCCTTATCTTTCTTTTACGGTTCTTTATACTCAATTGCAATACGAATCTCTTCTAGTGCGTGCGATATTTCCAACAAAGGCTCGCAGGATATGAGGGTTATAGGGAGGTGTAGACCGGCGGTAGAAAAGGATTAATGTCCTGTGTTTCTTCCTTTTGTATTCCTACTTGTGTTCGGGGGCGTGTAATTATACCCATGAGAGGTACCTACAGTATATATAGTGCCAATGGTATGGGTACCACTATTCCCCGCCGGGCATACTTCCGTCACATGGGAGCAATATTCTTAACATGGTTCCCCGGAGGGGCATCATAGGGTGGGGTTACACAGAGTCGAGCCTTGTTCCCCGACTAGAGTGTCTGTATGTCCTTGGCAGAACGACCTCCGGCGAACAATTCCGTCATCTATCGTGAGGAAACGAGACTGTATTCAACTACAGAGGTAACCATGATGAAAAAACTCAGCGAGAAACCAGCGAGTAAGACAATTCCCTGCCCTTTTGACAGGGCGTACACAGAACTTGGGTTCACAGCCCAATTTTCAAAATTCAGTCTAGGGTCTAAAAACACTAGGAACAGGCTCCCCTAATCCCTGACGTTCCCTCGGATGAGCAGGCAGACCAATTCATTCAATTGCCCCGATGGGTCTACGATCGGCTCGAGATGGTGGAGGCTAAGTTGTCAGCCTATTTGGTTCTTAAACTTCACTCACTGATAATAATCAAAATACCACGTTTGCTTCCTCCGCAACTCTTCAATAGTAGAAATTGTGTATAAGAGTCTACGAGCACGAGTACCACCTCCCAGCTAGATATACCAATCAACTATCCTCTTTTGCCAGCCAATTAAAGTGAATCGACAAACACGGCAAGTATTCTCCAATGCTTTCGCGGTTGCATTGCTTTTGCTTTTTTTTTTGAGATAGAATGGGGTTCATACCCAGAATTTTTGCCAGGATGAATATTGAGGATGAGCATGGGTTAGGGTACGTGTAAGGTTGGGCGGATTGTTATGCCTACCGCTACGGTAGAGTCTACGCGTTCTTGCGCTCGGTCGGCAACGTTGTCTCAAGAGTAGATGGGGAGATTTCTTTTCCTCCGGCTTAATCAGTGCCTATGAAAATTAGAGTGCATGAGTTTCGCTGTGCTGGACCTGGCTGCGAAGTGATAGAGAACCTGGATGAGGTCAATATAGTACCAGGACTACTGTAGTATGGGCCTTCGCTACGCTCAAAAAGAATTATGAAGAATTGACCAAGTCATTGCTGGAATGCTGCCCACACTGAATGTCGGGCCCACTACCGGCACGCTACCTACAGCAATGTACAGTACTTGAGTACAGATCAAGCTTTTAATGAGGTAAAAAGAAAGAGTTCTGGGGATATTATACATATCATACTCACACCCTGAGCCACTAAGGCTTCCTAATAATATTATTTATAATTCGCCTGATGGTATACGGTACTTCTAGTATCCATGTCTATAACAGACCATTGAGCAAAAAATAAATAAATACGGCCTTGACTTAATGTGTCGTGGATATATCGTACCTACAAGACACATGGCAACTTAGCCGATGCTTGAAATTTGCCAGCAATTGCCCTCACCCTACCCTACGAAGTCGAACTAAATTTCATGCTGTGCTGCTTATTACAACCAGTGGTAGGTAGTTAATAAGTAGACGGAGTTTAGCTTCACAGATGAACAGAGAAGGTGATACTAGTATTGTGATACAAGAGGCCATGCGATGCTGGTTGCCCGATTAGAACTTAGACGGACAGGTACTTGATCAGGAGCTCGGTCAAAGTATGATACAAGTACCGGTAGCTAGGGGCAAACCGGATTTGGCGGCCGCTGTCGTGTAAGTGGAATGTGTCCGCAGGATGCGATGTGCAATGCTATAATAGGAAAAAATGTTTCGTCCCATGCCCCCTTTACACCAAAAGTATCCACCTTCACCACCCTCTCTCATAGCACAATGCCTATGAGAATCTGAAAAATTTGGCCGTGTACCAGTGTGGAGGAGGGCATCCCCTAGGGGTAGTTAAGTTATGGGACTATTAAAATATGTAATGACTACAAAGCCACAGTAGTGGGGCTTGGCAGGAGGACCTTTTCCTATATATACCACCCACTCATGTACCTTAGCTTGGACACAACCCAACCACACCACAACACTACTCAATACACACCACTTCCTATCTCTCTCTATTGGTCCCAGTGTTCTCTCTATTGTCTCTCTCCTATTCAGGTACCTAGGCTACCTATCCCCAAGTCAATATAGCAAGGGTCTATTGCCTGAGCTAGTGGTAGGTCAGTTCTATACATATAGGAGCGGGATACGGGCATGGTCAACCCACCATCCTCCTGGTGAGAGTTGAGAGAAACCTGCAACACCAGTAAACTTGTAGATAAATGATCTTTTCTTCATTCTTTCATAACGTTTTAATATTCTCCATGTTAAGTGTGGGGTATTGGTTGCCATGTATTTCATACATTTTGGTAAGGAGCCCCATCCAAAAATTTAGGTCACTTTCACACCATCGACGCAAGCATAAATAATTAACACAGTTTTGATCCCTTGCGCTTCTATCCCTAGAGGTTTATATGCGCAGTGATTCTCTAGCTAATGGAAGAATTTGAAGTGCTTTCATACAAGTAACGTTGGGATTGTCTGTTTGAAAGTGTCCACTTTTCGTTAAATTCAATGGAAACCCTATGTCGGACGAAGAGTTTGTCCTGGTACAACCTCGAGAGAGAGTAGTTATTTGCGCAAGAGGATACTGCAATAATAATAATAATAATAAAGACTCCCAAAATTCGCCAAAGAGGCATCCAAGGCACACTTTCGGGCCCCCAAGGTGATCACCCGCGGCTGAGTGGAAGGCATCCGGGACTGGGATGTATCCCGAGGCCGCAAAGAGAATCATCCAACTCTAAATAGTAATAAGTATTGTTGGCAGCCGTAGCCGGTAGGAATCAGTAGAGATCTCGTTCGATTTAGATTCTAGCTCATGCCCCTTCACTCGTAACCATATAGAGGCCAAAACACACAAAATTGCAGGTTTTCGAGCTACCATTACCCAACCACCATGGGCGGAAACAGCATAGAAAGGAATCTAAAAGCAATTTGCTATAGTATGATAGTACCCATACAAAAAAAGGTGGGATTTTTTCCTTCAATTCCCCTAAAGTAGTGAGGAGTAAAATCTTCCTAAAGTCACCTGCCAAGATTAGGGTTTTTGTATGGGAAAGATACACCACGACACACCGCGGACATAGTTCATGTGCCCACCGCTCTGTACAAACTATAGACGAAACCTGAAATAAATATATATTATACCTTAGATACGCTATGTTTCTTGAAAAAAATTCCGAAGCTGAGTTTCAAGACACCCGCGGAAATATAATGCCTCAAAAACCTGCAATTTTAGTGTGATTAGGTCTCTGTATGATTACTAAACGACCTCGGTCGGTACGACATGCTGGAGGCAGGGTGCTATTAACCGCTGCATACTGTACAAGTACTGTAAAGTACCTCACAGTACTTGTACTAGTACTCGTGTGCCGCAAGAGGCCAAATCGAGCTCCACAGCCCTGCCGATGCTGTATAGGATATATTAGATATTCGCATACCCACTTTGAAGCGATAATAACCAGGAACTTTAATGGTCGGTTACCAGGAATAACATGAGAATTGCCCTACGGAGGTACAGCCCATAGGTATTGTATATTTTGCTAGCAGGGGGTGTTTGTGCTAGCAAGGGTGACGGGGTGAATTAGGTAGCTACCATACCCCATTCGCTCCGCTTATACCCAATTCGTTACTCTCACCCAGCGCTAGCCGAACACCCCTGCTAGTAAAATATACAAGTACAATACTTATGGGCTGTACCTCCGTAAATTGTACATGTGAGAGTTACCCGGGTGCCAAGCCTACAGTTATCCAAGTCAAGACTAAGCTCTAAATACGAGCTAATGTTGATCAGACATAATAGAGTATCAGCCCTATTTCCCAAAATAAACCCTATAAAAAATCCGATTTAGGTCCCTCATGGCAGAGTCACCAACACCGACCTCGAGTCTTACTTGACAAAAGCACATTTCACGACAACATGGTGAGAATTGGGTTGAAGGAAACGCTTCTCTCCTTACTCCTCATTGGAGGTGGGAGTTGTGCGGCGTTATATAATTCGTCTTATAATTCATCTCTGCCGATTATCGACCTTGGATACGTCAAACAACAAGCCACCGAGTATAATCAAACTTATGATTTCTACCATTTCCGCAACATAAGATATGCCGCACCACCCCTCGGTGATCTTAGATTCCGCAAACCTCAGCCACCACTTTCCCAGGCCGGAATACAAAATGGAGACATCTCCCTTTTGGAGAGTACCTGTCACCAAACTTGGCCATCCTTCCTGGGCCCAGCTCCGTTTGGAGAGGATTTCGGTGTTGAAGACTGTCTGGTAGGTTTATTGCCTAAGAGATACAGTGCCTCGCATTCTCTTCCTTTAGTTAACAGGAAAGCGGTTAGTACCTAGATGTCTACGTCCCTGCGTCCGTCAGAGCAGGCGATGATGTACCAGTCCTTATCTGGTTTTACGGTGGTGCTTATATTATCGGTTCTAAAGAGATTTGGGGAGATCCGGCCCGTTTGATCCAATCTTCCGATCAACCCATGATATATGTATCCGTCAATTACAGGTCAGCCATTACGAAACCCCGGCCCCAACACTACCTCTCACGAATGCTAATTCATGATTCACTAAAGGCTTGGAGCCTTTGGATGGCTGTCTCCGCCGAATGTGACAGATATTGATGTAAATATCGGTCTCCATGACAGTCTGGCTGCCATGGAATGGGTTGAAAAGTACATTTCCAGGTTTGGGGGTAACAAGGACAAGGTTGCTGTGATGGGTGAGAGTGCCGGAGGCGGAGTTATCATGCACACTATTACAAGTAACGGAGGGGAAGGCAAGAAGCTTCCATTTCAACAGGTATATATCTATCCTTCCTATGTTTCAATGTATAATTGGTGAGATTTAGTTAACATTACCATGTCCCTATCCTATAATAAGCAATCGTCCAATCAGCGGCATTCGGCCCCAGGAGAACGCAGTACGCTAATCGGAACGCTCAATACAACGAATTCAAGAAACACGCAAACTGCACCACCCTGAAATGCCTTCGCAATGCACCCACCGAGGTACTCTTGAAGGCAAACCACGACGTTATCATGATGATTGCAACAGGGGAAATAGGATTCTTTGGCCCAGCGGTTGATGGGAATTATGTCCCAGATATTCCTATCAGACTCCTGGCTCAAGGGAAGTACCACCATGAGCTAAAAAGTTTGATCTCGAGTAGCGTCGGCTTCGAGGTATGTCGGCCTCCCAATGCCCACCTACAGTGGAACTAACACCTTCCCTAGGCTTCATTCCAATTCCCTACCCCAGACACTGTAACCAATGGCACGTTTGACGGCCTCCTCAACAGTTTCTACTCGCTAGCTCCAGAATCTCTAAAACAGCAAGTACTTGCCCTGTATCCGTATCAAGGTCCCGGCATTCCTGAATGGCTGCGAGCCAGTGCCTTGTACGGTGATACCGTCTTCAACTGCAACCTAGTATGGTTGGCAAAATCGTTTCAAAAGTCCTACAGATACGTCTTCAATATTCCACCGGCATTTCACGCTCAGGATGTTCCCTATACCTTCTACACTGGCCCCGACGCCACAATTGCGAATGAGACAACCGCCATCATCCACCAGAAATTCATTACTAACTACGTCACCCGTGGGGAGCCTGGCTGTGAGATGGGTGCCTGCTTCCCCGATTATGCCAATTATGGAGGGAGCGCGAATGCTCTCTCAATGAACCTCACGGAAATTAAAGTTGTGAGGGATCCGTGGGCGACCGAGAGATGCGATTTCCAGGTGGATCTTGTGGAGTATAGCTAGGTTTTTCAAGTCAATGTTGGTATCGCCTACGCGGGTAGGGTTTTTTGGCGGTATGAGAGAAATAAAAAGGATGACATTGCTGGAGGACTATAGTAGTGATATTCTTTCTTTAAATCATTCAATCGCATACATGGCCCTTATGCCAAGTTCGGTCTAGGCTTACCAATACAGTACCCCAGCGTCACGAGCATACCCACTCACTACAGGTATCATATATACAGAGCCCCGTAGATGTAGATAAACTGTTGACCCTACCACAGCACCATTCGACAAACCCCCAACAAGAGCAATCCAGTCCGGAAATCCTCAGAAATACCTTCCCCCTCCCACGAGAATAGGCTTGTACTAAAGCCCAAGAAATACGGGGGCGGAGGGTGATTTGATATAGAGATATAGCACAGAGAGTGTTTTGGTATTGCTACAGTATGGTCCGGTACCATAACATCTTTCGGGGTTCGCTAGTGGTAGCGGATTATCAGTAGAAATCGCCACATGAGCCCACGACAGATTTATCTTAGCAAGCCGACGGGATCGCATGCGGCGGCTGCGTGTCATAGACAGCGAATCGAAGGGATTTTTTTGTGGCAGTGTGATACCGGATGGTGGTAACTTATCGCAGAGATCTGCATTTCAACATTATACCGTTGTCCGGATTGTGTTGCGCTCGTTGGAATGTGAAATGATCGGTATTGCAGGAATGGTGACTGGTATGATGAAACGATTGAATGTATGACTCAATCCAACGCTTCCTTAAAGCATGCCCAGATCCACTTACCGAAAAGTAAGCCCAAGCAACTGGACCAACCCTATATACCCCCTCCAGATTATTTGACCGCTGTTAGGAGAATCCAATCTTCACTTAGGGGCGAGAGGTTTGCAACAGTCCCTGATGTTGCCTGAGTAGATTTTGAGGACTTGGGTCACTTAAGGATGAAATTCAGATCATGATCATACCCCCAATCAAGAATCCCGAGCCTTTTGCTAGAACGAATGTCACTGTGCGGAATAGGGTAACTTTACTCCATTGGGGCTCTTCAGGGTGCGGTAAGAGCCTACTTGGAAAAGCCACTGCAAACACGAGTAAGGCAAATTTCATCAGTGTCTGGGGTCAGGAATTACCCAAGCTGAACAAGGTTCCAACCCTAATTCCAATACCCCACAATTTAAAGCTGCCTACTAACCAGCACATCACATTGGAGAATCAGAGTTAGTTGTCCGTTAGGGTTTTCTTTATAGATTAAACGGACGCTATAACCCCCAACACTGGCACCACCCAGTTGGGGATCGAGAGAATTGTTGCCTAGATATTGACTTGTATAGGTGACCTTGCTAGAAGGATGTTAACATTGGTAATGGCTATAGTGTGCGGAGGAATAAGGGCATGTGGGGAAATATAGAGATAGGCGCGATCCATGGAAGAATCAGGACGTCTTATTTATGTTTTACTTATACACCTGTCTTTACCGATACTTTAGTTTTTAGTTGTAGCGAGCGAACAAACGAAGGGCTAGCAGTGGAAGTCACATTTTCATATCCTTCCTATAAAGTGCCTAAGTTCCACGTGAATTCTCTAACGCTATCCTCTAGCGCTGCGCGACCCTTATTCCCCACTTTAGCAAATCTCACACGAGAAAAGACTAGCGGGAAACCTGTTATAATTATTGGCGCAACAAACCGACCCGACAGTCTATATCAAGCATTGAGGATAGCTGGAAGATTTGACAGGGAAATTTGCCTTAACATGCCAGATGAAGTCAGAAGAGAGAAGTATTACCCCGGATTACTTTTAATACGATATTATTAACTCTCCTCAAATATTCATCATGATATATCACTCGATTAGTCCGAGGATGATGTTGAAGTAAAATAGAGAATTTAGTAAAGAGTTTTCGTATATAATTGAGAAAGAATTAAGAAAGAATTGGTTTCCGTTAACTGACTTGATCTTGTCCATCATGAAAGTGGACGGTAGCTATATACAATTCATACTTCGACCTTACAGATGTCCGTAACATCTGGAGGTTCCATCCCTTCCAACCCGTAACGCTCCTTACACTAGATCCAAACAACTCCCCAAACATCTTCCCAAACAACTCCTCATGTCCCCTCGCATGAGTCTAGACTTTTCCTCGTCTGAGGTTATCAGGAAGCTCCTGACAATCACCGTCATATCACAACACTCCCACCCTTCCGGATAACCTCCCACCGAAGGAAATAAAGACAAAATAGAAAAATAAAAACAAAGATATTGGCGACCTCATTAAAAAACCTGCTGAAGACTATGGCGAGGAAAAAGAGTGTCCCATACATGGTAAGAAAATAAGAAAAGAAAAGAAACAATTTCCAATACCACTATATACCCTTCCCTTCCTTCGAAAGAACTAACTTATGATATCCATCTTCCGTCCTCCTTATCCTTCATCTTCATCCCGTAATCCCATTCCTTTGACGTGACGTTGATGAATGTCTCGTGGTAAGGCCTTTGTCATGATGTCTGCCGTCATCTCGGTGGTGGATAGGTAACTTAGGCGGATAAGGCCCTGGGTGCAGGCATCGTGAACGAAGTGGTACTTCACGTCGATATGTTTTGTACGGTCGTTGAATCGTGGATTTGTCGCAAGGCAGATCGCGCCCTGACTGTCTGAGAGGAGAAGCTGTATAGACGGTTTATCCGTACTGGATTGGCCGTCTACGATTTCGTGGTAAGTCCGGCGAAGCCAGATCGCTTCTCGTGCAGCTTCGGAACAACTGATATACTCAGCTTCGGTTGATGATAATGAAACTAAGGTCTGCTTTTTAGATTTCCACGATACTGCAGCACCGGCCAGGGTGAAAACATAACCTGATGTAGATTTACGGTCATTCAGATCTCCCGCGAAGTCTGAATCCGTGTAGCCTATCAAATTATCGACAGCGCCATAGACTAGAGCCATTTTACTAGTCTGCTTT
>Ga0307507_10006534_pt1 | contig 17809 bp, 18 predicted proteins | sample 7_EM_MG_FD_207223 | JGI IMG/M metagenome (GOLD analysis project Ga0307507, IMG submission 207223) | Populus trichocarpa ectomycorrhiza microbial communities from riparian zone in the Pacific Northwest, United States - 7_EM | ecosystem: Host-associated > Plants > Roots > Unclassified | place...
CACAGGGTGTTTGCGTGCGTTGCAACGAAATTCAGGGCGCACAGGGCGTAGAGAACGCAGAAGCGACGTCGCTTGCGTCAGGGCGCAACGCCGACGGATCTGACGCAAGGTATTTTTTTGCTGATGACTAGTTATCATATAGTGCGACCCATAGCACTTGTGGGTTGTTTTTCCTCGCTGGACACTGTTCCTTTAATGGTTTTCGCTTGTGTGCTTTAAACCTGCCTCTGGGGACGATTATGCTGGTGTCACTCTCGTCTGATGCCAGTGTCTCACTCATCCCCTTCGCTCTAGTTCTGTACCTGGCTCTTTTCTTACTGTCTTTGTCTCCTCATAGGTTTTCTACCAACCATCATTATTCCTATGGGTCCCCCCACCAAGTGGAGCGATTTTCAGCTTGTGTCACTCAAGGTGGGTTCCTTCACTGGTGTCTCGATTTTGTCTGAGAGATAGACTTCTGAACTTCTTCGCCGTACATCACCCAGGTGCTACCAGTTTCCCAGTCAGAATTTCTCAGGCTTTTGGGATGGATGCACACAAAGGGTATGAGCTGAAGAGTTCACTTCAGATTATTTCGGTTCCTGGTTCGATGGCCGGACTACCCACATGCCATCGCCAGTGGTGCCAGTGAGCTTTTTCTAACTACTCGTCCTCCATAAAGGTCGAGGCTAGTGGCCTTTGACTCACCTATCACAAGATCTCTCCACAACTATCCCAGCCACGGCAGCTACCCTTGGCTTTCTAGGCTTTGGGTGGTTAGATCTTCCTCCCGGTATTTTGAACGACTTCCTGTGGATGGTGTTGACTCAGTTTTCTTTCTGATACTGCTTCCATCCGTGGCTTGATAGGGTACATCTTGTGCATTGCCCTTTTGCCTTTCGTTCGTCGACTATTTTCTCGCGATACCGGTATATGCGTCGGCCCAAACTCTATGCATAATCTTCTACCAGGGCCCCACCTTTCTTTTCTCTCCTTTTTTCCTCCTTTTTCTTCGCCGGGTATACCCTTTTTTCTTTAACTGTATACTTAGCTTTTTTCGTTGTCTTTGACGTTGTTGGCTCGTCATCTTTCCCTTTCCCACTTGAATTGGACCCCGAGAGATTATTGTTCCTAAGCCTTTTTCCTACCTGGAAATCTGCCTCATCGCGGACCACTTGTCACAGAGCTTCTATCCAATCTCTGTCGTCGGCATATTCTTGAAGCATGGACATGCGTCGTACTACTTGTTCCGGTATTTGGTCTCTAATCAGATTTCGGAACGCGATTCCAGTGACTTTAGCTTTAACATACCAATTCTTGAATTCCAGTAGAATTTGGTTCATCTTATTCTTATATCGGACTTTCATCATTTCTCGTAAGGCTTTTTCTTCTTCATCAGTGGGACCGAAGCGTCATATAGCTTGTTCAGCGCCGACGTCCCATAATTCATAATCTCCTTGCCGTTGATGGGCTAATTCGCCTGTAATTTGATTCCCACAGGTCATAGCGAAGAATGCTACTTAAGATCCTTTTACTTTATACAAGGCGTATTTGATACAGTCGGCCTCATGCTGCCATTGGTATGGGTTGCGGTCACAAAAATCATTGGATGTGGTTATCTCGAACCGGATATCCGGGTGTTTGGCATGTTCTTATTCTGATAGAGGTTCAGCTGGACCTTTCATGGTTTCTCCTATTGTCTTTCCTAAGGCCCGGGAGAACCGTAGTTCGTCCTCTGTAGCGTCTCCATATTTCCCCTCATCAGCTTTTTCCTTTGCTGCCGGTATCTTATTTCGTTTGTCCAGTCTCTTGTCCCGCCTTCCTCGTCTTTGATCGTCACTTCCTTCTCCTTCGCTATTTCCAGGATCAGGTGTGCCTCCCGCTGCGCCGTGCATTGTGGGGGGTGGTCGTCCACCACCTCCCCCTCCTACTCCGGCGCTCTGTTCCGGGGTTGGGTTTGAGCGCTTGCCTTTAACTTTGCCAATCAATGAGGTAACCTCTTTGATTAACTGGGCTAAGTGGCTTTCCTGTCTTTCTCTGGCTGCTCTGTTTGCCATCAATTCAGCCATCATAGGGTTGAGTATTCTTTCGTGCTTCTGTAGTTGTCCTTGGGGTTGGGCTTTCGTGTCTAGGACGTCCTGTCCTAGCTGTTCGTCCCTGCCTATTGCCTCCGCTCCTTCTGCTTGTATGGTTTGGTAGAGGTATGATATGACCTGTTCGTGTTGGGTTTGACAGTTTTCTTGTCCGTCCATCCTACCACTGACCTTTTTGAGCGCCTCGTGCAGCCCTTTTGTTCCTGCTTCCACCTGTACGATGCTGGTATTCTATTTGTTCCAGCTCCATTCCGTTGTATTTTGCGCCTGTCATAATTTCCCTTTTTACTTTGGGCAGTTCCCATACCAAATCTTGGATGTGGGGTAGAAGGTATTGGAACGCTAAGTGTTTCTGGTCGATGCTTTGGGCTAGATCATCCATGTACAGGTGTAGACTTCAGTTGATGCGGTCAAGTTGTCTGGAGATTTAGGGGTTGAATATAGGTTCCCCTGCCATGTGAGAATGTTGGGACTCGGACCGTCTCATTGCGGCCCAATGGAAGAGCCCTGGGGGCAGAGCGGGAGATAGTCTAGTATCAATGGATCTAGCGATCCTTGTGTCTTGCGATATCACCGTTGGAGCTTGGGACTTAGACAGTTCATCCCTCTCCATGGCAGCTCGTCCTGCTCCCTCAGGGTTAGATCTCGACATTTTTGAAGTATGAATGTGTTTCTTATCCTTCTAGTGATAAAATGAGTTTGATTGTTGGTAAAGGTATGTCAGGGTGAGGTTCAAGGAGTTGACAAAATTGCGATTCATATTCGTGATCAATATCGCTCGCGTGTCTCAGTAATGTAGCGAATAACAATATACTGTTATATATGTAGTAATATTCTGAGTACAAGCGAATATACTAAGCCCGTTCATTGCTACTTCAGAGAATACGTCTAGGGAGACAAAGGTCAAGGTAGAATTATAAAGTTGGTAAAACGATAAATATTTGTTAACATGTATATATTGTTAAGGTCTCATTTCCGTTACTTGATCATAGATAGCAGCTACGAAGAGATCTCGATATTTATATTCTGGGTCTGGGTGTTCGCGGACAAGATAATCTCTTACTATAACTAAGTATCTTTCTCTCATCTAGCTCGACTTGTTTAAAGGGGGAGCACGACTTGACCCTGAACATCCGTTATCTTTCTACTCTCGTTCGTGTTAGGCACAGAGCTCCCAGAAGGATAAGGGGGTCAAGTTACCTTACCTCCGCGCATGAACCTCTAAAAAAGACTTAGCAACACCCCGCTCTAGCCCCGACGGTGGGACAGTAGGTCACCATACGCCGCCTGGGAAGTTGCGTCCCCTCACCAAAAAGATGGGTAAAGAAGACCCTACTTGCAACACCGTATACGTCGCGGCCCTCTCTCCGACCGGTTCCTGTTCGCAGGATATATGAGAGGAGACCTCAGAGCACCTGATGCAAGTGAAAGCATCTCGATCGGACGACATCGCACAGAGTTACTACCACTACAAGAGAGGCTATTCAAAAGTGGACACAAACTCACGGGACTTATCTACCCTAGTTAGGCTTCCGCAGTCTATAAAGAGGCCCAGTAACCAGTAGCAATGCACTATGCTCAGAAAGGGCGTCAGGGAACTCCCAAAGGGTTTGTTGCCATGAGACCGATGACTATAGTCGTAACCATTGGCTCGATCGATAGGAAAGAGTCGTGTGATGCCGGTTAAGACAAAGGGATGCCTCCTGCAGACCAAGTCGAAACGGAGCCAACAATATGAAGACTAGCCATCTTCTATCCCAGCGAATAATGGTCTGACATGCGAACACACAGAGATTATTCGTAAATCTATTTAGCAACGGATACATGTTCGTATAGCCATCCAGATGGACGGGCACTACACCCTTCCCATGAGAGGAGCATATGTGGCAATAAGTTGCGCAAACGAGAGTAGCAAGATAACGGATGTTCAGGGTCAAGTGGGGCTCCCACTTTAAAGAAGTCGAGCGAGGTGAAAGAAAGATACTTTGTCATAGGAAGAGATCATCTAGCCCGCGAACACCCAGAGGCGGAATATAAATATTGAGATGTCTTCGTAGCTGCTATCGATCACCAAGCAACCGAGAAGAGACCTTAACAATATATACATGTTAAACAATTTTATTCTTCTACCCGCCTTACAATTCTATCTTGACTTTTGTCTCCCTAGACGTATTCTCCAATTTACCCACGATCGGGCCTAGTATATTCGCTTGTTTCTAGAATATTACTACCCCCATAACACAAGTCCAGCGGCCTTGGTGTCAATTTTGGGCCAAAACGTTTTTCATAGCCTTCACCAGATCTCTGAGCCTGACATGCACACCCCAGAAATGCTCCCTATGGTTTATCTCCGCTTATTTAGGGATATGATGGACTGCATCCAAGCCTTTCTCACGAAACACGGGCCACTGCAGGCTTTTGACGACTTTTGGAAGGCATTAACACCCTACCCTGGGTTTTTGGTACCCAACAAGCCTACCGTGAGGTTGAACAGTGGCAAGGGAAAGAGATGAGGAGTCCAGAGTGCTGTAGTTTGGGAGTTCTCGTGGTGGCACTGTGTTAGCAACAGAGTTCACAAGGTATATCTTTCAAACATGCTCTCAGATGAGTTAGAGCCCTGGTCGACTTTAGTATCATGGCAGAATAATGAAGCCAGATATTTGACACTGTAGCTTATATGAAGGATTATCTGAACCAATTTCACCATGTGAAAGATATCATCTTGGAGTTTTGAGTAACTAAGCATACACTAGCCATGGTTGACGAGCAACGGAGGGAGATACAACATCAGAGAACACAGGTAAGGCAGCCAATCGGTCCCTCTAAATGGTGCCAGATCCATGACCACGATGGCAAACAAGAGCACAAGCAAGGTATGGACTTGATCCATCGCAAATGGCATTTCAACTTTATCAAGATATATCTACTAAGTCATTCTAGTCATGATATACCCCAGTTTGGCAATAGCCCAATATATTCCAAAGAAGGTGAAATGCTCCTGCACAAGGAACCAATCAAGGACGGATGGTGACGATTGAAGAACAATCATACCAGGTGCCAAACTGTGCAGAGCTAGAGTGGTCAGCACGCCATCCGGATAAGGTTATTGAACCGCAAATATATTCAACACCACAGAGCCTATCTATCAGCAGATGTCCTGCAACCATTAGAGAGTGCAACGAGTACCGTAACCGTCTCAGTCTTCGGTAGGAGGATCTTGGGGGGGCATCGGGAAGAGGTGTCCAACATCTTGGGTTTGAGTGGGGTGTCGGGACTGGTTATGAGGGTAGTAATATTCTAAGTGCAAGTGATTAGAGTAAGCCCGTTCGTGGGTACTTCAGAGAATACGTCTTGGGAGACGAAGGTTTAAGTAGAAATTTGACGTACGTAAAACGATAAATGATTGTTAACGTGTATATATTGTCAAGGTCTCTTCTCCGTTGCTTGATGACGTTCTAACTACCAGGGCTCTTGCCTGCTACTTATACCCTTTTCCGGGGTACTTCATACACCTATAGTTCCTAAGTACCTCTTGTACTTTAGTAAACTCTCATGAATGTGGGAACACCATTTGACCGTGACAATTCGCACACCACTTCGACTTTAATTATAGCTAAGTTAATTGCGTCCAATTACTTGTTCTTAATCTTTAAGCCATATGAACTTAGTCTGTATATGTAGGCTGGTTCGCTACCATTCTAGTCGTTCCTTTCGGTCATGTTGTGATCATCATTTCTCATGGTGGGTAATCATCTGCCTACGTTTTACATATCAGACTTCATATGTCATTCAGCTTAACTTTGAAGCGGTATTACTTCTTATCCAACCGTTCAAACTTCGCCGTATGACTTCCTACTTATAGAGATTCATTTCTCCTATAGGAGTTGGCAGAAACCCCTCGCTCACAGTGCTTGTGCCGATGCCTGGAAACGGATTTGCAATCCGAGTAGAGTAATAATAACTATGAGGGGTGTGTGGGTCAAACACATGACCTCCGGTAAAAAGATCCAAGAGTATTCCGATAGGCCGCGATGTAAGGTGTTAGGAGTAGGCCCTTCGTTACTCACATGTTTAGTGAGGGGACGCAACTTTCCAGGTGACGTGTGGTGACCTATGGTCCCAACGTCGGGGCTGGAGGGGAGTGTTGCTTGGTCATTTTTAGAGGTTTGTGCGCAGAGGTAGGGTAACTTATCCCCCTTATTCTCCTGGGAGCTCTGTGCCTAACACGAGCTCCCTCTTCCTAAGTTTCGTCCCAAATACTTTTTATCTAGCTATGGTATATTCCTAATCCTTCATGAGCTCCGTATGGTAAGGGTACAAACCATAAGCGTTTACTTGTCCACTTATGAAAAATCTTTCTAATACTACTCATCCAAGTTCAGCCCCAGCATTCCTGGGTTTTCCCTATGACATTTTTCCACCTCTTCTCTGGCGTTTTCCAACCCCTCCAGTGGTTCCCTGGTGTTTTCATCCTCTGAGCATCCTGCCCATTTTACAAAGTATCGGAGCTCCTTGAACTCCGAGTCCTTGTTTACCCTTCTTACATTTCTCATGCAGGGGATTATCTCACTTTGGATGATTGTTTTAACCTCCCATTCTAGATCACCTTCAAGGTCCTCTGGTTCTCGTGGGAGTTGTTCTCAGTTGGGCCTGTCAGAAACTTTATAGGGTTCGAGAAGCGAGAGGTGGAATACTGGGTGGATTTTCCAGCGTGCCGGGATAACGTGTTTGAATGCCCTATTCCCCTTTTTCTCAGGTACTTCAAAAGGGCTGTACAAGCGTGGGGTGAACTTTCTTGTTGGTCGTTTGCTCTTAATGTTTTTTGCGTTTAACATTATCAAGTTACCTATCTCGATGTCGGGTTGTGGTATCACTCGCCGGTCGTAGTGCTTCTTCATGGCCTCTCATATTTCCTCGAGAGCTGTCCTTTTCCCCTACACTGTTTTCATCCAGTGTATATACATTGCAGCTCCGGGGTTTTAGGCTTGTCTTTCTTGCATCCATTCCGTCTGCGGATGAAACCCGTAGTTGACGAAGCAGAGGGCCCGTTTATGAGCCCTTCCTTTTGAATTATTCTAGGGGTATTCAGCTAAGAGTAGGAACTGATACCAGTCGTTTTCATCATAGTTGACAAGGTTACGAAGGTAGCCTTCCAGCACTTGGTTGGTGCTTTCAGTTTGTCCCTCCGTTTCTCGGTGGTATGCCGTCGACATTCCCCTTTTGATTCCTAATGCTTTGCCAACGATTCCCAAAATTGGCCAGAAAACTTTGCATTCCTCTCTGACACGATTTCAAAGGGGAGTCCATGAAGCTTCCAGACTTCGTTAAGGACGGTATCCGCAACCTCTTTTGCGGTCGCATTTGTGGCTAAGCCGATAAAATGTGCCATTTTTGTAAAACGATCCACTACTCCGATGATCAGGGTTTGTCCCTGGGACTCGGGGAACTGGGTAATATACTCCAGGGTGATCGAGGTCCATGCTGCGTAGGGTACTTCTAATGCTTGGAGTAATCCATACTTCAAGTGTGGTGGAGATTTGTTACCTTAAGATTGATTGCAATACCGGACATAGTCGTTGATCCATTTAGTAAGTTTTTCCCAGTGGAAGTTTCTCGTGACCAATTCAATCCTTTTTTCTTGTCCGACGTGTCTGGCTACCTCAGAGGGGTGGCATCCTTTTGCAACTCCATTAAGAGTTCTTCCTTCGAAGGCATAAATCGTCTATTTTTGTAATTGAGTGATCCATCTTCCAGCTCCCAGTGCTAGGGTAGTGCTTCCCATATTTCCTTTAATTGGCTTAGCTCGCCTCTTTGTGCCATCCAGGTATTATCTTCTTTTCCTGCCGTTCGTATTCTATCCAGGAATGAGTCGTCCATGGTTTGCATTTATATTGCTGTAATCATGGGACTGAACAGCATTGTTATCTCGTCTCGTAGGCTAGTTTGTGTGTGAATGTCTTCTTGGTCAAAGTATGAGTTGTCCTCTGGGTCTGGGTTTAGGAAACACATTTTAACTTTGAGTTCTTAACACATAATTAGGCGTTTGGGACCGATGTTGCTTGAGCCGAATCACTGAGTTCCCCTTTCCTTGTCATCCAGATTATCGATCTCCATGGTATCGTGTGTTTGTATTTTTTACACGATTAGCTGTGCGATATGGTTTCCTGCCTTGAATTATTAACTGGTATTCCCATGGTTCAGCAGTATTACTTTATCTCCCCAGTGTAATCCGCATCTATAACCCCGCCGCCCACTACTATTCGATGTTTACTTGCCATGCCACTTCTTGCCACCAGTCTACCATACGTTCCTTTGGGTAATCCTGTTGCCATTCCGGTATCTCCTAACATTTGTCTTTGGGCTGGTATGGTGCCATCCTTCCGAGCATGAATGTCATGTCCTACTGCCATTCTGGAACCCTTCGTCGGGATTATCGCATTTTGTTGCAGTCTTTTTATTCTGAGCCGGTTTATTGTCCGTTTTTTTTCTTCCACAAGGCTGACCTGGATTTTGTCCTTTCTGTGGCAAAGTGAAACTTCAAAGTGTTCTGACTTCAAAATTATCTGTTCGCGATACATCGCTCCCTCGTCAAGGCGATACTCAGGCCGCCGGCTTATTGCGTCAGGCTTACCCCCTCTGCTTCCAGGGCAGTAAAGAAATTTACAATTAAAATTGACTACCCATTGGGCCCATCGGATCTTTGGGGGGTTCCAGACTTTACTTGTCAGGAAGTATTGTACATTCTGGTAGTCAGTGTATACCATCACATGCTCGTCTGCTCCCAACAAATAATGTTTCCATTCACATAAAGCCTTCAAGATTGCTAGGAGCTCCTTATCATGGATCTCATAATTTCGTTCAGCATCGTTTAGCTTTCATGAGTCGAACGCTACTGAGTCTAATCGTTTTCCCAAGTACTGGGAAAGGATATAGCCAAGAGCAAAATTGCTAGCGTCTGTCTCGATTATACTCTTTTGGCCTGGATAATAAGGTGCTAGAAAAGGGGCTGTGGTAAATCTCCTCTCCAGCTCCTCAAAAGCTTTGTCCTATTCTTCTCCCCTAAACCATAAATGTTTTCCTTCTTTGGTTTTTAAAGTGTCAGTAATTGGTTTGCAGACTTTTGAGAAGTTTTCTATGAATCGTCGAAAGAAATTTGCAAAACCAATGAAAATTTGTATGTCATTTACCGACCGTGGGGGTTTCCAATTGAGAATAGTGTCAACTTTCTTCTCGCTCATGGTGACTACACTTTTTTCCCACAATGTATCCTAGGAATTCGACTGGATCGACATGTAACGCGGACCTCTTTAAGGATACTGCCAGATCAGGGCATTCTAGCCTGGCTAGTACTTGTTTAACCAGAGCCTCGTGTTCTTCCATAGTCTTTGAGTAAATTAAGCTGTCATCCAACTATACTACGACTCCATGATCTAGAAATTCTCGCAGGATAGTGTTCATCTTAGCTTGGAATGTGGCGGGTGCATTGACGAACCCAAATGGCTTTACTTTGTATTCGTAATGTCCATATCGGGTGCGATAAAGCGGTCTCCCATTCATCCCTTTTTTTGATTCGAATCAAATGGTAACCCTCTTTTAGGTCTAGCCTGGTAAAGATGGTTCCACCGGCTACTCTTTCCCTTAGTTCGGTAATGAGCGGTAAAGGATATTTGTTGAGTATGATTAACTTGTTCAGTTGGCGGTAGTCAACCCATAATCGTAGTTTTCCATCAGGTTTGGGGACAAAAAGAATTGGTGCGCCTGCTGGAGATTTGCTGTGGAATATTTTTCCTTTGACTAACATTTTATGAAGATTTTTGTTTATTACCTCTAATTGGTATGTCGACATTGGGTATATGGGTCCCCAGGCCAGATTGGCTCCATCTTTGAGGTCATTCACATGGTCGAAGGTCCGCCTAGGGGCCAGCATTTCTCCTTTTTCATTCTCAAACAGCTCCTTGTACTGCCAATACGGCTTTGGTAATCCTTCCAGTTATAGATCCTTCTATCTTGTGGATCCGATCCTTGCTATCATTGTGGCCTCTTGATCAAAGGCCACCGTCGCGTCCTATTCAAACATGTCAGCAATGCCTTCATCTTGTACATGTTCAATACATTTGGGGTGTTCGAAACACCATCTCTCAGCGGTTTCGATATTTTTTATCAGGTGCTTGTGGTACCACCACCCGTATGGTATGATTATGTCCCGTTTGCCTGCGTCTTCAATCTCGCAGGGGAACATAGTGGTCTGGCCATTAGTTTCGATTTCTATTTGAATCGGGTGTAAATGGTATTTTCCTCCGGTGGACGATACTTCACCATTAAATGCGGTTATTTAAGCGGGGTTTCTCTTGTTTGCTACGGTAGTTTAAGGGTCCATGCATTTTTTTGAAGTAGGAGAAAGATGTTGAGCCAGAGTCTAGTAGGACTTTAATTTTATGCCGTTTATCGGATATGACTAGGAAGGTGTTTCCTTTCAAGCATTCGTAGTGCTGCGGACTTGGTTGGTTTTTTGTTCGCTTAGGGCCTGGGCCTCGTGTCTCATAAACTCTCTTCATTGAGGTAACTATTTGGGGTTTGTTAGCGGGCCTGAACGATTTCGGCCCTTGAAGCCTCCTCAGACAAACTCTCTATCCTCTCACCAAATATTTTTGAAAAAGTAAAATAGTTTGATGATAGTTGGGAATTTGAGCGTAGGATTTTTGCGTGAAAGATGAAATTCTAGTTGTTTATATATCGGGCAGCCCACTACTGGCGGTCTTTATACCCTGCAGAGAGATTCCCATATACCAGGGGTAGTTCGTCTAAGGATTTGTGTTTTACAGTTCGGATGCGCCTTGTGTTCAGACCTACTTATTCATACTTGTTGGTAGTTTCGAGAAGTCTACCGCACCTATCGCCTTAATTCCATCAGCCCAAGCTAAAGTTCCTTCATGAGGTGGGTAGCGGTTCTGTGTGTGCAATGAACGTGCCGTACTACTATGAGAGTAATCTTAGGTCGGGCGCTTTGTCAGACATGACAGCAAAATGGGGTGTCTTGTTGTAGTATAGAGCGACCCATAGCACTCGCGGGTTATTTTTCCTTGTGAGACACTGTTCTTTTAATCATTTTCAATTGTTTGCTTTAAGACGTGCCTCTGCCGACGATTACACTGGTGTCACACGCGTTTGATGCGAGTTTCTCACTTATCACTTTGGCTCGAGTTCCCTACTTGGCTCTTTTCTTGCTGTCTTTGTGTTCTCTTAGGTTTTCTACTAACCATTTTTAGTCCTAGGGATCCCCCCAACAAGTGGAGCCATTTTCGGGTCATGTTGCTCAATGTGGGTGCCTTCGGTGCAGTCGCTATTTTTTCTTGGATATAGACTTTAGAACTTCTTTGCCGTACAACACCCAGGTGGTACCAGTGTCCCAGTCGGAACTTATGATACTTTTGGGATCGATGGACTCAAAGGGTATGAGCTGAAGAGTTCACTTCAGACTGTTTCGATTCCCGGTTCGATAGTGTCACAAACGGTGACTAAGCAAGGCAGAGTTTCACATGACTAATAGTTATTAGTCATCGGTTTGTTATCTTTCACACTATGAGATCAGTTGACTCATAGGAGTTTACATGACGACGCAATAGCGTGTTATTGGGTTATTATGATTGGTTGACATGTTGACATGACGCACGATTGTGGTCATGTGATTTATGTATTTCGCACATGACTCGTAGTTATGAGTCATGGGTTTCACACATGTGACCCTGTTAGGGCACATGACTTGTTTTATGGGTTGTGATTGGTTGCGAGATAGGGCGCAGCTGACTCGGACGAGTCAGCTGATGGATTTCACACTATGACTCACTAGGAGTCATGAGTCATGTGACGCGAGAGTATGAGTCACACAGGGTTAGGGTTGATGGAAGAACCCCTATATAAGAGCACCCTCGGGGCATGGGATTTGGGTTCACGAACCATCTCCTCTACATACCTGGCGATTGAAATCTCAACACCATGAGAATTCATCGTCAACATCCACCACCACCGCACTCTCAGTGAGCTGCACCCGCACTCTCCGTGAGCTGCACCCCCCCCCTCCCGCCTTACTTCCCTTATCATCTTCTTGGGCCCTGGTGTCCTTGTTTCTAGGGGTCGTTTGGCTCAATCACCCCCGCTTTTCGCTCGCGCTTCGCTGCCTCGCTTAGCGTTCGCACGGTCGGCAACACCCTTTCGCCCATGTTACAGACGGCTGGGACTACAGTTCGCCGTGGGAGAAAACCTTTCAACAGGCCACAGTCGATTTCTCCGTTCTCTTCACTTCCATTAGAGGCTGCCTAGTCAGACACGCACACGGTTACCGATAGTTTCCACGGTTATTGGGTCTACCCCTCCTCTCCCCCTTCAGGTTTCGTCCCGTTGCTCGGTTACAGCTACAGTCCACTCACTCGGCTGGCAGCCTACTGCCTTCGCCGCCCTAGCGATTGCCACCGTCGCGCCCCTCGGTTACGCTCAGTCATCGTATAGCACAGCCTCGGTGGAGGATGTCAACGCCTTGGGTTCTCGAGAAATGTCTATGACGCCTGACGGTCCACAGTGATGGTGTTCTGCAACGTCACACGGTTTATAGCGACTCCCGCACCCCCTTTGTTCTTCTTTCATTGTTGTTACTTAGGGTTTCGATTAAGTGGTCTATCAATTATTTCTTTTGTTGGTGTCCCCGGCAAGGGTTTTCCTGTTGATTCCTCCCCATGTACTTATTTGATGTTTCTTATTCCGCCCCTTTGGTCGGAGTTTGATTTCTTATTTTGCGTGGCTGGTGTGCGGTTGGTCTCGTAACAGAGAGACTTGGGTTGATGGCTTTTTCCCTGGCGCCGGTGGGTTCACGGAGGTTTTTCTTTACCATAGCTAGCGCTGCACGTAGTCTTTGTACCTAGATGACGAATAAAACAAAACACATGAAGAAAAAAAAATAAAAATAAAAATAAAAGAGAAAAATGTATGGGATTTGGGTCACGAACCATCTCCACTACACACCCGGCGATTGAAATTTCAACAACATGAGAATTGATCGTCAACATCCACTCCCGCACTCCCAGTGAGCTGCACCCTCCCCCTCCAGCCTTACTTCCCTTATCATGTCCTTGGGCCCTGGTGTCCTCGTTTCTAGGGGTCGTTTGGCTCTAGCTCCTCCTCTCTCCGCACTTGCTTCGCTGTCTCGCTTAGCATTTGCATGGTCGGCAACCCCTTTCTTTCGTCAATACGTCGGTCGCAGTCTCGGGTCATCGTCGAAGTAGTGGCCCCGGTGGCTCTGCTCCCTGGTATTGCACTCTCTCCTTGGATCACTGTTCGGTACGGTCAGCATCGTCCAAAAGTCGTGATCTCGTTTCCCTCCTCCCTCCCTCGTACTTCTACTCGATTGGGCACACCCCTCCCCTCCCTCACTTGGTCTTCGTCCCGTGGCTTGGTTACAGCCAACACCCCCCACCCGGCTCGGTCCCCTTGGCGTCCGGCCACCATTCACCTCGCTTCCTCCTAGGACTCATGGACTCCCTCGGCCTGACCCGCCACACGTTCTACCATCAGCCCCCTGCCCGGTCTATATGGCCCCGGTACTATTACCCTCGAGCGAGGTTGTGTTCGATGATGCTTGCATTTGGGGATCGTTAAAGGCCTTCGCGGCGGATGGGCTTACTCTGGTGCTTCTTCTCCGGATTTGGATTTTTTTGGTTTTTCTCACTGTTGGGTTTTTCTTGGGTTTTCGGTAGATGCTTTCTTCTGGTTGCGAGTTTCATGTATATTTTGTTGTAGTTTTTAGCGCCCGTGCGCTTGGTGCGGGTTTTAGACTATGGGGTTTTTTTTCTCACACGGTTTCCACCGCCTCGACAATGGGTTGGACTGGGGGGAAGTTTCTTGTGGCCATAACTATCGCGGTTACATGCTATTTATGTACTTATTACTTCGGCCTTCGGCCTCAGCTAGAAACAAAATTTAAAATATGATTAAAAAAATAAAAAGAAAAAATAAAAAGAAAAAAAGGCATGGGATTTGGGTCACGAACCATCTCCTCTACAGACCCGGCGATTGAAATCTCAACACCATGAGAATTCATCGTCAACATCCACCACCACCGCACTCTCAGTAAGCTGCCCCTGCACTCTCCGTGAGCTGCACCCTCCCCCTCCCGCCTTACTTCCCTCATCATGTCCTTGGGCCCTGGCGTCCTTGTTTCTAGGGGTCGTTTGGCTCTATCACCCCCTCTTTTCGCTCGCCCTTCGCTGCCTCGCTTAGCTTTCGCATGGTCGGCAATACCCTCTCGCCCATCTTACAGACGGCTGGGACTACTGTTCGCAGTAGGAGAAAACTCTTCAACAGGCTACGGTCGATTTCTCCACTTTCTTCACCTCCGTTAGAGGCTGCCTAGTCAGACACGCACACGGTTACCGATAGTTTCCACAGTTATTGGGTCTACCCCTCCTCTCCCCCCTTCAGGTCTCGTCCCGTTGCTCGGTTACAGCTACAATCCACTCACTCAGCTGGCACCCTACTGCCCCTTTACCTTACGCCGCCCTCGCGATTTCTCCACTGGCGCACCCCTCGGTTACCCTCAGTCGTGGTATTGCACTGCCTCGGTGGCGGATGTCAACGCCTTGGGTTCTCGAGTAATGTACGCAACGCCGCAACCGTTTATAGTGGCCCCCGCTCCCCCATTGTTCTTCTTTTATTGTCGGTTACTTTGGGTTTCGTTAGTGGTTATAACAATTATTTATTTTGTTGGCGTCTACGGCAAGGGTTTTACTGTTGATTCCTCCCCATATACTTATTTGTATATTTCTTTTCGACCGCCTAGTCGGAAGGGGATTCCTTATTTTGCGTGGCTGGTGGGCGGTTGGTCTCGAACCAGAGAGACTTGGGTTGATGGCTTTTTCCCTGGTGCCGGGTTGGAGAAAACTAGGGCATGGGGTTCTTTCTTTACCATAGCTAGCGCTGCACGTAGTCTTTGTTCCCAGTAGTTGATTAATACAAAGCACCTGATATAAAAAAAGTAAAAATAAAAAAAAGGCATGGGATTTGGGTTCTTCACGCAACCATCTAAGTTCTTTCATACACTATACTTTGAATCTATAAAACTCTTATCAGACTATATCTTCCCGCACCAAGACCCGACGGTCTTGTATCAACCTAGCGACCGACGTTGCTGGATAGGAGTCAAAGGACTTAGCTATCGCACCTGATATCAGAAAGAAAAGAAGTGATCGGTAGGAGACTATCGGTTACCTGCTGCAAGTATCGCCTGGAGGAGAGAGGATTGTAACCGATAGCCATATCAGAAAAATGTAAAAACCAGTCCTGGTCCACCAAGGGGCGTTATAGTCCCCCTGGTCCTCCTGGTCCACCCTGATCCACCCTGGTCCACATTTTTCCGTAAAATTTCAAAAAGTGTGGATCAGACCGGATCGGAGTGGACCACACTCTGACATTTCCCTGATGCAGACTACCCACATGCCGTCGCCAGTGGTGCCATAGGGCTTTACAGCTCGTCGTCTTCGATAAAGGTCCATGGTAGTGGCCTTTGGCTCGCTTGTCGCGAGATTTCTCCAGGGCTATCCTCAGCCACAGTGGCTACCATTGGCTTTCTAGACTTCAGGGGGTTCGATCTTCCTCCCGGTAACTTGAACAATTTCCTGTGGATGGTGTTGACTCAAATTCCTTTCTGACAGTGCGTCCATCTGTGCTTTCTGAGGGTACATCTTGTGCATTGCCCTTTTGCTTTCCGTTCGTCGACTACTTTCTGGTTGATACCGGTGGGTGTGTTGGCCCAAACCCGGTGCATAATTTTCTGCCGGGGCGCGGCATTCCCTTTTTCTACCTTCTCCTCTTTTTTCTTCGCCTGGTATACCCTTTTCTCTTTCACGGTATACCTAGGTTTTGTCGTTGCTTTTGCCATTATCGGCTCATCACGTTTTGTTTTGCCACTTGAATTCGACCCTGAGAAATTATAGTCCTGGACCGTTTTTCCTTCCTGGAAATCTTCCTCATCGCGGACCGCTTGTCGGGGAACTTCTATCCAATCTCTGTTTTCGGCAGATTCCTGATGCATTGACATTCATCGTTAACCCTCGTCCGGCAAATGGTCTCGGATCAATTTTCGGAATCTGATTGCAGTAACCTTTGCTTGAACATTCCAATTCTTGAATTCCAGTAGGAATTGGTTTATGTCATTCTCGTATCGGACTTTCAACATTTCTCTTAGAGCCTTTTCTTCTTCGTGGGTGGGCCCAAAGCAACGTATACCTTATTCAGCAAAGAGATCGCATAATTCGTAGCCTTTCTACCGGGCATGCCATAATTCCCTGGTTATTTGGTTCTGATAGGTCATAGCGAAGGATGCTACATGTCACCCTTTTATGTTGGACAAGGTATATTTGATACGGTTTGCCTCGTCCTGCCACTGGTATGGGTTTCGATCAAAAAAGTCCTCAACAGTGTTAGGCACAGAGCTCCCAGAGGGATAAGAGGGTCAAGTTACCCTACCTTCACCCACGAACCTCTACAAAAGACTTAACAACACCCCCCTCCAGCCCCGACGTTGGGACAGTAGGTTGCCATACATCACCTGGGAAGTTGCGTCCCCTGACCAAAGACATGAGTAAAGAAGACCCTACTTACAACAGCGTATACGTCGGGGCCGTCCGTCCGACCGGTTCCTGTTCGCAGGATATATGAGAGGAGACTTCAGAGTACCTGATGCAAGTGAAAGCATCCCGATCAGACGAGATCGCACAGAGTTACAACCACTATGAAATTGGGTATCGAACAGTGGATATAAACTCACAGGACTTATCTACCTTAGTTAGGCTTCCTTGGTCTGGAAAGAGGCCCAGTAACCATTAGGAATGCACTATGCTCAGAAAGGGAGTCGGGGAACTCCCAAAGGGGTTGTTGGCAAGAGAGCGATAACTATTGTGGAAACCATTGGTTCGATCGATAGCAAAGAGTTGTATGATACCGGTTAAGTCAAAGGAATGCCTCCTGCAGACCAAGTTTAAACGGAGCCAACAATATGAAGACTGGCCATCTTCTATCCTAGCGAATAATCGTCCACCATGCGAACACATGGAGATTATTCGTAAATCTATTTAGCAACGAATACATGTTCGTAGAGCCATCTAGGTCGACAGGCACTACACCCTCCCCATGAGAGAGGCATACGTGGCAATAAGTTGCACAAACGAGAGTAGATAGATAACGGATGTTCAGGGTCAAGTCGGGCTCCCACTCCAAAGAAGTCGAGCTAGGTGAAAGAAAGATACTTAGTTATAGGAAGAGATTATGTAGCCCGCGAACACCCAGACACGGAATATAAATATCGAGGTGTCTTTGTAGCTGCTATCATCTATCAATCAACGGAGAAGAGACCTTAACAATATATACAGGTTAAACAAATATCTGTCGTTCTACCTACTTTACACTTCTATCTTGAGTTTCGTCTCCCTAGACGTATTCTCCGAATTGCCAACGATCGGGCCTTGTATATTCGCTCGTTCTCAGAATATTACTACCCTCATAACAAGCGGTAATTAGCCAGAATCGGATATCCTGGTGTTTAGCCTGTTCGTATTCTGATGGGGGTTGAGCTGGACGTTTACTGATTTCTCCAATGGCTTGTCCTAATGCCCTGGAGAACCTTATTTCGTCTTCTGTAGCCTCTCCGTATTTTTCCTCATCAGTTTTTTCCTTTTCTGCAGGTTTCTTATTGC
>Ga0307507_10006535_pt1 | contig 17808 bp, 6 predicted proteins | sample 7_EM_MG_FD_207223 | JGI IMG/M metagenome (GOLD analysis project Ga0307507, IMG submission 207223) | Populus trichocarpa ectomycorrhiza microbial communities from riparian zone in the Pacific Northwest, United States - 7_EM | ecosystem: Host-associated > Plants > Roots > Unclassified | place...
TACTAAAAAAGCTTGTGCTTCCGTATAAATCTCGCCAAAGTGCCTCAGACCAAGAAATCGATCAAATATCCGAAGGAGATTAGCGCGCCAGCGCAATCGATTTCTTGGTCTGAGCTTCTGAGGTAACTTGCTTCATTCCAAAACACGGTCAACCTCAAAGAGGAACGAGTCGTGTATCACTTTTGGCGGGTTGATTCCGAATTAATTGCTTTATTCCGGAACGGATCTTTCAAGGATCAGGCCAATTATAAGGTGGTATAACCGAGTTAAGGCTTACTAACGCTGCATCTATACCGCCAATCGCGAAGCCATTTAAAACTGTTGCGCTATATACTTAATTTTTATTTTAGATTTTATTAGTAAATAGTTGCCGCATAAGGCCCATAGTAGTCCTGCGCCTGTGACGCCTACACGACGTCGCTAAAAGATCTACTTGATAAGTGCATATTTGGTAGTCGAATAATATTTCGTAATTAAGTGCGAGGCATTTCGGAGAATGTTGATTTTGCTTAGAAATCGCCTAATTAGGCTTAGCTTAGGGCTTGAACTTTAAACGAACTTTGATTTCTATAAAAAAATCTTATTAATCGCTTCTCAGCCACCACCTCATCTACGACTTAATTAGATTCTTAATAATATTCGGGCTTTCTCTGTAAGTTCTAAATATATATTTAACTTAATTGCTAGGTTAAATCTAATACGACTACCTTACCTTCTACTATATCCGGGCTCTATAACGCCGCCTAAGCTATTTCTACCTTCTTAGATATAGTAAAAGCCTACCTTTATAAAGTATCTAAAAGAAACTAAGAAGAACCCTATAAAGCGAGTTCTATTATGGCGACTTAGTTAATTAAGACTTTAGTACTATAGTATAAGGAGCGCAAGCCTACATAATTAGTAGTTTATGGGCTTAGATATTAAGCTAAGGGGCGGGAAAAGGTAGAGAAAAGGGTATATCTGTAAGGGATATTATTGCGGTCACCTTGGGTTGCCCTTAGGACAACCCACGGACACCTTATCTCAGGTGCCTTAGACCCTTGGTGAGGAATCTACCTCTACACCTTTATGCAGCACTTATGCAGTGCTTATGCAGCCCACATTACGTACGAGGTCAATTCTTTACCGAAGGTCTAAGAGCAAATGGGCGCGCTTTATAAGGGCTGTACACCAGTACCTTTTGCGGTATTACTCTACCACCATAGTTTAGTTTACCCTAATACTTTAGGAGACACTTCTTAGTACTATTAAGAAGTACTTCTTAAATTATTAAAGTAAATCAAATTATGGTGGTGGAGTAATAGCTCACTTCTTCTAGGCTAGGTAGGCGTAACTAGGTCTCTAACTGCTCTAGCGATCGCATTTTACTACCACAACTTAGATTACCCTAATACTTTGGGAGCTGCTTTTTAATAGTACTAAGAAGCGGCTCCTAAAGTATTAGGGTAATCTAAGTTATGGTAGTGGAATGCGATTGCTAGAGCAGTTAAAGAGGTTAATGTGGCCCGGTTTTAAAAATAAACTTACCCTTTTTAAGGCTATATCTCGCCTCCTAATAGAGTAGATAGATAATTAAAGCTTTAAAAATACAATAGGGAAATGGCTTAAAATTCAATTGCGTCAGGAACTAAGGCCGTAGCTGCTAGGTTGGCCCCGTTATAGCTAGTTGAAGTTAATACGCGTTAAGTATCGGGCCCGGTTTACAGCAAACGCGCGCCTATAATCGCTCAGACGCTTCGCAGAGGAATTCGAGGGTGCAGGGGGGGTGTAGGGGGGTGGTAGTACGCGCTGGGTTATGTAACCGCCAATTCCTTGCGAAGCGGTTGAGGCACTTAAGATTTATCTCATAAATTAGACCCCTGGGGAGAAATTGCGCCACGGTGCAGCGCTACTCTGTAGTGCTACGCCTGCAAACTTCTAAGCCAGTTAGACAAGCGTACTAACTCCTGCTAAGTCCTGCAAACTCCTAGACCAATTAGATCGCACCAAGAGGAATTTCTCCCTGAGGGTCTGAGAGCTTATAGGGCCTCTTTGTATAAGAACTTAATGTTTCTTGTTAGGCAACAACTCTTCTATTATAACGCTGTATCTTATACCCTAAATTAACTCCAAAATACTTATAATTGGAATTAATTAAAAGCTATTTACTTACTCTATTAAATTAAGAAACAATAGACGTTGCCGGCCTAATACATATGCCCCTATTTGATGATTTGCAAAATCCTTTATCTAACGCCCCTCTTGGCCTTCCTTTACCTCCTAATAGACACCCAGATGAATATTCTAACAGTGATATGGACTACCTTGACAATAAGCTTAATAGCGATGCTATTAAGGCTCTTTAGCCTTCCTTTAACAAACCTTCTTCTACTTGCGGTTAATATAATATAAGCTCTAGGGAACGGTAGTTTATATAATTTAAGCTATAATAGGTGGCTAATACACTACGCCATATTGGATGGAGTTTTTAAACCTTTATACTTGCTTAGGCTGGGGCAGAAAAGGGCAGAGCGGTTACAATTTAGCACCTCTAATATGCCTAACTACGATAGTAATGGCGTGTACTAATGCGTGCTGTGGACGATCCGCGTATAAGGGGCATCTATCAGTATCCTTCTCCAGTAGATTCTTTTACTGTAGAGCTTAATAATCTTATCCGTCAGCCCTACTTTGGTTAATTTAATTATACTACAGACCTAGAGATACTAGACTTTGAGCTAGCCTTTAGAACTATCCAGGAGGTTGCCCTAATATGGCACGCTATTCTTTTAAATTTTATAAGTAATTAGCGCGCCCACTAAGCTAGTTATGACGCTACGCCTTAGTCTAATGCGTTATCTAGGCAATTGTTTGCTATTACTAGCATAGTATATTATTTTTAGGCTAAAAAGCGATCTAGCTTCCTCTCTGCAATACTAGATATTTATTTAATAGGCTCTGGTGTAAAGCGGCGAGTAATTAAGACTCTATTAGGGCTTAGAATATGTTATAGTTATTATTAGGCTAGTTGGTTAATGGCTAAGGTTACTGAGGAGGTAGAGGTATAGTACCTAACTCCTGTAAACTTCTAGGCTAATTAGCTAACTTCCTTAAAGACAGCTCTAGCGTTAAGCGTTTAATAAGTAGGCAGTAATTGTCTATAATAACATTAATTTTAAGGACAAAAAACGTGATAAAGTTGTGGGCCATATAGCTACTATGCGGGTAATAATAACGGCGGCTATTGTTCTTTGCCCTAAGCTACCACCTTTAGGTTTATATTAAGGCATGTACGATCTAACAATACCGCTTAGGCTTAAAGATATACTAAATACCTCTATTATATCTGGTAAAGACAACGGGATTAGGGTGAATATTACACGAAGCCTTATATTAGATGCACTTAAGAGAATTTATACAGATAGCGTTAATACTGTATTTAGAGATAGTGATTGCTATCCTAAAATGCCGCATATGCATTATCTTCCTGTGAATAAGACTACGTTCTGGCAATTTGGCGCTATATTTAAGGACAAGGGTACTATTAAAGGTACATATGGCGTTTATAAAAGTATATTTCTAGACCAGCTTGGTCTATATATACTAGAGGACCCTACCGAAGCTAGAGCTGTCCGTAACGACTTCCGTAATTAACTCTAGCTTGTTTATAGAGACTAACTTACTGCACACCATATTAGGGCTGTTAAAAATAAGCAAACCTAGGCATACTAACTATATAACAAACGGGATTGGCTTCTTGGCGTACCTACGTGGTTCTATATACAGATAAATCTACTAAATACTATTGTCTATATATATTGGGCACCCGTTGTTTCTAAAGAGGAGGCTCATCATTGCTTATAAGCTAATACTACCATATAGGGTTGTAGTTAGTGTAGTTAGGAGAACGCTAAATATCACCTAATGAAACCAATTGTTGTACAGGGCTTTACGGCGCGCGTAGTTGCATTATTCTATACAGTAATGCGATATAAGGGCTACCTTATTACCTCTAGTAGAGACTTCTTTAAGCGAATAGACTACGTTACCGACGCTATTAGTTCTCTTATACCGGATTAATTTTTAGAACTTATTAAAGATGTCCATCTAGCCGCCTTTATATTAGATATGTGGAATAGCAATAGCTCTAATAAGCAACCGTATAACGATATTAAATTCCAGACAACATGTTGTATGCTTTAGGAGGTTAAGCTATTTCTAACTATTTAGCATGCTGTTAAATATGCTAATATAGGCATACTAAGGCACTTTATTAACCCTCTTATTGTCTACTTTTTTAGCACGTCCTAGCTTAATTATAGCTGCGAGATGTGTAACGGAACCTTATAGCAGGAACTACGGTGGGTCCTATTATTAGGCTGGGTATGTAGGTAAGAACAGTTCAATAATATAATAATAACTGGTGGAGTGGTTGCCCAATAGATTAACTCTAATTGTATTCTAAGATTTACTATAAAGAGAGAACTATCTGGGTAGGGACTGTGGTCCTTTAAATACACAACTATATACCTAAGAAATCCCTTCGCTCCGTAAGGTACGTGTGCTCTATCTGCTCTATTACAGATTATACAGATTATACAGATTATATAGATTACGTTATATAACCTTAGCTACTATTCCTTATTATATGGTTCCACCAGATCTATTTTAGACTGTACCTATATTAACTAACTAGCTTCCTCCAACTCTTCTCCAAGTAGTTGTAATATTATACTTAAGCTGTCTGTAATACTATCTCCCTCCTCTTTATCTTCGTTCTTAAAGATTCCTAATATCTCCAAGTCGTCTACTAGAGGTATAATATCCGTTTAATTAGTCTGGTTAATATCCTTACTTATTATACCTAAAGCATCTTCTTTTTTTTTCTACAGCTTGCTGGTTTCGTACTATTACTACAATCTTGTCTCTAGGTAAGATAATGCCGTCTCCATACTCTTGCTATATAAAAGAGGGGTTAGTCTGCATTATATTAGCGAGCCCTTTGTCTTAATAACCGTTCTCTTATTTAAAGTACACTAAAGCAAATATTTAATCGTCCTGTGTAACGGGACTAGCCTAGTTACAGTAGGAATGTCTCGGTAAAACACTCGATAGATAAACTTGACGCTTTAATCGAATTCTACCGAAGTCCGTCCGCGTGCACACGTGCGCACGCATCGACCAAGACCCCTGACTATTTAATTACAAGATTCTCTGGTTATTCCTTTCTCTTCTTTACGCAACGTCTTATTCTCTACAAGAGCTATACCCTTAGATTTAGATAGAATTTATATTGTTCCTTCAAATCTACCCTAAAGTCTCTTCGCGCCCTTACATTACGTTGCGTCAATACCACTACCCTCGAAATGGCAAACGAACTCAAATCCGCCACGTCAACCATTATAACCCTAGTTAGGGAACAAATGACTATAATACAACAGTCCTTTACGGATACCTTAGCCCAGCAACGAGCTATACTAGAAGCCCAGCATCAGCAATCAATCAAAGCAATACGCAAAGAACTCTACGACGCTAAAGTACTCGCGTTAGAAACCCCGACAGTAACACCTGCAAATGAGATTAAAATAACTGTATCCGAACCTGGCCCGTTAAACACAAACCTTAAACCAGTAATGGTAACTTAACCCGTGTCTGTAACAAATCCGATACCTATTATGAAATCTGAAAAGCTTCCCGACCCTCTAATGTTTAATGGAAATTAAAATAACCTACGTCCCTTTGTAACTAAGCTCCGTCTTAAACTTTTAACAAACCACAACTGATATCCTACCAATGCTAGCAAAATTAGCTATGGAATGTCTCGTTTAAATAAAGACGCTGCACGAACTATAGATCTATTCTTTTATAACGGCACCTTCGTTAATTTTGAAATCTTTATCTCTCTGCTAGAAAGAACGTATAATAACGCTAGCCACAAACACACAGCTATCACTAAACTTAAAAACCTACGACAACGGAACCGAGACTTCACTAGCTTCTTTTCGGAATTTTTAGGCCTTATTAGCGAGCTAGATTGGAATAAAGCCGCTAAAGTCGCTGCTCTTTAATAAGCTATTTCGGATGAGATTAGAGCCTAGTTAGTAGGCAGGGAACTGCCGAAAGACCTGCCTAAATTCGCTATAATATGTTAACGAATCAATAAGGACCTTTAATATAACAAATAGACTCATTCTCTAAAGCTAACCACACCTCGCGTTTAGAACCCTACGAAACCAGTATATACCCCAAAGCGCGATCCGTCTCCAAAACCCAAAAGCCCCACGTACGACCCTATGGACCTCGATGCCGCTCAATCCTATGCACCCTTGGGAACCGACGAACAAAGAACTCAAGCCATAAATAGAGAATGCTTCAGATGCGGTAAAAAGGGATATATCCAAAGGAATTATCGAACTCACCCTTTTGAAAAGGTCCGCCGTAGTTCCTCCCGATCCTCGAATCATACCCGTTCCTCAAGTCGTAACCGTTCTACAAATTGTACTTAGACGCCACAAAGCACCTCGCCTTTAGTTAACTCGGAAAACAAATCATCCTAGGGCTAAGTCGCGCCTTAGGACAAAAAGTGGAAGAGTATAAGTGTCTAGGCTCTTCCAGCGCTAATACACAATATGACTCCCTTAATGTACTTGGCGAAATTCAAACACTTAGAAAATAGAAGGAAGTATAAATCCTTATAGACAGCGGAGCCACTAGCATAGGCTTTATTAATACAAACTACGCAAAAACTTAACGCCTGAATTTAAAGAAACTTAATAAGCCCCAAGGCCTATGAGGCTTTAACGGCAAACCCTTAATACATAGCGAACTAACGCACTACGCTCTTATGAAATTGCGGATGGGTGAATACCTTGAATATATTTCCCTGTTTGTAATACCTTTAAAGTATTATAAGGTAATACTCAGACACAGATAGCTAAAATAACACAACCCTTTAATTAGCTGGGTTAAAGAAACACTAAAGTTCCGTACAACCTACTGCTGAAGTTATTGCTTGAAAAACCATTTGCCCTACAAATATATATACAACTATTTGAATTTAAAATAATATAAATTACCCTTGCCACAAACCTTAAACTAACACGATAAAGCTACTACTGCCGATTACAGTAAAGAATATAAAGATATTACATTAAAACCTTTTAAAATTCGTATAATATAGGCCGCACCCTTTATCTTATTAGCAAAAAGATGAGATCATGAAATCTTTGCTATAACTATAGAAGACATTAAGAAAGCACTAGAACCGAAATAGTATATTAATCCTTAACCTCTTGTACCCAAAGAGTACCACAATCTAATTAATGAGTTTAAAAAACAATTTGCAGATTAACTAGCCCCGCACTAAGATAAGCACGATTTTAAGATAGAACTTGAGCCTGGTATAACACCAAAGTTTGGTCCGCTATACGGTATATTATAAGAAGAACTGCTTATAATATAACAATACCTTAATAAGCATCTAGAAAAAGGATTTATTTGCCCTAGTTAATTTCCATTCGCCTTACCTATACTATTCGTTAAAAAGCCAGAAGGAGGCTTAAGATTTTATGTTAATTATTAAGCTCTAAACACAATTATGATTTAAAACTAATATCCAATTCCCCTGATTCAAGAAACGCTCAACCGTTTAGTAAAGGCACGGTACTTCATAAAGCTTGACATAGTCGCTGCCTTTAATAAAATCCGTATATGTGAAGGAGATGAGAAGTACACAGCTTTTTATATATAATGGGGACTTTTTAAATACCTAGTAATGCCATTTGGCGTAAAAAACGGTCCTAGTACGTTTTAGTAATATATTAACAATACGCTTCGTGAATTCCTTAATATATTTGTTACCGTATATATTAACAATATCTTAATCTACTCGTTCTTGCTTTCTAAATATTGGAAATACGTTAGAATAGTTCTTGAACGCCTATAAGATGCGGGCTTATAATGCGATATTAAGAAATACAAGTTCCACGCGTCTAAGGTTATGTACTTAGGCTTAATTATATCCCATAATAGAATTAAAATGGACCCAGAGAAAGTCGCCGCGATTATAAACTAGGGAAGCCCTAGTAATATATAAGACGTTTAAGGATTTTTAGGATTTACAAACTTCTATTATTAATTTATTAACTACTTCTTAGAAATTGCCTAGCTATTAGTAAACCTAATAAGAAAGAACATAAAATTTAAATAGACTATTAAATGTAAATAAGCTTTTAATAACCTAAAGCATTGTTTTATAACTACTCTAATTCTCGCCCACTTTAACCCTAACCTTAAATGCATCGTCAAAATAGATTCGTCTAATTATGCACTAGGAGGAGTGTTATTGCAATATAATAAGAACGGCGAGCTACGTCTAGTAGCCTTTCTCTCTTAGAAACTCGCCCCTGCTAAATTAAACTATGAAATATACAATAAGGAACTGCTTACAATCGTTAGATGTTTTAAACAATGGCGTTCTAAGCTTAAAGGATTATTGTTCCCAATACGCGTATTAACGGACTATAAGAACCTGTAGTACTTTATAACTATAAAACAATTAACGCAGCGCCAAATTCGTTAGGCCGAATACCTCTTATAATTTAACTTTAAGATTATGTACTAACTGGGCAAACTTAATTAGAAGCCTAATGTATTAATATAACAGTTATAAGACTTACCTGTAAACGCCTTAGATAAATGGATTATAAATTAATTACGGATCTTATTACCCCCTAAACATTTTAAGAAACTACGTCCTATATTCCTAGATACAGAACTTAACAGAAACGAATTAGAAATTAATAAATAGGAAATGGAAATTAATAAGCTAATAGAATACGAATATAAGAACGACGCATAGATAGCAGATATAATGGGAGCGATTTAAATAGAAAAACAACAGTATAAAGATATTATACTCGCCAAATGCGAAATTCGTAATAATCGACTATACTATTAATAGAAAATGGTAGTCCCGAATTCCAAACCTTTACGATTTAAGATACTCGAATTTGTATATAACTCTCCTATAGTAGGACATCCTGGCCGTGCGAAGACGTATAAGATAGTTTAACGAGCGTATTACTGGCCTATGATGCACGACTATGTGCGAAAATACGTCTGAGTATGCAAAACGTGTGTTTATGGAAAGACTTCTTATGTAAAGAAATAAGGAGTACTTTAACCATTATTAATTCCAATGTAAAGATGGCGTGATATCTTAATTAACTTTGTGGTAGATTTACCTAGCAGCAATGGATTTATGAATATTATAGTAGTAGTTAACCGCCTTATAAAAATGCGATATATGATTCCTATAGACTTAATTAATGTTATCTTAGTAGCTGAATATTTTGTTAAACACGTCTTTAAGCTGTATAGACTCCTTAACTTAATAATATCTAACCGTGGAAGCCAGTTTGTTTTAGACTTCTGGTAAGCTCTATGTAAACGATTAAGCATATAAATACGACTCTTAACTACATTTTATTTAGAGACAGACGGTTAAACCGAAATTGTAAACGCGATTATAGAACAATACCTATAAATATACTGCTCCTACCTGCAAGACAACTGGGAAAAGTGGCTGCCTTTAGCTAAGTTTACTGCGAATAATATGATAAATGAATTAACAGGCATAACGCCGTTCTATGCGACCTACGGACAAGACCCTTAACTTAGATTTAAACCACAACCTAAAATTGATACAATAGGACCCACGATTAAACGGATTCAGTTAATTAATGCGTATAACTTTGCTGATTAAATAAAGCAGTTAATAGAACTACTACAAAGTAAGTTAACGTACGCTTAAATGGTACAGGAATGGTATATAAACAAAGGACGAGCTCCCGCGTGGGACTTTAAAGAAGGTAATATAGTTTACCTAAATATACGAAACATAAAGACTTAACGGCCCTTAAAGAAACTTAATTAGAAGTTTACGGGCCTGTACTAAATTAAAAAGAAACTAAGCCCGTACGCCTATAAGCTTAAACTGCTAACTAAAATAAAAATATACCCAACATTTTACATAAGCTTGCTGTAACCTTTAAAGGGTGAACCTTTAACTTATAAAGTGCCGCCGCCACCTCCTATAATTGTTAATAACGGTAATAGTTCTTACTTTATTAACTTAATTAATGATATGCGATGGAAAATATGATCTAAACAATTTGAACTTCTTATTAAGTGGGAAGGATATAAAACACGAACCTAGGAAACCTATAATCAGATTAAGGCCGACGCGCCTTCCTTAGTAAAAGAATTCTATAAGGACCATCCTTCGCGGCCTACTCTGGCTGGATGGACACGACACAAAGGTAAACGACTGCCACCTGACACGAAGACACGAAACTCGAATTTAAAAAGAACTTAAAATAAGTCACGACGTTTATAACGCGATCACGTAACACGCAAGATATCAAGGAACTTCGACCGGCGGTTGAAGTTGTCTAATTGGTCAGATCTGCCTTGCCAAGACCGCCACCCGACGCGAAAATACGACACGTGATAAAACTATGAATTCTTAACCAAATTGAACTATTTTGAACCTTCGGCCAAAGGGGGGGTACTGTAACGGGACTAGCCTAGTTACAGTAGGAATGTCTTGGTAAAACACTCGACAGATAAACTTGACGCTTTAATCAAATTCTACCGAAGTCCGTCCGCGTGCATATGTGCGCACGCATCGACCAAGACCCCTGACTATTTAATTATAAGATTCTCTGGTTATTCCTTTCTCTTCTTTACACAACGTCTTATTCTCTACAAGAGCTATACCCTTAGATTTAGATAGAATTTATATTGTTCCTTCGAATCTACCCTGAAGTCTCTTCGCGCCCTTACATCCTGCGACGTTCGCTCTATCTCTAACACTAAGTATATGCGTCCTATAACTCTTAACGGTCTTTAGGTTCCCTAAGTAACTTATTATAGGGTCTTATATTTAATCTACCACTAAGAAACTTAACAGTAAACTAGCCTCTATACTACTTAAGGTTTAACGTATCTCTAAAGAGTCTATATATGTCCTTAAAGCTTAACGTCTAGCTTACGCTCATCTTTAACGCCTTAAATATATATATAAGAAGGTTCGTTCTAAGGAGTGGAAACTAGTTTAATAGGGTCTATCTAAGCTAAGTAATAAAAGGACTAGCTCTCCTCCTATAAGGAAAATAACTCTAAGTAGCTTAGCAATTGCTCCTCTTAAGTCCCCCTTAGGTAACTTATTTTTTGGCAATTCTTCCTTATTAATGCTGCCTGACCTGCTTTCTTTTAATACTCCTGTACCTTTCCTATAGCGTTCTCTAGGTTGCTTAGTAGTTTCTAGGTAGTCTTACTATAGCCTATCTACTTTACTTTATACTATGTTTTGTTATCTACGTCCTTATAACTAATAATCTTTAAAACTTACTATTTATTTTTTTCTTGCCCTCTATACGTGTCTGGCTTATAGACTAGTAGCTTAATACCTCCGTGTACTGGTTCTAGCATCGCGATATATTATATAGAGTAGATCTTTATTTTAGCTAATAAGTTCAACTTATACATAACTAATAAAATTCTTTACTTAACTTTAAAAGGTTCTAGTCTAATATAGTCCAACTTCTTACTTAGTCGTTAACTCTTGAAATTTTTGTGTAGTAGCTATACTTTATCTCCCTCCTTTAGATCTGGTCCCTCAGATCTCTTAGCATTATAGTACTTTTTCATCCTTTACTGTACTAACTTAGCTATTTCCATAAGGTCTGCATAAAGGTTTATTAACGTCTCTATTCTTTACTTAGCTGTGCTACTTGTTTTCTTTGCTTAATATAGTAATAATAACGTTCTTGGTTTATACCCGTAATTCGCCTTAAATAGTAATATCCCCATTCCTTCTTGTGGTGTTGCATTATATATAAACTGTATAACTGGTAATAATAATACCTAATTGTTTTATGCGTAATTAATATAATACCTTAGATACTGTTCTAGTGTCTAGTTTAGTCTTTCCGTTTATCCGTCCGTCTACGGATAATACGCTATAGAGGTTGCTGCGCGAACTCCCTATTTTACTAGAAACACTTCCTAAAACGTTGTTATAAACCTTAGATCTCTATCTAATATAACTTTGTTTAGTGCTCTATGTCTTATAAACACTTCTTTTATATATATTCTAGCAACGTCTTCTGCTAATATCTCTTTAGTACATGCTATAAAGTATCCCTACTTTATTAGCTTGTCTACTATTACTAAGATCGCGTTATAATCTTGTCCTGTAATAGGATCTTTTAACTTTGGTAACTTAATAATAAAGTCCTATAATATAACCTTCTATGGTCTTCCTGGTGTTTTAATAGGTTATAGCCCTCTATACGGCTTATGCCTTATTAGTTTATTTCTTTAGTAATCTAAATATTCTTTTATAACTTATCTTGCTAATCCCCAGATTCCTTAAATAATATACTCCTTCTAAAGTTTTAACACTAGTCCTATAGACCCGTTGTGTCCTTATATTATTCCCTTATAGAATTCCTTAATAAATTCTTCTATAATAGACTTAGGTATATACGTTGCTTCTCTATTCTTATACTACTCTAAGTCTAGATCCTCCTTCTATACTTCTTAGATCTTTTATATCTAATTACTTTCTAGTAATTTATAGATCTGACTTTCTTTAGTTGCTATAATCTTTGGATAATTATACCTAATTAATCCATCTTAATCCTTTTGCAACAAAGCTCCTAACGGCTTTTTATTATTTTATAGTTTAGCCTTTCTGCTTAGAGCGTCTGCTCGTGCATTGTCTATACCCTTAGTATACTGAATTTTGAAATAGTATTCTGTAAGCATTTCTGCCTATCTGACCTGTCTCTGGTTGAGTTCCTTCGTTATTAGAAATCCAGTAAGGTTCTTATAGTCTGTTTTAACCATAAATGGTTTCTCTGTGCCTTGTAAGAACGCTCTCTATTCTTTAAGTGCTGTAACTATACCTAACAACTCCTTGTTATAGATGTCGTAGTTTAACTCTAGTGGTGTTATTTTCCAACTATAGTACGCTACTAGATGCTATACGTTCTAGTGCTTCTATAGTAAATATGCTCCTAGTATAAAGTCTAATATATCTATCTCAACTACCGTTTCTAACTTTGGTTAATAGATCTTAAGGATTAGCTCTTAGGTAAACAACTCTTTAAGTTCCTAAAACAGCTTCTTCTACTTACTACCTTAAACCCACGGTTTATCCTTCTTTGTTAGCCTTATAAATAGCTTAATAATTTTTAACTATTGTGCTATAAACCTCCTACAGTAGTTACAAAACCCTAGAAACAACCTTAACTGCGTAACGTTCTCTAGTTCTTGCCAACTTACTATAGCTTCGACTTTCTTTAGGTCCATACTAATTTTCCCTAGTTTAATAACAAATCCTATAAAATTAGTTTTCCTTATAAAGAACTCGCATTTCTTAATTGCTACTAGCATCTTTTCTTCCTATAGTCTCTTTAATACCCACTTAACATGTTTTCTGTGTTCTTCCTTACTTTCTAAGTAGATGATAATGTTATTAAAATATGCTATAACAAACTTGTCTAAGTATTCTCCTAATACACTATTAATTCGCTTCTGGAATATTACTAGTGCGTTTATAAGCCTAAATTGTATAACTAATAGTTTATATAGTTCTTCCTTTAACCTAAAGGCTGCCTTCTATTTATTACCTTCCTTAATCCTAATCTAATAGTATGCCTACCTTAGATCTATCTTTATAAAGATTTTTGCATTGCCTATTCTATCTTGGATTTCACTAATTAAGGGTAAAGAATACCTATCCTTTCTAGTAATATTGTTTAACTATCTATAATCTATGCACATCCTAAGTTTTCCGTTTTTCTTTAGGATAAACAACACTGGATATCCTACTAATAACTATAATGGTCTAATATATCCCTTTTATAAGTTTTCCTAGACAAACTCTTTAAGTGCTACTAACTCGGTTTTAGTAAGCTTATAGATTGGAAAGAACTTTAGACTTATTCCCTCTTTTAGTTCTATCTTATAGTCCTATGCTATATGTTCTAATAGCTGTTTGCTTTCTAGTAACCATAACTTTTTACTATACTTATAGTGTCTTTTTAGTATATAACTTAAGCCCCACTTAGTTTCTTTGTACGTTACTCCAACCTAGTACTATACCAACTTAGTTTGCTATTATATCTTGCGTTATTAAGTATCCCTAATATCGACCTAACCTATAACCTAATCGATCTTTAGATTATACTCCTATAACCAAGGCATTCCTAATATCGCCTTGTCCTATCCTAATAGTAGGATATTAAAAGACATTCTAACTAGTCTCCCTTTAATAGTTAACTAAATAGGTCCTATTTTAAGATTAATAATGCCTCCTCTATAGGCTATCTAATCTCCTAAAATTATTATAAGTGGATACGGGTGTTCCTTCTGTCTATATAGTAACCCTATCCTTTCCACTGCTTTTAGTAATACGTGGTTCCTTATTACTCTACTATCTATTAATGCTTTAAACTGCTGATCTTGCCACTTGACTTATAAGTTTAGGTATTATCCTTATATTCCTTTAAGGGTCTAAGGCTCTAACACTAGTTCCCTTTAGTCCTATACGCCTCCCCTTTTCCTAACTATTAGCTGCTAGATCCTGCTTGTACTTAGTCTAACCTTAGCCAATACTTAGTTCGTTTCTTTTCCTCTATATGCCATAGATAAGTGTTCTATAGGTACTCCCACTACTACCATCTATCTAGGCATTCTTCCGTAAGGAATCTTCCTAGTTAAAGTATTAAGTCCCTTTAACTTTATACTTCTACTAGGTGCTATCTATATATATACTTAGCATCCCTAAACCGCTTCTCTTCTAGTGCCTAATATATCCTAGGTACTTCCAGTTCTTGTCTTTTGGTGCTCTATACATATTATAGGTGTTATCCATATAAGCTATCCATAATAGTATATAATGCGTTAAGTGACTTAGGTCTACTCTTGGCTCATCTTCACTCTTAAGTTTAAACCTCTATCTAGCTAATCTAACTGTTGGTCTTTCTTCTATAGGTACTAAGATTTGTTACTCACTTCTCTAGTCCCTAGATCCTTCTTCTAGGTTCCTTAATATTATAACCAACGCTCCTTTGATATAGTTTATGCGTTTCTCCATAATAGGTTAGTCTTAGACTACTTTTTTGTCTAGCCATATATAGAAATCTGCCTATTTGTTATTGCTTCGTTGTCTATACTACTTTCCGTACAGTTAGTTTAGTGTATATAGTTTATTTATAAGAAAGTACCTTGTTATTACTGCATTGTAACATCCTTTGGTATGTCTTTCTTTAAATCTAGTTAGAATCCCTAGATCCTCTTCCTATTCCAGTTTATTTAACCACTTTACCCTAGGTATCCCTGCACTTGGCCTATTAGTAACTCTTTATACAGGTGCTCTATCCCTTATACAACCTAGTATAGCTAACCTCTTATCTAGCTTTTGCTCTTGCCATACGATAATTCTTATTCTAAATTTATCTATAGTTTCTTATTTTCTGCATCTTATAGTTGGATCCTTAAAGTCACCTTACTTCTTAATCATAGTATCAACTTTTCGATCTTTAGGCTGAACACTGTTTTTACCTAGAACTGCTATGGCCCTTATTTGTTTCTCAAAATCTTAGTTACCTAATAACGTTCTTACTCGTTCCCCAAACTCTTAATTCTTAAACTTACGTCCTATACTTATTCGTTTATTACTAAACTGAGTCACTACTCTTTCCCACCAATTTTTGTCCGTTATGGGCTCTTAAGCTGTCCTTGTTACGCTTAGCGAGTCTAGAGCCTTCCTTATCTCTTTATAAGAATCTTAGACCTATAGCCTTTTACCTTTATTAAGTAATAAGCTAGCACTAGTAGTTATCTACTTACTTAGTTTCTTTTAAACATTGCTCCTTTTATCTTGTAAAGCGATAGAAATTATATCTAATGGTGTCGCAATACCCGTTACTAAACCCTATTCTATAATAGTCTCAGTTTCTGCTTTTATTTCGACTTCTCTAAGGTTTACATGCTCCTAGTAAGCTACCTTTATTACCTTATTATTAGTAAATGCTTCGCCTATATTAAACTTATCGTCTTTAATGTCTAATCTGCGAGCTAGTTTATTGGTTCCTCTAAACTTAGATAATAATGGCTCCTATAGCTAATAGCTTACGCCGTATTTAGCGTCTTTATAAATTTAATACGCGTTGTTATAATAATACGCAAAACTGTTAATTAAACACTCTTTTGTTCCTTATAGTACACCGTTGTCCCTTTATACGTACGTGTCTCTTACTAGTCAGGTTCCCTTTACTATATAGTTACTCTAACCACCTCTATAGTCTTTAGCGAAATAACCTTATTTTCCGTAATTTATATAAGCCCTATCTTTAAACCATTTTTCTTGTTATGGAGTCCGCCTAAACGTCTTCTACTGCTAAAATCCCTAGTTTGGCCTCTACTTTTAGGTCCTTTAATTACTAGATCCTTAACCTCTAGGTTTCTATAGTTTCTTTTCCCATCTTTAGGTTTTTTTAGTACTGCTTAGGTCTATTAGCTCTGCGCCATTCTATAGTTTTTAACTCTATATCTATTGTTGCGTACTCTGCGCCTTATATAACCATAGAACTCTATCCTAACCCTTCTTAGCCTGTTCCCTTTAATAGATCCTATTATTAATCTTTATTAACTGGTTTATTAACTCCCTTAGAGTATCCGCATCTTCCATTAGGATAATTGCGTCCTAGACTTTAGCCTTAAGTCCCTATTTATACTGTGCTATAAGCGCCCTATTATTCCACTTAACCTATATAGCTAGTGTTTAAAACTGCGTTATATACTTAATTGCTAAAGTGTGTTGTACTAAGTTCTGAAGTTTCTGTTTTGCTGTTGTGGTTGCTTTAGGGTCTCTAAACATTTGCGTTAACATCGGCAAAATATAGTACCCTACCAATGGCCTCAATGGTTGGTGGTTGACGCAATTGGCGCGCAGTTGAGGGCATTTGGCAACTCGACTGACTAGCCTATGTCGTGTTTTTTTGACACGCAGCCTGCGCGCAGCCTGCGAGCAACCTGCGCGCAACCTGCCAGCAATCTGCGCATTTGGCAACCACAATTATATTTACCTCTTTTATACTAATAGCATATTTTAAATAAATAAAAGCTACTTTAAGGCTATTTATAAGGCTAGTAAAATAAATATTATTATTTTAGATAATTTAATATAATATAGCGATGGTTCTCTTCTACCTATCTACCTATTAACTTACCTACCTACCTATCTACCTACCTACCTGCATCGCCTACCTGTCTGCATTGCCTACCTGTTTGCATCTGCCTACCTGTCTATATCTGCCTACCCGTCAGCATCTGCCTACCTGTCTACATCTGCTTGCCTGTCTGCATCTGCTTGCCTGTCTGCATCTGCTTGCCTATCTGCATCTGCTTACCTGTCTGTATCTGCCTACCTGTCTGCATCTGCCTACCTGTCTGCATCTGCCTACCTGTCTGCATCTGCCTACCCGTCAGCATCTCCCTGTTTGTGCCTACCTGTCTGTGCTGCCTTGATTCGATCGATCGATTGAATCGTTTATAGTGTTCGCTGGTTAGTCGTTGTCGTCTGGCTCTGGCGACGGTCGTGTGGTTCTGGTAACAGTCGGTCATCTGGTTCTAGCGACGGTCGTCTGGCTCTGGCGACGGTCGTCTAGCTCTGGCGACGGTCGTCTGGTTCTGGTAACGGTGGTCTAGTTCTGGCGACGGTCGTCTGGTTCTGGTAACGGTGGTCTAGTT
>Ga0307507_10006536_pt1 | contig 17798 bp, 8 predicted proteins | sample 7_EM_MG_FD_207223 | JGI IMG/M metagenome (GOLD analysis project Ga0307507, IMG submission 207223) | Populus trichocarpa ectomycorrhiza microbial communities from riparian zone in the Pacific Northwest, United States - 7_EM | ecosystem: Host-associated > Plants > Roots > Unclassified | place...
AATATTATTATTATTTACTTAATAAGTAAGAAAGAATATGGAGAATATATTAAGTAGGTCTTAAAGAGACTATAGGAAAAAAAGATGCTAGTAGTAATTAAAAAATGCAAGTTTTTTACCTAGAAGACTAATTTTATTGGATTTATTATTAAGCTAGGATAAATTAATATAGACCTAAAGAAAGTAGAAGCTATAGTAAATTAGTAGAAACCAGAGAACGTTATATAGTTAAAATTGTTTTTAGGGTTTTATAATTACTATAGCAGGTTTATAGCACGGTGGTTAAAGAATATTAAACTATTTATAAGACTTATAAAGAAAGAGGAACTGTAGATATAGGGTAATAAGTAGAAGAGGCTATTTAAAGAGCTTAAAGAACTATTTACCTAAAATCAAATTCTTAAGATTTACTAACTACAGTTAGATATAGTTGTAGAAACAGATGTATTAGACTTTATACTAGGAGCATGCCTGCTATAGAAGCATAGAGATGCATGGCATTTAGTAGCATACTATAGTTAAAAGATAATACCACTAGAGTTAAACTATGACATCTATAATAAGGAGTTGCTAGGTATAGTTATAGTACTTAAGAAATAGAGAGCATTCTTACAAGGTATAGAGAAACTATTTATAGTTAAAATAGATTATAAGAACCTAATAGGGGTTCTAATAATAAAGGAACTTAATTACAGATAAGTTAGATAGGCGGAAATGCTTATAGAATATTACTTTAAAATTTAGTATACTAAAGGCACTAAAAACGCAAGAGTAGATATACTTAGTAGGAAGGCAGAGTTATAGAATAATAAAAAGCTATTAGGGGCAATGTTACACAAAGATAAAGATAGATTGATTAGGTACAATTATCCTAAGATTATAGTAACTAGAGAAGAAAGTTAGACCTATAAGATATTAGAGAGTATATAGTTATAGAAGATCCAAGAAGTATAAAGTAAGGATTTAGATTTAGAGCAGTATAAGTACTAAGAAGCTATGTATGTGCCAAAAGTAATCACAAAGGAGTTTATTAGTGAATTCTATAAGGGAATAACTTAAGGATATAACGGAGCTATAGGCTTAGTATTAAGACTTTAAGAAAAGTATATTATTTAAGGAATCTAGGGACTAGTGAGATAAGTTATAAAAGAATATCTAGATTGCTAAAGGAATAAACTAATAAGATATAGGCTATATAAAGGGCTATAACCTATTAAAATACCAGAAAGACTATAGGAGGTTATATTATAGGACTTTATTATAAAGCTACTAAAGTTAAAGGACCCTATTATAGGATAGGATTATAATATAATCCTAGTAATAGTAGATAAGTTAACTAAGTGGGGCTATTTTATAGCATATATAGAAGAAATCTTAGTGAAAGATATAGCTAAAATCTATATTAAAGAAGTATTTATAAGACATGGAGCACTAATAAAGATTATATTAAATAGAGATCTAAGATTTATAGCGGCATTTTGGGAGGTATTCTTAGCTAAATAAGGGGTTTAAGCAGTAATGTTAATAGCATATTACCCATAAATAGATAGTTAAATAGAGAGACTAAACTAAACGTTGGAACAGTATTTAAGGTATTATATTAATTATATATAAAACAATTGGGTATTGTTATTACTAGTTATATAGTTTGCATATAATGCAATACTATAGGAAGGGATAGGTATATTACCTTTTAAGGCGAATTATAGGTATAAACTAAAAACGTTATTATTACTATAATAAGTAAAGAAAACAAGTAGCATAGCTAAAGAAAGAATGGAGAGTTTAATCAATCTTTATAATTACCTTAAAAAGATAGCAGAACTAGTACAGGTAAGAATAAAAAGGTACTATAATGCTAAGAGATTTAAGGGACTAGATCTTAAGAAGGGGGATAGAGTATGGCTACTATACAAAAATTTTAAGAGTTAATAACTAAGCAAAATATTGGACTATATTAGATTAGGACTATTTATAGTTAAAGGAAAGATCTTAAAAGTTATGTATAGACTTAACTTACTAGAGAAAATGAAAATCTACCCTATATAGTATATTGTAATGCTAGAGCTAGTATACGGAAATGTTAAATCACTAGTATATAAGGCAGATATGTATAGAGGATAAAAAGAGGATAAATGGAAAGTTTTAAAGATTATTAGTTATGAGGATATTAATAATAAAACGTAGTATAAAGTAAAGTGGATAGGCTATAATGAGACTACCTAGGAGCTACTAAACAATTTAAAGAATGCTATAAGAAAGGTATAGAAGTATTAGAGGAAAAAGGATTAAGAAGCATTAATAAAGAAGGATTGCTAAAGAATAAGTTACCTAAGGGGGACCTAAGAGAAGCAGCTACTAAGGTACTTAGAATTGTTTCTATCTCTATTGGAAGAGAATCCATTCTTTTATTACCCAGTTCCTAAAGGCCTTATTTTATAAGTTTCCACTCCTTAGAATGTATCTTCTTATAAACTTTCTCTAAATAAAGTAGTTGGGTAGATATAGTAATATAAGCCTCTAGAGCCCTCTGCTTAGCATTATAAGATTATTCTAAGTTAGCTAGAGCTTAAGTTAGCTTACTATTAAGTTTTATAGTAGTAGATTAAACCTAGGACCCTAGCAGCAATTAATAAGGGTACTTAAAGACTATTAAAAGTAATAGGATGTGTATACTTAGCGTTAGAAACCAAGCGAATATTATAGGACGATTAAATATTTACTTTAGTGCACTCTAAATATAAAGAGGGTTGCTAAGATAAAGGGCTCGCTAGCGTAATATAAACTAACCCCTCTTTTATACAATAAGAACATAGAGATAGTATTATTTTACTAAGAGATAGTATAGAAGTAACGGTATAAGTATGGCGTTGTGCTTATAAAGAATAAGAAGCTTTAGGCATAGTAAGTAAAGATATTAACTAAGTTAATTAAGTGGACATTACACCTCTAGTAGACAACTTGGAGATGTTAGGAATCTTTAAGGATAAAGATAAAAAGGTGGGAGATAGTGTTACGGACGCTTTAAGTATAATATTATAACTACTTAGAGAAGAGTTAGAAGAAGCTAGTTAGTTAATAAGGGCATAGTCTAGGATAGAACTAGTAGAACTATATGATAAGGAATGGTAACTAAGGTTATATAATATTGTACACAGCATACACAGTATACGAACGAAATATACGTATAATGTGTATATAACATATCTTACGTATAAGGAGGATTTCTTAGGAGTATAGATGTGTATTTAAAGGACTATAGTCCCTACCTAGATAGTTTCTTTCCTTATAGTGAATCTTAGAATATAATTAAAGTTAATCTATTAGGCAACCACTTTACCAGTTATTATTTGTACTTGTACATTATTGACTTCCTATTTACCTATATATCTAGCCCATTAGCGAGTCTACCGTGGTATTTTCTATAAGGCTTTATTATACCTACGATAAACCCTAATCTCTACTTAGTATATTTCCCTAGCCTATATATTCTAAACACGCTAATAATTAGAAGGTATATATAATAGGCGCTCCTAAAAGGTATATATTAGATAAGACAGATAAAGGTTTTATTAATATCCCACTAATGTTCTAAAGGAGATATAGTTAGACAGATAAGGGGTAAAGGGTTTTACTAGTGTCTTAGAAGAATTATAAAGGGAGCTAGCTCTCCTCTAGAGAAGAACTAGTAATTAGTCTCTGAATAAAAGAGGTTAGAAAGCATTTGTTCTTTAATACATAAAGCTTATTTTACTTTTAACTTACCTTCTATTTACCTATAACTCTTATTCTATACTGTTAATTAGATAATTATATATTCCAGTTAGACTAGCCTCTTATAATTCTAATTGCTCTTAATCCTTTATAGAAGGAACTGTAAGGCTATTGCCTAGGTATATAGTAGGGAGTAGGCAAGCCGGGTATAGGTCACAAGGAGAGTTAATGGAAGAGGACGATGTGGTAAAGAGTAGGTATAGCAATGCCCTAAGTACAGAGACGAACCAATAAGGATGGAAAGGGCTATAGGCCCGAGGAGCTTATAAGGAGGTGCCAAGGGCTAGCCGAAGGTTAGCCTTGGCAGCTCCTAAAAGCCCCTAGGCGTACACCCAAGTAAGGGGCCAAAAGATCCCTTATAGGAACATACGGCTATTAATTAATAATAATAGGCCATACCTCCTTACCCCCTAAAACAACGCCCTTATTATAAGAGGCTGGCAAAGTCTCCCCGGAGGAGCGCATCCCCTTTACTTATAAAGAAGTAGACTAGGAAGCTATGGCTAGTCCATCTAACCTTCTAAGACCCTTAGGAATAATTACCGCTAGGGAGTTATTAGAGCGGTCGCTATATAAGACCCTATAAAAAATAAAGGAGTTGGAAATATAATTAAGTTAAGTATATTAAGACTACTAAGGACAATTAGGAGAAGTATAGATACCCTAGACACAAAGCGGACTTAAAGGGGTAACGCCACACTATGCTATAATATTAGAAAAACCTAAAAAGTATAATAGTAATAGTCTCTAGAACTGCAATTATTTTATCTGTTAATATAAAACTAAGTTTTAGCTAGATCTAAAACGTTACTCTAATAAGTATAATTAAACACTAATTACTTCTACCTTCCTACGTAGCACTGTTAAGAGTTTATAGATACGCTATAAGAAGAAACTTACTATACCCCTTAAGTTTAGCGAACTTAAGTTCTGGTTAGTTAATTAGATCTAAGACCCTACCAATTAAGGGATGGATTATAATTAGTAATACTATAACGCCAAATAGTAAGAAGGCTAGAGTATAGTCTAGTTTATAAACTACTTAGAAGAGCTACAAGATAATATACCCTACTTAGATCTATAGGATAACGCTATATAACTTTACTGGCTACTTGCTAAGTTATAACCTAAGATTTAATAGGCTATATAGGAGAAGGGCGAAATTCCTACCTCTTAAGAAAAGCTTATCTCTAAAGCTACTTGGATTAAAAATACTAAAAGAGACTATTTAGACAAGTAAAAGGAATAAGACGGCAATAATAAAGAGCGTAGGACTAGACCTAGCTTTAATAATAGGGGTAGATTCCAATCTAACTACTCTGTAGAAGGATAACATAAGTAGGCTTTATAGCCCTAGGGCAACACTAGTTAGCCCTAAAATAATAATAGGTAGAAACCTAATCTAAATAAGTAGAACTAAGAGATATGCATCTGTTATAACTGTGGTAAGAAGGGCTATATAAAGCGCTTCTATTAACAAAAGAAGTAAAAGTATACTTAATTGGGAAAAGAGATAGCCTAGTAGACCTTTACTCTCTTATACTAGGCCAGAAAGGAAAAGAAGAAGTAAGCTACCGTATAGTTATTCCTATCTCCCTTCAAGTTAATAATAAATAGGTGATATGGGACTGCCTTATAGACAGCGGCGCGACTATAGGGTTTATTTCTTAATTATTAGTAAAAAATTGGATTTAGACCTTAGCGGCTTATAGGTACGCACTATTTAAAGTATTAAAGGCTACTGGATTCTATGCTATAGGGAATAAACTTTTTCCATAGCTAGCTAGGACCGTGATAGTCTATAGGATATATAAGAGATGCGCTTCTACGCCACAGAAATTAAGGGATATAATCTTGTTTTGGGATACCTATAGCTTTAATAAGTTAATCCAGACATTAATTGGCCTTTAGCCTCGTATTAATACCAGAAGTCTTAACTATGCATTATAGTTAAAGATTAAAAGACTTTCTTAAACTATATGTAAGAAGAAGGGTAGGTATATACTATATATACTACTTTTAATACCAAGAATAGGGATACAGGGTATTTATTTTCAGATATCCAGCTATACGCAGTTAAGAAACTAGAGATTCTATAGGAATATATAGACTTAGAAGATATTTTTAATAAAGAGACTGTATAATCCTTACTTAATCCCATATTGGTTAAGTATAAGATAGATATAGGGGATAAGTAACCTCCTTTTGGACCACTATATAACCTATTAAAAAATAAGCTGGCGGTATTATATTAATATATAGTGGACAATCTTTAGAAAGGATATATTTAGCCTTTTATAAGCCTAGTAGGGATACTAATTATATTTATACCTAAGAAGAATAGGACCCTATGTCTCCATATTAACTATTAGGCACTTAATAGGATTATTATAAAAAATTACTACCTGCTACCCTTAATAGGGGAGCTTATTAATAGACTGTTAGGCGTAAAGATATTTATAAAATTAGATCTAAAAGATATATACTATTAAATCCGGATTAAAGCTGGTAATAAGTGGAAAATAGCATTTTAAATATAATACGGCCACTTTAAGTACCTAGTGATGCTATTTAGGCTTACTAACGCACTAGTAATATTTTAGGCCTATATTAATAAGGCATTATTAGACCTCTTAGATATAATATATATAGTCTACCTTAATAATATTATAGTCTACTCTAATAACTATAAAGTATATATGTACTACATGCAAATAGTATTAGAAAGACTACGGAAATACAGGCTCTATATAAACCTAAAAAATATATATGTTTTATACTACTAGCATTAATTTTCTAGGCTTTATTATTAGTGTTAATAGAGTATTAATAGAGAAAAGCCGAGTGGACGCTATTAGGGAATAGCGCTACCCTATAATATTTAGAGAAGTATAGGTTTTCTTAGGCACGGCAAACTTCTACTAAACGTTTATTGTTTACTATGCGCAAGTAGTATTCCTAATTACGAATCTATTAAAGGGATCTAAGAATAGTAAGAAGATAGAACCCTTTATATTTAGGGAAACTACTAAGCAGGCTATAGACTAGTTAAAAGATTTATTTATATTAGCACTAATTTTAACACACTTTTACTAGAAGCTATATATATACCTTAAAATAGATGCATTCGGCTTTTCCCTAGGGGCAATTTTATCTTAATTAAAGGATAGAGAATAGTATCCCATGGCGTTTTAGTTAAGGAAAATAACCCCTATAGAATAGTGTTATATAACGTATAACTAGGAGCTGCTTATAATAGTTATAGCAATAAAGCACTAGCGATATTATTATATAGGAAGCAATTATCCCATTAAAGTCCTTATAGACTATAATAACCTATAATACTTTATAACTATAAAGGTGTTAAGTAGTCAATAAGCTAAATAGGCAGAGACACTATTATAGTACAATTTTAAAATTATATACTGCCTAGAAAAGACAAATCCCGCTAATAGGTTATTAAAACGTCTAAATTATAAGATAGGGAAGATCTAGAACAGTATGGGGAAATAATCCCTATGTTATAAAATTTACTTAAAAAAAAGAAGAATCTTTTTCTAAAACTATAGAATTTTATAGTAGGGCAAAGGTCCTAGTAATACAGCTATAAAGCACTATAATAATAGAGCTGTAGGATATAGTTATAGACTAGGTTATAAACTAAGCAGATATTATAAAATTGGCATACCCTAGAATTAGCGAGAATTTTATAGAATATGCTAGGGGTATTATAGCACCTTTAACTTAACGGTGCATTAGCTATAAGTTTCCGGATCTAGAGGGGATAGGTAAAATGCCTATCCGTAGTATAGCATACTATATAACAGCAGAAGAATCTACTAGTACTAATAGTTTAAAATATCTTGTGCTACGCCTAGGGTTTATAATAGCGGCGAGTAAAATAGAAATAAGTAATCTATATAAACCCTTTTTAGATCTTCTTCTTTAAGTATAATAGAGGGACGCCTTTATTGCTAGAGAGAGGTAGAAAGATATAGTGGAGACTAACTTAGCTAGAGTTACTAAGAAGCTATAGTAGTAAGACTAAAAGGGTCTATTATGCTTTAAGGGTGCTATATATATTCTAAAGGACTAAACAGTTTAAGATAAAATTCTAAAGGTCTTCTATAATAACCCTCTTAGGGGTTACTATAGTGCTAATAGGACCCTTAAGGCTATTTAAAGGAAATACTTTTAGGATGGAATGTCTAAAGAAGCTAAGGACTATATATTAAGATGTAATATGTGCTAAAGGGTATAGATATATAGGCATTGCCTATATAGCGAGTTATTAATGCTTTTTATTCCATAGGGACCTATATTAGAATTAACTATAGATTTTATAATAGGCTTACCCCCTACTAAAATAAAAACTAAAGAGGTTACTAACGCTATCCTAGTAATTGTTAACAGATATACAAAGTTTTTAGGGTACTTTACTATTATAATAATAATTATAGCAGCAGAACTAGCAGACCCGTTTTTAAAGCAGTGGCTCTTCTTTAGTATGCTAAGGGGAATCGTATTTAATAGAGGTACTATATTTAACAGCGCATTTTAGTCTTTATTCTGTCTCTTATTAAAAATATAGTAAAAGATACGTACTGCCTTCTACCTATAAATAGATAGGCTAATAGAGTGTTTAAACGCGTTATTAGAATACTACCTCCGCTGCTATATTAATTATTAACAGAATAATTGGATATTGTAGTTAGCTTTAGTATAACATGTATATAATATAAGTATCTATAGTAGTATAAAAATGACCCCTTATAAAGCACTGTTTGGGATAAAAGTAAATAACCCTTAAAATATTAAGGACATTGTTTTTAAAAGGGAGGTACTAGTAGCGTCTAAAAGAATTAAGTAAATAAGAATTTATAAAGAAGAATTTAAAAAGTATTTGCTAGACGCCTAAGCTATATAAAAAAGGTACTATATTAAAAAATATATGCCTAAAGAATTTAAAGTAGGAGACGAAGTCTTGCCATTTATAAAAAATATCTAAATAAAACATATTAAGAAGAAGCTGGACTATTAGTAGCTTAAACCCTTTAAAATAGTTAGGAAAACTAAAGGAAATTAAGCCTATAAACTAGAATTGCTAAAATTATATCTAATATATCGTATATTTTATGTTTCCTTATTAAAGTTATATTAAAGAAGAGACGGTATAAAACAGCCCCTATCTGATAAAATTAATAGGGAACTAGAATAGAATATAGAAGATATTTTAGACTAAAAATAGCGTTAGAGGAAATGCGAATTTTTGGTTTATTAGGAAGGATACTCTTAGGCGTATAATAGTTAGAAACCTAAGAAATACCTTTATCTAGAATACAATATAGTAATTAAAACTTTCCTAAAGACCATAAATTAGGATTTAGTAACGGTTCTAAATATACTATAGATAAGATAATATGGAAACCCCTATAAATTAAAACTATAAAGTTAAGTATAGGCATTAAAAACGGGAATGTTTTGCCATTATAATAGGGATCCTAAAATTCTATAAGAGAAAGCTATAGGGATCTATATAAGAACCACTAGGGATACTATCTAAAGAAGACGCTATTTAAAAATAAGTAGCAGTGTTAGGAAAAGAGGCCCTAGGAATTTAGAAGGGTTCCCTAGGGATAAAAGGAAAGTACCTGGTCTAGTACTTGAGATAAGCAATAGAGTTAATGGTATAAAGACGACTAAAAGGACACAGAGTGAAGATTTAGAAATTATAAGAAATTATAAAGTACCTATAAGGGCACTACCCGTTTATTATATATAGGGATTATAATAGTATACCGCTTTTATATAAACTATTATTAAAACTAAGAATAAAGGCATCCCTAAAGTATAAAGTTAATTCCTAGTACTAGGGCATTCTAGAGGTACCAGAGAGGCACTATATAAAGCTATTTTATAAAAAGAAAAAAGAATAAGATAATAATTTAAATACTAGAAGTAGTAATAGGAGCCTCCTCCTCTATCTTAATATTATTATTAGCAGTATTATTAGCACTCCTATCCCTAGAAGCATTAGTATTTTTACTAATATTCTTTTTAGAGTGGCGGAATTAGATAGACTACTATAGCTAGGGGACTAGCGGGGAGAATGTTTATCTTTATTACTATTTTTAGTGTTATCCCTAGGTTCCAAATTGGTATCTAGGTAGGGATTAGAAAGTTAATGACTAAAGAGTTAGCATAGTTCCTAAATGTGTTACTAAAGAGACTTACCTCTAGAAAGGCCCGTGTAAAAGTGCAAATATTATTATTTATAAGAGTGAGCTGTTTATATATACGCTCCTAAATACTATATGTCTAAAATCGCTGTGTTTTTATAGTAGTAGAAACCCTTATTAAATTAAAAAGGCTATAAGCAATAGAAGATACCTTCTATCCCTATCTTTTACTATTCTAATATAGACGGAAATTCCTAATAGCGCGTTAAAGCTGGTGAGCTTTACACGCGTAAATAGCGGGGATTTAATATAGTTAGTAAAATCTGGAATAGGATGGAATGGGAAATACTAAAATATAGATCTTCCTTTAGCTGCGATAGTAGGAATACTTAAATCTATTCTTGCTAGAGCGCGGTATCTTATAGGTATAGGATGGGTCTAATATAAGCGTATAAATATAATAACGGTAGCACTTTAGAGAAACCACTATAGGAGCAATAGAAGTAGTCTATAGTGCTATTAGAGCAGGGATAATACCGCCGCTAGTTTAGGGACGCGTAGTATAACCATAAGCTATTATAAGAGAATACTATAGAAAGTTAGTATTATTAAAGAGATAAAATGGGGATCTTATTACCTATAAATCTGTTATAAGAAGAGAATAGAGTAGTAGTGGAAAGAATAGCTAGAGATACGGAAGCTAAAAGCTAAGATATAATAAAAATAGTCTGCTAAAAGGCGAGACAAATGGTATTATTAATAGAGAGATGCGTAAGAGACAATAGCTTATAAACTAAAAGAAATTAATATTAAGATATTATTATTAGGACCTATTTTAGGTAAATAGAGATAGTAGCTAGTTAATATATCGCATAAAACAACTTCCAGATTAGCTTATAATAAATTCCTATAATAAGGAAGGTAAATCCTATCTAATTATTATTATTATTATTATTAAAGTTCCATTATCAAGGTACTATAAAGAGCTATAGTAAAAGAAGAGCGGAGGAATAGAAAATAAAGTAAGGTTCTATACTAGTAAAGAACTAGTAATAAGTTATATTATAGAGTACCTTTCTACTAAAGAACTTCCCTAGTAGTTTTAGTTGGAACTCTATAAGAGTTTATTAAAAGGTAAAGTCTTAAAGGACTAAGACCCTTAAAGGGGAGGTAATTATAACAGGCGCTTTTAAAAGGTATATATTAGATAAAACAGATAAAGGTTTTACTAATATCCTACTAATGTCCTAGAGGAGATATAGTTAGATAGATAAAGGGTAAATGGTTTTACTAGTGTCTTAGAAGGATTATAAAGGGAGCTAGTTCTCCTTTAGAGAAGAACTAGCAATTAGTCTCTAAGTAGAAGAGGTTAGAAAGTATTTGTCCTTTAATATATAAAGCTTATTTTACTTTTAACTTACCTTCTACTTACCTGTAACTCTTATTCTATACTATTAATTAGATAATTATACGTTCTGGTTAGACTGGCCTCTTATAGTATATTAATTTAAAGAGAGTAATATATAGTATTACTATACTAGTGTTATCTAGTTATATAATTACTAAAGCAGTTAATATAACATATATTATTTATTATAAGGCCTTATAAGAAGTATTATAGTAAACCTATAAATAAGTTAGGTATAGAGAGAATAAGTAATAAATGTTAAACTGTAAAGTATATACCTAGTATATCAACTCTAATTATATTTTAAGATTTGGCCGTTGAAAACGGACTCTGTACCTGTACGTAGTGACGGCTATAAACCTGAGTCTTTAAAGTTCAGACTCAGAGCCAACGCAGAGACGTCGCACAGCGTGCGGACAGGACCTGGTGGTGGTTGTGAGCGTTATGGGCGGTGGTGAAAAATTTTCAGATGGTGAGATCTCGAAAACCACTACTGTTGGCCCTCTACAATTTAACTACACTGTTCTCCTACCTAAGGCACTTATACGATCTAATATGGATGCATAGCATTCGATAGCATCCCCTAACCCTCAATGGAAAGCATCGACGACCCGTAGCCGACCAGCTCTGCATTCGTACTAGCTCATACTACTGTAATTCTAGTCCCTGTTTTAGACCCGCTGCCGCTAATCCCCAAATATGATGCACCGTCTACCCATCCAACCTTGTACTTGATTCGCTAAACTAGCACCGTCCAACGTTTGCTTCTATAAATTTTACATCGTCTTTACTGTTACATCTCAAATGGTGGCGATCGACCGTGCAAGAATACATTAAGAGGCTATGGAAGGCCGAATAGCACAATGGAGTAGTATTAGCGTGAGACACTTCGGTACAAGTCTATACACACATTCGAAGATGGTAATTGAATGCTACTATCAGGTTACTAAAACAACATCGATGTAATCCGGTCCTCTAATTCTTCCAATACCATCTATTGCCGATCCATTTCACAAAATACACTAGCGCAAGAAGTACAGGTACTTCAATCAGAGGCCCAACGGTCGATGCAAGGGCCTGATCGCTGTCGGCGCCAAAAGTAGCAACGGCAACAGCAATGGCAAGTTCGAAATTGTTGCTAGCAGCTGTAAAGCTCTGTGTAGCAGAGATCTTGTATCCAAATCCCAGCCGATGCGTGAGCCACAGTGTGAAAAAGAAGACGATGATGAAGTAGATGATTAAGGGTGCAGCGACTCGAACGACCGATACGATTTGATGAACCACCCGGTGGCCCTGCGAAGCGAAGAGAACAAGAATGGTGTAGAGGAGACCTATAAGTGACCAAGGCGCTGCCCATCTGAGGAATACGTTGTCGTACCAGGAAGGGCTAATGAGTTTGCGAACGGTGAATCTGGTCAAGATAGCCGCCCCTAGAGGTATTCCGAGAAAGACAGCAACGCTTATTGCTACGGTTGAGTATGAGACCGTTATGCGGCCGCTAGAATGGCTGATGACTCGAATGAAGAGGATTGCAAGCGGCGCATAGAGCACCATCTGCAAGATGGAGTTTACGGCCACTAAGATGGCGCAATATTCGCTGTCACCACCCGCTAGGCCAGTCCAGATCAATACCTGCCTGTGCCTTTAGTGCTCTGTTATTCGAAAGGAAAGAGGAGAACGAACCATTGCAATGCACCTAGCTAATCCCACCAAGATCAGACCTTCGCGGAGCTCAGGCTTGTCTGGCAAGAAGGCCCAAGCAAGAGCAAGCTACATTTATTAGCTTCACATTCATCTCTCATAATCGCATCAAGATAGGCTAGGAGCGACTTACCATTAAGAAAGGAGCAATAATCCAGTTCATGAAGATACTAAATCCAATCTGTATCCACAGTGCCCGGTGTTGGAAGACAAGGTGTAGAGTCTCGTATTTAACTTTACACAAAATGGGGTACATCATGACAAGCAAACCGATAGCTGCGCTTCCATTTAGCAGCCGTCTCGGGAGTGGAATGAATATCAAGACTCACCAATGGGAATTGAGACACCGACAAACTTGCCCTTCTGCAATGCCGGACCTGTGCTGGGGACGAAGTTACCTAGTAAAACGCCAATAATCATTGCCAGAAGAATCCATACAGCCAGAAAGCGATCCAGCCATCCCAAATTGTTGAAAGCTGATACTTTATCGGGTACGATGGCCTTTTCAATTTGCTGTTTCTCGGAGTCTGGCATTAATGCGGAAGGAGGAGTGGTTTCTTTACCCCCTTGACGAAGAGAATCCTCAGTGTCCGCTTTGTGTTCGTCCTTCGTTTTGAGCAGCTGCATGTTTGGGCGTCTGAGGATTGGTTACAAGGTGCATGTAGACAAACCCCCGGAAGGGAGAGATGGAGAGCGATGATCAAAGAGAATGGCGAAAACGGTAGTTCAGGAGTTGGTAAAATCTCTGAAAAGTACGAGAAAAATATTGATTAACAGTAATGATGTATTGAGGTCAAAGGTGACACTGGATTAATACTATTCAAGGGCACGAATCCAGCCAATCACAGCTACCCAGTGACATTCCGTCGTACGCGTGGTCGTGCACCCGGTACCTTCCATAGGTTGTCTCCTGAGCATCCTTAAAAATCTTTAGTCTCTTCTGGAAGGTTCATGATTGTTTGAAATACAAAGACACTAGTGCTGTAGTCAGCCAAATGACGTTCGCCAGGGACCGTCCGCCAGATGTGAGAGATGACAGGGGATACCGCCACTCAGGCATGAGCAGTGACATTCTCTCAGATGCCCAGCTTTCGGTGTCACATTTCAAAGTCATAGACTTAAAAGCCCTTTGAATTGAAAGCTAGATCATAGATTATTCTGAATGTTAATAATTTGTTCCAACCTTAGCAGATCAATACTCTCGACCAGTTTGTCAAAACCCCAACGATCACGCATCCTCTGCAGGAACGCACCCTCTTTGTCTTCAGTGAACATGACACAAAATGAGCCAGGAGCTAGCAATCCGCCAATCCGTCCTGAACCTCCCTGGTATGCCGCCTATCCTGCGGCAAGGAATAAGGATCCTGCAACCATTTCCAGATTAGACCTTTTGGCTCTGATTAAACAGGGCAAGAAGCCTGGGAAGGACTTTATTCTTGTTGATTTACGCCGAACAGACCATGAGGTACCTTAAGTCCGCTCCTTTGGCAAAATGAGTAGCTTTCTAAATGCAAATAGGGAGGTACAATCCGTGGCTCAGTCAACCTACCCGCTCAGAGCTTATTCCCTACGATCCCTACACTATATACTTTGTTCAAGACCGCGAACGTCAGTACAGTAATCTGGTATTGCGGTACGCTCTCTAGTTTCGCTGTTTCCTACCCGATCTGTAGACTGCCAAATAAGCTGACAGGAAGATTCTTGTGGTAGGGTCATCTCGCGGTCGCGGAAATCGTGCTGCCGCGTGGTTCGATGATCACATTAAAGATCAAGGGGACTTGAACATGAAGAGTTTTGTCCTTGTGGAAGGCATCAAGGGATGGGCTGGCGCAGGGACGGACTACGTAGAACTTATGGACGAATATAATGAAGAAGCATGGCGAAAACAGTAATGCATTTATTTAGAGGTAGCACGAGCATACTGAGACTAAAAGTATTAATGCGTACTATAACGTCGCAACATATAAAGCGCTAGGGTTATCTTTACAATTGCATTTTATCTCCTTCTATGCCCAATGACAGATCAAGCGGAGCAATGCGCGAGACAACTACAATTCTTGCACATGCAAACACAGCCGTTTGCAGCAATAGTAGAAAGCCCCACAAAAATCTGGGATCAGGTATCAACCGTGCCCAAGGGTCGCCTCATAATCGCAGAAGGCTCATCCAGTTTCACGAAGATGTGATAGGTGGCTGAATGGTAAAAAGCGGGTCCTTGCGAAATGGAGTATTTCATTGATCTGCGCTGGCCGATATGTCACTGTTCGCCTGCTAGTGCAGATCTCAGCCACCCCGCAGAAATGGACCCTTGCACATCCACCGTATTTCTATTGATTGACTATATTTTTCTAGGCAACCTCCGACCGCGAATCAGGACCCGGCAGTGACAGATATACGTTGCTGTGGTTATCCATGACCTTACTCTCTGGTCCCTGCTTGTTCTTCTATCAGCCTTAATGAGTTTTCTCTGCTTCCAGCGTAATCTACCTGTTAGTTCCTTATTTCGGCATTGCTCGCGACGTTTATATAATTCCACATTTCCTCGTTCTGACTTTAGGTGCTTCACCATGACTGCGAATGGCTTTTACTCTTCGACCGGCGACCTTAACAACACGCAGGCAGCTCGAGCACCCATCGAGATTAAGCCAGATCTCTCGTTCGTTGAACGCACTTTTGCAATTTCAGCGTCAGAGGATATTCCAGAAGTTCGGGCAGCATATCGACCGTTCTTAATGAACGATAAGGTCGCCAGCAGCGATTGGATAGCAAAATTGGAGCTCAGTACCGCAATGAAGATGGTAGAGGAAGACCTCAAGAGGACTGGTGGAGACAGGCTGAAAGTGTTGGTGCTGTTTGGGAGCATGAGATGCCGGTCAGAGGTCCCTTTGCATACGAAAGAGCAATCCCTGGGCCCGACCCTAGCAGACCAATAAAGCCCAAAGCTGACAGCATGCAGTTCATATTCGCGTCTCCTCGCTTTTGAAGCCGCCCGCATACTTTTCCGGCTCGGTTGCGACGTCCGCGTGTATGACCCCACAGGTTTGCCCGTCAAGGACGACGTACAGCATTCGCATGCAAAGGTACAAGAACTCAGAAACCTGAGCAAATGGAGTGACGGACATGTCTGGGTGTCGCCTGAACAGCATGGAAATCTCGTAAGCCATCATCCTCTCCAACCAAACCCACCATTATGCCCACTTTATTAGCGCTATCCCTCGGCCAACCATTGACGTGCCAAAACACTAACTTAGTTCCTGTATATACTGCTGTTTTCAAAAACCAGATTGACTGGATCCCCCTATCCACTGGCTCCGTCCGCCCTACGCAAGGCCGCACCCTAGCAATCGCCCAGGTATCCGGCGGTTCCCAATCTTTCAACACCGTTAACTCGCTACGGATCCTTGGCCGATGGATGCGCATGTTTACCATTCCCAACCAGAGCTCCATACCAAAAGCATACACGCAGTTCACTGACGAGACTGCGGAGGAAGGCGGAAGCAGACTCATGCCAAGTGGCAACAGAGACCGCCTCGTGGATTGTATGGAGGAGTTTGTGAAGTATACTATCATTATGCGGCCACATTTTGATCTCTTCGGAGACCGGTTCAGCGAGAGAACTTAGAGGATGGTAGTGAGAGAAAAACGTAAGCAGCAGGATTTGGCAGCTGCTGCGGCCACGAAATCTGCTTCAACGATAGGAATACGGTTAATGGAGTGGATATCCACGGCATTTAGATGTATGCGTCGGAAGGAGGTCGTTCTCGATAAAGAGAATGTTCGCAAGTTTATTATCTGCATAGCTTGGCATTAGAAGGATAGGATGGGAATTGAAATATTGGATCCTATAGAGGGCAATGCAATTCTTTATGGACTATCTTTTACACAAAGGCACGAGAGTTTATTGGCCCTGGCCCGTTCGTCATTTCATTAATAAAGTACTTGAGAAGTTGGCGAGAATTGCGCTCTAGATTGCATGCACGCGCCATTGACACATGTCGTAGCGGAACGAACGATGAACATTTTTTCACTCGACATAATATTACTCTGGGTTGAGGTCGCTGAACGCCTCTTGGCTCGTGGCCCCAGTTCCAGTAATCTATTTAGATCGGAGTGGAGCGGGTCTGAAGGCAAATCCACTCCATCCACCAAAATAACGATTTGACGCCAGGAGCGCTGCGGAGCTCCAGTGCCGATATATGGCACGTGCACAAAGTTGGGTTGCAGTGCAGACCTGCGGAGGATAAATTATCCTATCCGGTCGGGCGGATAATAATCCTATCCGAGGATAGTCCGGATATCGGATAATATCTGGATAATATCTGGATATCCGCAAAATTTTAACTATCCCTTCCCCTAGTGACGTCCCACGAGAGTTAGACCGTATATAAATACTAGAATTAAAAGTACGCGTATAGTTATAGAGCCTTAATCTTATTAATTCTATTAGCTAGCTCTTATTAATAATAGTAGGACGAAATATACTAGGGGAAATATAAGGTGTCCCGCTTTACGTCGCTGCAAAAGTATATATATTAGATCTCGCCGCGCTTATAATAAGTTCGTAAGTACTCTATGTCTTTTTAGCCGTATAGCGATATAAGGGTGGGACATATTATAGTCGCCATATGGCTAAAAAGATATTAAGTACTTGCGAACTTGTTATAAGCGTAGTGGGATCTAATATATCTACTCTTATAAGAAAGGATAAACTAAGCCTTTACCTCCTATTATACAAC
>Ga0307507_10006537_pt1 | contig 17796 bp, 36 predicted proteins | sample 7_EM_MG_FD_207223 | JGI IMG/M metagenome (GOLD analysis project Ga0307507, IMG submission 207223) | Populus trichocarpa ectomycorrhiza microbial communities from riparian zone in the Pacific Northwest, United States - 7_EM | ecosystem: Host-associated > Plants > Roots > Unclassified | place...
CTGAACCGGCTCTTCGCCATGTGAACTCCCTGTTGAGGTGTCGTTCCGTCTTGCGATACCTCAAATATAGTGGGTACCCATCAATACGTCAAGTGGGTACCCACTAGATCTTTTCATGGGTACCCACTACACTCGACACATGGACACTCCACCCAAGCCGTTTCAGCAGCTCACCGCCCTCACCGGCCCCGAGAGCATCGAGCGCGCCCAGGCCCTGACCGAGGCATTGAAGGCCATCCCCGACCTTCAACGCTGGCTGCGGGAGCAGCGCCAGCACGTCGTCCGCACCCTCCACGAGCGGGACGGAATCAGCTACACCGACATGGCGCCCGCCCTCAGGGTCAAACCTGAGCGCGTGTCAGGCATTGCCCGTGGCCACAGCCGTTCATCAAGGAAGGGCGGCCCCGCGAGCTGACCGGCGCCCGCGGGATGGCGCGGGCCGTGCCCGATACGCAGAAGGGCCCCGGCCGGGGAGGGCCGGGGCCCTTCCGTGTCCGGCCGATCAGGCGGCGGCCTTCTTCGTCTTCCTGACCTTCCGGGCCTTCTCCCGGATGTCGTAGACGAGGCCCAACTCGTCGACTTCCAGTACGGTGCCGCAGTCGCCGCACAGGTACTCCTTGTGCCCGCCGTCGGTGTCCTCGCCGGTCATCTCGTCGTCGCAGCAGTCCGGGGCGAGATCGTGGCCGAGTTCGTCGGCGAGCGACAGCTCCATGTAGCCGCAGATGGTGGGGGTCCTACGCATGTCGGTTCTCCTATCGGTGGTTGCGGGCGTCGCTGGCCCACGGGTCGGTGATGTCGGTGAGCGGTCCGAAGTCGGCGGCACCGAACGCGGGGACGTCGCCCCCTTCGGGGTCCTGGTCGGCGGCGCGGCAGGCCTCGTTGCAGTACGGGTAGCCGCCGGGGGCGCCGCACAGAATGCACTCGTTGTCGGGCGCGGGTTCTCCTCCTAGTGCTGGTTGATGTTCTTGACCCAGACGGCCCGGGTGTTGGTGGTGTGGTGCTCGTGATATTCGGGCCCGGTGTGGTGGTGCACGTCGGGTACGACGGCCCGCTTGGCCTTGCTGATGGCGCCCCCGACGGCGGTCACGATCATGGCGAGCCCGGCGAACGGGATGGCGACGGTTAGGACGCCGGCCAGGGTGACGGTGGACAGGCTGTGGATAACCGACGACAGGCCTTTGCAGGCGAGCCAGACCGCGCAGCCGAGGCCGATGGAGCCGGCGCCGACGCCGATGGAGCCGACGGCGATGCCGAGCGCCCAGGCGGGCACGATCCGGCTGTCGGGTTGGGCCACGGGCGGGGTGGCGCCGATGCGGGGGCCTTCGTGCCACGACGGGACGGCCGGGTCGTCGACGCGGACCGAGGTGGGCTGCTCGATCTCGTCGATGGCGGCCACGAGGCGGCGGATGGTGTCGCGGTCGGTGGCGGTGGGTGTGGCCTGCCCGGCCGCGGTGGCGGTGGGCTTCGGCTCGGGCAGGTCGAGCATGGGGTGGGTTCTCCTACTTCTTCTTGCCGCGGCGGCGCGGCTTGTCGGGGATGGGTGTGGTGCGGGGGACGACGACCGTCTCGGGCAACTGGGTGAACGGGTTGAGCGTGATACCGAGCTGCTGCTCGTCGTTCGGGTCGGTCTTCGTGGGGCGGTTACGGGGTGGCGGCTTTGGCCGGCGTCTTGCGGGTGCTGGTCTTGGGCGCGGGCGTGGGCGGCGACGGGGCCATGGCGGCTGCGGCGGTCTGCTGCGCGTACCACTTGCCGCCGACGCTCGCCCCGCCGTGCGCCTGCTTCTCGTGGGCCCGCAAGGCGCTGGTGGCCTTCTTGGCGTCCTGGAAGCGGGGCTTCACCTTCTTGCCGCAGGGGCAGCTCCAGCCGATCAGGCCGGAGCCTTTGTCGGCACCGAACCGGCTCGCCTTGTAGACCGCCCACTTGCTGGCCGTGGCCTTGGTGCCTTTCGCGGGGCAGGGCTTGGAGCCGGTGAGGGTTCCGTCTTTGGCCCGGGTGGCGATCTGGCCGTTGCCGTGGCAGGTGGTGCAGTTCTCGTGGGTGATGCGACGGATCGCTGCCGCCTTCCGGGCCGTGATCTCATCCCGCCGGGTGTCGACCATGGGTACGACGACGCGCAGCACCAGCCACGTGCCGAGGCGGGCGGTGAGCGGGCCGCCGCGCGGGATTTTGACCCGCCGGGCGGGATGCTTGCGCCGGGCGGCGGTTGCGGTGGTGCGGCGGCGCGCCGGGGCCTTGCGGCGGGCCGGCTGCCGCCTTGCGGGACGCTTCGCTGCCATGATCGGGACTCCTTCTCAAGAACTTCACATATATGGATCAATGGGATGGCGGTGACCCGGTGGACACCCGGCACGGACCCGGCGGACACCCGGCGACCTGCGCCGATGTGTTGAGCGTCCGCCGGGTGTCCGCCGGGCCTACGCCGCCTGCATGCCGGGGTCTTGCCGGGTCTGCGCCGGGTCCAGGAGGCCTGCTGCGGCCCGCTCGACCTCGCTGCGCTTCCAGCCGCGCAGGTACTTCCCTTCCGGGCAGTCGGTGCGGTCGGCCTTCACGCCGGGTGCGTGCTTGCGCAGTCGGAGGGCGAGCGCGGTTGCGTCGACTCCGTCGACTCCCGCATTGGCCAGAGCGGGCAGTAGGACTTCGCTGGTGGGGAGGAACTCTCGGCTCTTGGCGTGGAAGGCGCGGAGCAGGGCCGCGATGAGCGGCGCGTCGGTGTGGGCGACGGCGTCGAGGCGGTCGGCGAGGTTGCCGCGCTGTCCGGCCGTGGTGAGGGTGGCGCCGGCCTTGAGGACGGTGTCGCTGTCCATGCGGTTGGCGCCGGCCTTGACCCGGTCGGGTACGGCGCCGGTGATCTGGTCGCGGGTGTAGCCGTTGAACTGGTAGCGGATGGCCCGGTTGAACAGGCCGCCCATGATCATGGCCTGGCCCGCATCGTTGGCAACGGGTCCGACGGCCGGCTTCATGCGATCCGCGCGCCAGCCTTGAGCGCCGGCGCCCGGCCCGAAGGCGATCTTGATGTCTTCGAAGCGGCAGGCCATCAGAATGCGGTAGGCGATGATTATGGCGATGGCGTCACCGAGGGCATCGGCAGTGGCTTCCTGGCCAGCCATGATGAGGTAGATGCCGTACTGGCGGCCGGTGCGCAGGATGGTGATCGCATCGGCCTTGCCCTTGGCGCCGAGTTGGATGAACTCGTCGATGTTGATGTACAGGTTGGGGTGCTTTTCGCTGGCATGCCAGCGGTCGCCCATGCCGAGCGTGGGCATCAGGTAGCGGCGGGCTGACACGTAGGAGAGGGCTTCCGCGAGCGCTTCCTCGCACTCTTCCGGGGTGCGGGCGCGCCGGGCCATGAGATCGCCGAATTCGGCGAGTCCGCCCTTGATCGGGTCGAGATCCCAGACGACGGCGTCGCGGCAGGCGGTGAGCGCCTCGTTGATGGTGCGCAACGCGCCCAGGGTCTTCCCGGCGCCCATCGCGCCGACGATCAGCGCGCAGAACCCGTCGAGAGTGAGTTCGAAGACGCTGCCGTCCATGGCGCGGCCCATGGCGATGGTGTCGTGGACCGAGAGCGAGCGGGGGGCGTGCACGGCGGGCGGGAGCATGTCGGCGAACGGATTCGACTGGACCAGGCGCACGACCACGCGCGACTTGTCCCTCGGATCCGGCTCGATCATGAAACCGCCGTCGGGCAGCCCGAGATGCGACTCCAACTGGTCGGCGGCGGCCTGCACCTTGCCCGGGGTGGAACCCTTGAGGACGACCTCCAGCTCCCAGCCCCAGTCGTGGCGGGCCAGCGTCTTCACCTCGCGGTAGTCGGCGCCCTCCGCGTACAAGGCACGGCCGAGGCAGTCGGCGGCTCCGCTCCCGTCCTTCACCCAGGCGAGCGGGAACGGCTCGTCGGACTCCGGGTTGTCCTGGTCGGCCATGATCTGTTCCGGTGCGATACCGGGACTGTTGAGGCGCTTGCGCCCGTACCAGCTGACGGCGGCAGCCACGGAGAGGGCGAGCACGCCGGGCGTGATCCACCACGAGTCCGATGCCGCCATCCCCGCTTCGGCGACGAGCGCCCACCAGCCGGCGAAGTTGAGTGAGGCCAGCGCCCCAGCGCCCCAGCCGAGGAACTTCCAGCGCCGGTGGCGGATCTCGGTGTTGCGGCGCCAGTCGGTCGACGAGGTGATGCCGCCGATCGCCTCCTGGTAGTCGTGGGAGCGCAGGTACCGCCAGCCGAGGAAGGAGACGGCGCCGAGGCCGACGGCAAACCAGCGGCCTGCTGTCCAGCTGCCGCGCACTGACAGGCCGACAGCGCGCCCGGTGGTCTTGGCGACGACCATGGCCGCGCTGCCGGTCTTCCGCAGTACCGGGTAGGCCGGCTCGTAGGGCAGGAGGACGCCGGGCGCGATGTCGTCGTCGAGTTCCCCGGACAGGTCGTCGGGGACTTCGAGCTCGCCCGGGATCACCTTCGTCAGGTCCCAGCCGGGCGGGAGTTCCGGGTTCATGTCGAGGCTCATGACTCGTCCTTCTGGGCGGTCTTCTTGGCGGCGGCTTCACGGGCCGCGATGGATGCCTGGCGGCTGGCGCCGGGCGCGTATTTCACGTCGCCCTTGGTGCGTCGTCCGGGGCGTGCGGGCGGGTTGTAGACGCGAGGCATCTTGGAGCCGAGCACTTGCGAAGCGACCTGCTGTGTTGATCCGTTTACGGAGCGCTTCTGACGGGCCGCTTCGACGCGCGTTTCGGCGGCGTTGCGCATGCGGATGACGTCCGCGGATTCGCCGGGCGGAGCGCCCTCGACATCGAGCTTGGCCTGCTTCCAGATCGCCGGAGTGATGGCCGTCTCGCCGTAGTCGGCGACGAGCTTCCAGGCGTGCTCGTGGACCTTCGGGAACTTGGCCAGACGCATCCGGTCGAGCTTCCCGGCAGCCTCACGCGCAGCCTTCTCCAGGTACGCCTGCCGCTCGGTCTCGTGCAGCTCCTTCTCGGCCTTCTCGGCGGCGATCCGCTTCGCCTCCGCCTTGGCCGCCTTCCGTTCACGCCGGGTCGGCACACCGTCGCGCTTCCGGATCCGCCCGTGCTCATGCAGGTCCCACACGCCGGGCCCGAACACGGAGGCCAGCGCGGTACCGACAGCGGTCGCCGGGTCGAACTCCTGCATGCCGTGCCACAGATTGACGCTGGCCGCGATGAACGCGAGCACCCACGTGATCAGACGGAAGTGCCAGTGCGGGCGCCGGTTCGCCACCGCGGCGGCTGTACCGAACGCGACGACGAGCGCGGCGACCTCCAGGAGGACGGGGGCGCCGGCCATCCACGGCTTGTCGCGGTCCCAGAACGCGGAGATCTGAACGGGCAGGGCGACGGCAGCGCACAGGGTGTAGAAGGCGATCGCCCAGCCGCGCCACTTCTTGTCGGCCTTGGCGACGACCTTCGCCTTCTGTGCTTCGACCTGCTCGTCGATCCGGGCCTGGTGGGCGGCGGCGACGCGGGCCCGCTCGGCCTCGTCGCGGCGCCGGTTGGACTCCGCGATGCGCTCCTCGGATGCGGCGTCGTCCTCGCGGGCCTGGCGTTCCTGCTTGTCGTTGGCCAGCTTCATCCGGCGGGCCGCCTCGACGGCCTTGGCGCGGACGGCGTCGGCTTCCGCAGCGGCGAGCCTGAGCGCAGCCTCCTTCTCCGACTCGGCGGCGATCCGCTGCCTCTCGGCGTCGGCCCAGGCTTGGGCGCGGATCGCCTCGGCCTGCGCCTGGGCGACCAGTTCGGGCGTCTCGGCAGCCTCGGGCTGCGGTTCGGGGGTGCGCTGTTCCTCGGCGGGTTCGGGTGTGGCCTCGATGCGCCAGTCCGCGAACTTCAGGGGCGTGCGCGGCCTGGTGCTGCCGTTGGCCTTGGGCGGGCTGGCGGTCATGACGGTTTGGTGTCCTCTCGGTTCAGGTGCGGGTGCGGCGGTTGATGACGGTCGTCATCGCGAAGAAGGTGCCGAAGGTGGCAGTCAGGGCGATCACCTCTGCGGGCAAGTGACCGGCACCGGCCGCCATCGCGATGGACTGCGCGACGAGCAGGATGACGATGGTCGGCAGCAGGATCAGAGCCGACTGGCGGAGCGTGTACCGGCCGTTCAGGGCGGCGAGAAAACGCATGTCAGCGGCCTCCTTGGCTGCGCCGGGTGGTGGTCTTGCGCCAGCCGAATCCGCCGGGCAGGTTCATCGACGTGGTGCGGCGGCCGGTCGAACTGCGGGTGTAGTGCGGCGTGTTCTTGCCGCCCAACGTGATCGACCAGCTGCGCAGGCCGATGTTGACGCGGACACCGGGCAGGACCCGGAAGCTCTTGCGGAAGGTGATCGGCATCAGACCGTCTCCGATCCGAGCGGCACCGGCGTGAAGCCGACCTCGCCGTCCACCTCGTCCGGGAAGTCAGGGCCCGCGACCTGGTGCGATCGCATCCGGTAAGGGCGCTGCAGCCGCCACACCATCGGCGTGTAGTCGAAGGCCACGGTGTAACCGTCGGCGGTCGGCCAGTCCAGTTCGGAGGCGGCGCGGACTGCGTCGGTCGGGTCGGCGGCGCGAACCCACTCGGTGTAGACGCCGGACGGGCGGGTCGGCCAGGTCACGCTGTACTTCTTCATGCGGTGCTCCTCTCAGGGGTGGGGTCGGGGGCCGCTCAGCCGCCGATTTCCTTCAGGTAGGCCTTGGCCTCGCTCTTCGAGACCTCCAGGCAGGTGGCGACGATCGTTGCGTCGGCGTCGGGGTTGACCTCCCGGATCGCCTCGATGCGGCGGATGTGCTCGTCGTGCCGGACCGGGTTCTGCGGCACGTTGCGGTTGAACAGGCCCATATCGGGTTCCTCTCAGGCGGGCGCGCTGGTGCGCGCCTTGTGGAATTCGCGGACAAACTCGTCAGTGAGCCCGGCACCGAGGGCGGCCCCGAGCGGGCCGATCCCGGTCACCGAGGCGGCCCACAGCTCCAGCCACGCCATGCGGATCGCGGCGTAATTGATGACCGGGCGCATGCAGCGGACCGTGAACACCACGGCCCCGAGCGCGCACATGACGGTCAGGGCGAGGGCCCGCAGCGCCCACCGGCACGCGAACCGGGCAGCGAGATGCAGCCGGCCGGGCTTCGCGGTGATCAGGTACGGGCGCATGCGGACTCCTCTCGGGGTTGGGGGTCGGTCAGTTGCCGGGCTTGAGCTCGTCGGCGGTGTAGCCGCGGTAGCCGAGGACGGCCTCCTTGACGCGCCCGTCGATGCCCTTGACGGCGAGTTCGCCGCCGGACTTGGAGCCGTCGTCGACGACCGTGCCGGTCTTGCCCTTCGCGTCGCCGGTGGTGACGGTGACCTTGTCGCCCTTGCGGAACATGCGGGACTCCTTCGGTTCGGTGAATGGATGTGCTGGTGCCGGTCGTGCTGGGCGCCGCACCGTGGGGGCGATGCGGTCCCCGGCAGGACCAGGGGGTGGAGCCGTGGCGGCGAGGCCGCGGGGGAACGAATCCCACCGCCACGGCGATCAGGGGCCGCTCACCAGTACTTCTCGTCGGCGGGGTCGATCTTCGGCAGCTTCCGGGCCGTCTTGCGCAGGGCGTCCGCTTCGCGCTTGGCGCGGGCGACCGTGGCGGGGTCGGGCTTCCGTGGCGGGGGCGCGTCGTCGCGCTTGCGGCCGAACATCACAGGTAGCTCCCCGGGTCGGCCGCGACGAGCACCTCGCGCGGCAGGTCACCCTGGGCCGGGCCGACCACACTGTCCGCCTCCAGCAGATCCAGCAGCCGGCAGGCCGTCTGGTAGTTGACTCGGAGACGCCGCTGCAGGCTCGTCACCGACGCGGACTGGAAGTAGATGACGTGGGTGCGGGCCTCGGCCAGCAGCTCCGGTGTCACGGCGGCCATCAGGCAGCTGCCGGGTAGTTGAAGCCATCCAGCTCGGCCAGCAGCTCGACGTCGGCGGCGAGACGGATCTCCGCCCGACGGGCCTTGCCGGCGGCGGCGTACTCGGTGAACACGTCGGAGATCGACAGCGCCGTCGGCACCAGCACCAGGGCGCGGGCGGAGCCGCCCGTCAACGTGGCGTGATCGGCAGGAAACAGGAACGGAGACATGGCGGGGGACCTTTCAGGTCGCAGAGAACGTGGGGGTGAGGCGGGGTGGAAAGCCGCGCTGACGGGGGCCGCGGGGGATCGGTTCATCCCCGCCAGCGCGGCGCCTTAGGGGTGCTACTTCGGCCGGTTCGCGGACTGCCGGTTGGCTTCGGCGACCTTGCGGGCCAGCTCGGCGCGCTCGGAGTCAGTCACGACTGCTTCGCCCTCTTCCGGCGTTCGCGGGAAGCCTCAGCTCGGATGCGGTTACAAGCTCGGCATGTTCGTTTGCCCCGGTAGATCAAGGTGTTGGCCTCGGTGAAGAGATGGCCGCGATGACACTGATCCTTCACGGCGTTCTTTGCTGCGAACGATTCGCTGCGGAGGTTGTTCACCCGCGGCGTCACTGGTTCCAAATGCTCCGGATTCACGCAGTGGCGCACCCGGCACAGGTGGTCGAGTTGGAGCCCTTCGGGGATGACGCCGACCAACTCCTCGTAGGCAACCCTGTGGGCCATCCGATACTTGCCTTCGATCCGAATCTCGGCATAACCGTCCCGATTGAGGACCCCGGTCCACAGCCAGCAGCCACCGGTACGGCTTGTGCGCTGCGTGATGCGCTCAACAGCCGAACCCCTCACCCTTCCGGCGGCTGGACCATCGCCAGGCGTCGGATCCTCCGGGCGCTGGGCGGCCATCACCGCTCACCCGGCTCATCCGGGACGACGACCAGGAAGCGGTCGGTACGGATGTCCTGCACGACGGTCGCCGGGACGCCGTTGTCGCGGAACTGCTGCGCCTGCTCCTCCGCCGGCCAAGAACCGCGCGGGTGAGAGGCCGGGGTCTCGGCGAGGATCTGGCGGCCGGTCATGATGCACCGCCTTCGGCGACGATGCGCTGCGCCGTCTTGAACGCCACGAATCCGACACGGCCGGTACCGTCGGCGCCACGCTCCAGCCGGTCATGCGTGACCAGCGGGCTCACACCCTCCGGACCGGACGACTTCCCGGACTCCAGCAGGCGCATCGCCTCAGCGATGACGGCCTTACGGTCGGCCGCCATCAGGCACCTGCCATCTGCGGGTGCGGGCCGCGGGGGCGCTGCGGGAGACGCGGCTCGCGCGCCTTGCCGTGATCGTCGGAGGCAACGGGGGTGGCCGGACGGCGGACGTAGCTCGCCATCTCGTGGGCGAGGCGGTCGGCGGCCGACATGGTGGGGGCGCTCATGCCGTCACCGCCCGACGGGCATTGCGCAGGCCGAGGGTGCGCCGGTCGCGGCGGGCGATGGACGCGCCGTACAGGGCGGTGCGGGCGGACACCTGGTCCGGGGTCTCGGTGTTCTGCCAGGTGGCCTCGACGCCGCGCCAGCCGATGGGGAGGCCGACGGTCCAGGTGCTGCCGTCGGCCATGACGAGCTGGCGGGTGTTGCGGGCGGTGCGGGCGTGGTTGCTGCCGCCGTCGATGACCTGGAAGGTCAAGCCGGTCGCGTGGGCGACGGTCTTGGGGGCGTGATCGACACGATTGCGCATGCCGCTAAGCTGCTCGGTAGCCACAGGGTCTCCTCGTTAGAACCTGGTGGTGAGGGCCGGCCCGCGGTGTAGGAGTCGCGGTGTCCGGCCCGTTTTCTGTTGTGTGCCGTCCTCGGACTGGGTCCGGTAGGAGTGGACGGCTAGACCGTTCTCAAGTCGCGGCTTGAGTGGCTTGGTACGACCGTAGAGGGCTCGCGTCGGCGAGTCAAGCGCCCAACTGAACTTCTCCAATCCAGTCTTGAGTGAGCGTCGAATCGCCCGTACTCTCACGTCATGGCCGACTCTCTCGACGCTCCGTTCACCCGCCACGACGAGCAGCTGCGCGCGATCCCAGACCTCCATGAGCGCTGGGACGCATTCGTCGAGATCGCCAAGCACCTGGAACGCGAGCTGGAGTCGTTCCGCCGACGCCATCGACAGGAGATCGCCGTCGGCTTCAAGGCGCAGGAGAAGACCTGGAAGGAGGTCGGCGAAATCATGGGAGGCGTCACGTACCAACGTGCCCACCAGTTCGGCAGGGGTGAGTGACCTAGGTGTCATGGCATCGAGTCAACGCGCCTGGCTACGCGCGAACCATGAAGCGGGATGCGGTGACCATGCAGCGAGATGCAGCCCGCATGTAGTGATCATGCAGTTGCAATGCAGAAGGAACCACGGAAACGGCCCGGAGGCCGATAGTGGATGAGCAATGGACTGGCCGATCAGCACACCGGCTACAAGACGCATTCCAGATGACGCAGGAGGAATTCGCATCGCATTTGGGAGTAGCGGTAAGGACCGTCGCGGCATGGCGGGCATCACCCGAACTCGTGCCGCAGAACGAAACGCAGAGGATTCTCGACACCGCATACGAGAGGGCGGGTGAGGAGGTGCGCAAGCGGTTCATTCACCTGTCTCGCCTGGCCGTCGGTCCAGCCCAGGTGCAGGCCCTGCGGGTCGCCATCGCGGTCGTCATGCGCGATGCCGATGTACTGCTCGTGTGCAGGCAGGACGGCACCGACATCGCTTGGCAGTTCCCGGCCGGAATCGTGAAGCCGGGCGGGTCGGCCCAGAAGGTGGCCGTCCGTGAAACCCTCAACGAGACGGGCGTGCACTGCTCGATCCGCGCCCACCTCGGCGAACGCCTGCACCCAGTGACGCGGGCCCTCTGCGACTACTTCCTCGCCGACTACGTCCACGGCGAGGCGGTCAACGGGGACACTTCGGAGAACGTTGCCGTTGCGTGGGCTCCCATCAGCGACCTGGCCCGCTACATCCCGTCCGACCGCGTCTTTCCTCCCATCCTGGAAGCCCTGGAGGCAGCTGCATGACCGAGATGAAGACCGAGAAGCCCGCCATCGCTGCCGCGATCATCGTCGACGGGGGCAAGGTGCTCATGGTTCGCCGCCGCGTCTCCGAGGGTGAGCTGTCCTGGCAGTTCCCGGCCGGCGCCGTCGAGGCCGGCGAGTCGATGGAGGAGGCGGCCGTCCGCGAGACCTTGGAGGAAACGGGGCTGACGGTCGAGGCGGTGAAGCTGATCGGCGACCGGGTGCACCCGAAGTCGAAGCGGTTCATGTCCTACACCGCCGCTCGGGTCATCTCGGGCGACGCGCATGTGGCCGACGCCGATGAGCTCGACGCTATCGCCTGGGTCTCCCTCGTCGAGATCCCCGAGTACGTGCCCTACGGCCTGTTCGAGCCGGTACAGGAGTACTTGGACGATGCTCTGCCGCACTGATCGAGTTTCGGCCGCACCTCGGCAGTGTCCGTTTCGTTCCGCGTGCAGGGACGGGGCGCGGACGAATCCTATCGGACCGCGCAACTCTCCGATCCATGCAGGTGGGACCCCAGATTGACGGTGGTCTTGATCTCGCACTGACTGCGCAGATGGCGGCCGGAACTGGCCTAGCGTCAGCACCCACAAAGCGAACGGCCGAGGTGCGTGAGCACCCCGGCCGGTTCGACCAGCGAGCGCGAACTCGCTGATCAGTAACCACTCCCCGCAAGAGAAGAGGTTCAGATGGACACCTTACTGCGTGACACCGCGATGACGCCTGCGTCATACGTCACGGCCGACCACCTCATGGACACCCCGCTCCCCCAACTCCTCGCCGAGTTGGACGCCGAGCTGCACGAGTCGTCGATCACCGACGCCGGCTTCTACGGCGCGGTCGTCGTACTCCGCGAGGGCCAGATGGTTCTGTCGATGCCGGGCGGCCGGTCCGAGTTCGAGCGGGACACGGTGGCCCGAATGCTGCTCGCCGAGGCGCTCGACATCGAGACGGCGCCGATCCCGGAGCCGCTGCGGATGAAAGTCGTGGCGTAGCAGCGAATAAGCGGGCGGATTAGGCCACTTGAGTCACATCCGCCGCATAGAATTGGCAGCAAAACGGCGACGGCCGGAGGGGGCTGAATCCCTCCGGCCGTTTCGTTTTGAGCGGGTCATCACCCCGCTGCCACCAATCACCTGCTGACCGACCGTCGCCAGATAGCCGAGCAGCCTCCCGACCTAGCAGAAAGCCGAGCACTACCCATGACGATAGCGAACTGCGCCCGCGCCTGCCAGACGGGGGCGGGCGAGTGCTGATAGTCCGCCGCTCGAAGCTGCGTAAGGGTTTTTCACAGCCACCGAACGAGATGGTGTTCGACGAGCGGCTGAGCATGCTGGCCAGGATGGTTCTGGTCGAGATCATCGCGAGGCCGCCCGGCTGGCAGACGAATGCACAGCAGATATGGGAGAAGGCGTGCCGGAACCGTGGCCCGCGAGCCGAGGGCAAGCGCGCCTACCGGACGGCATTCGCGGAGCTGGAGGAGTACGGCTACATGACGCGGGAGACCAAGAAGATTCCTGCCGGAGAGCCTGGCGGGGGCGGCTTCGTCACGGTACTCACCGCATACGACCTTCCTCACAAAGCAGACAATTAGAGGACGCAGCCAGCGGACCCCTCGCGGACCGGACCCTCCGGGCTAGAGATAGCCCGCCGCGGACAGTCCGCCAGCGGGTCCCTATTAAGAACACGGGCTACCTAATACAGATCCACCAAACCTGCTGGCTAGCAATATTCGCGGGCGCAGCCCGGCCGTAGTGCGTGCGCACGCGAGGCGTTAACGAGAGGAAACCGATGACGAAGAAGATCGTTCACGTGGAGCCGAGCATCCTCGACAGCGTCCTCCGCGATCCGTTCGAGGACATGACGTACTTCCCCAACGAGCTGATCCACCGACGAGACGTGAGCCTCTCGGCGCTCGGACTGCTGCTGGAGTTGGCGGCAACCGAAGGAGACTTCGACGTTGAGGCCGCGCGGGCGCAGGAGTTGGAGCGGCGGTCCACGGGACTGGAGCCGGAAGACGTCGACGAGTTGCTGAGCGAACTGGAGACGGCCGGCTACATCACCATCGCCGAGTGACACGCTTCCTGCTGCGATCGGTGAGCTGACGCCCCACACGCCCCGCCTGTTGCGCGCCCTCGGTGAGCCCGCTCACAACCCCGGCGCACGGCTTGCTGGAACGCGCCCCTCCGCGGATGCTCCCCCGGTCAACTACCGCTTGGGCCTTGGGGGTTGCAGTGGCGTGTCCGGGATGCAGTTCACCGAACGTCGAAAAACTCAGCCACTACTGGGAGGCCCTGCCTGCCGAGTCCGTGCAGCGGGCCCGGTACGCACCGCCGGCCGTATCGCAGGCTCCGGCCCTTCTGGTGCTGGGCGCTCTTCTCGGCGGTGTCTGGATTGCCTGGACGGGGCAGGTGCTGTGGGGCATCGGCATCGTGGTGGCCGCCCTCGTCTGGGGTGCGGTCGCAGTGGGTGCGTCGTTCGCCTCGCAAGCACGGCGAGATGAGTGGGCGTCGACGCAGCTGTGTTTGACCTGCACGAAACGGTGGACGTAGACGCGCGGAGAGGCCCCGCCCGATTGGGCGGGGCCTTCTCACGCCTGGTGGCAGCCGCAGTCACAGCCGACCCCGGTGAACTTGTTTTGAAGCCGGCACCGGGCATGCAGCCGGTCGGCCCATTCGCCAAGCTCCCCGTCGAGGTCGAGCCGGCCGGGTACGGCTTCGGCGAGGAGGTCGGCGGTCTGGCAGGCGGTGGACGTGTACGGCGGGATGTCGATGGCGGCGAGCAGGTGGTCGGGGAGCTGCTCACGCCGGTCGCCAGGGGGAGGCGGGGTCCAGTCGGTCACGGCTACTCCCCGGGGTGGGTTGTCCGGCGCATCGCTGCTGGTCGGCGAGTTGTTCGGAGTTGTTCGCGCGGATTGTTCGGCGTTGTTCGCGTCGTTGCGGTGGATGATCGCGTCGCGCAGCTCGACGAGGCGGCGATCCCACCAGCGGGCGAGGCTGACGCCGAGCGGCGGTGGCCCGGCTTTCACCCAACGCTCATAGAGGGCGATGACAGGCTTCTCGTCGGGTGTGGGCATCGGTCAGCCCTCCTCAGGCTCGTCGAGGACGGTACGGGTGGCCGCGATGGCGTCGGCGTAGGACTGATCAAGTTTCTGCACGCTGGGGGTGAGCTGGTCGAAGGGAACGATCGACTGGTGGGCGGGACTTGTCCGGGAGCGCCAGATAGCCCACGCATCGTGCACGTCTTCGAGCGTGACGCTGTCACCCTTGACGAGGACGAGGAGGGCATACAGGTCGAGGAGGGCATCGTCCTGGCCGGGGCAGCGGGCTTCGAGGGCGGCACGGGCGGTGTCGATGTAGGTCATTTGGTCTCCTTGGGTCCGTTGAGCGCAGCGAGGACATCCGCGACTCGGACGGCGTCGACGGCGTTGGGTCCGGCCATGAACGAGTTCGCGGTGGCCTTGCGGACTCGGGAGATGGCGTCCTCGGCGACCTCTGCTCGCCCACGCTGGACACGGACGCGCCGCTCGGCGTCATCCCGGTACCACTTCCACCGATCCCGGTCGCGGGTCATGTCGGAGAGCTGGGCTCGGAGCCGGTCGCGGTCGTCGTACAGCTCGTCGAGGGCGTCGCTGTTCAGGGTGTCGACGGTGTGGCGGACGGGCGTGGGCGGGTTGGTGCCGGCGTGTTCACGGCGGGGGTTGGATGGGCCGGTCACGTCTGGCCTCCGGTGTTGATGGCCCGCGCGATGGCAAGAGTTTCGGGTCCGCCGACGCGGTTGAGGAGGTCGGGGTCGAGTTCGCCGATGCGCGCCCATGCTTCGAAGACGTCGGCGAGGAGTGTGCCGACGTGGGGGTCCATGGCTGCCGGGTCGGGGCGCACGTTTCCGAAGAGGTCGCGGGTGCCTTTGCGGATCACGGTGCCGATCCCCTGTCCGGCTCGTTGGGCACGCTCACGCAACCGGGTTGCTGCTGCCCTGAGTTCGTCGCTGGGGCTGGTCACAGGTACTCCCTACGGTTGATCGTGATGTCGCTGATGGCGCGGAGCCGTTCGTCGGTGAGCAGTTCGCCGTGGCGTCGTTGCCCGCGTAGGTCGTGGAGGCGGGGGTCGGGTGGTGCGAGGTCCCAGTCGTCCTCGTCGGCGTGCCAGAGGGGCTCGCAGTCCGGGGGCGCGGTCACGGCTGGTCCAGGGCGTATCCGCTGCGTCGTGGCGCGCCGCTCTTGGTGCGGTTGCTGTCGTGGAGGGTGCTGACGAGGATCTGCCGGAAGCGTTTGCCGGTGTCGGCGTCGACGATGTGGGCGCGGACGTCTCCGGGGCGGTAGGTCTCGATGCGGATGCGGCGGGCTTCGTCGAGGGGGTGGCAGGAGGTGTAGGTCTGGCCGGGCTGGATCACGTCTGGCTCCGGTGGTGTGTGGTCGTGCAGGCGGGCGGGAGGACGGCGGTCACACGGTGACGTGGTGGACGGCGATCCCGGCTGCTTCGGCAAGCCGAATGCAGTTGTTGGTGCCGTAGTTGGGCTGGCCAGGCTCGGGGAAGGCGACCATCCACTCGGGGCGCGGCAGCTTGGCGACCATGTCGGCGTTGCGGCGGGGTCCGGCGCCGGGGCAGTAGTCGTCGAGGAGCCCGGGGTGTGCGGTGTCGCCGGGCTTCTTCCGCCGCCGATGTGCGGGATCGGGCGGGCAGTTGGGTGCGCACAGGTCCCAGTCGGCGGGCATGGGGTCTTCGGTGACGCCGTGCCGGTGGCCGACCTCGTTGATCCAGTCGGATGCGGCTTGGTCGGCGGAGTTCTCGCCGGGGCAGGCGCCGTGCCGGACAATGACCGGGCCGTCGGCGATGTTGAAGGCGATGTCGGCGAGGGTGCCGGGCACGATGCCGGGTTCGGTGAGTTCGCGGCCTCCGGCGAGGAGGATGACGGTGGCGGTCACTGCTGCTCACCGCCGTCCAACTCGTCGTTGCACGGCCCGAAGGTGATCGGCTGCTGTGGCGCCCAGTCGTCCCCGCGCGCCTTCCGGATGGCCTCGCGTACCGGGTCGCCGATCTCGAAGGAGTGCTGCCGGTGGCCTGCGGCACAGGTACACCGGTCCCCGCCGACCGACACGACGTCGCACACGTCGGTCTGGGAGCCGGGCCAGAGTTCGGCAGGTTCACCGAGGGCGACCATGGTCTTAGGCCAGGTCTCGAAGCGGTGGGCGAGGTCGTCGATGTAGACGTTGGCGGCCAGCTTCCAGTTGGTGACCAGTAGCAGGCCGCGCGTGTTCCAGAACGGCTTACGGCGGCCGTACCAAGTGCGCGGAACCCAGGTGGTGCACTCGATGCAGTAGCCGGAGGTGCGTTCGATCCAGCGGGCTACCTGCTTGGCGTTGCGGGTGGTGTGGACGAACGTCGCGTCGCGCTCCATGAGCGTGAGGAGTGCGGCCATCGCGCCGGGCATGAAGTCGCCGTAGATCGTGCCGTCGTGCCAGCCCTTGTCGTAGGTGTGGATGCAGCCATCGAAATCTACGGCGATTGTCACTGGTCAGATGCCTTTCGGTTGATATAGCCCCGGCCGGAGAGGACGGTGGCCAGGCCATGGACGGTGATGCCGTATTGCTGGGCTATCTGCTGCCGCCAGCCGCGCGGGACCCTCTGGCGGCCGATGCGTGCCAGGGCGTGGGCTTCCCGAATCTCTACGGCCTGCGCGTCCGTGAGCTTGGCGCGCCCACTCGTTTCGCCGCGGCGCGTTCGGCCGTGCGAGTCCCGGTCGGCGGCGTTCTGAGCCTGCGTGCCCCAGGCCAGGTTCGAGGGTTGGTTGTTGGCCGGGTTGCCGTCCAGATGCCGGACCTCGGGCAACTCGGACGGCCCGTGGAACGCCTCGCAGACGAGGCGGTGAACCGTGCGGTCGTACACCTCACCAAGCCGTGAGAGGCGGACGCGCGTGTAGCCGTCCGCGTTGATGTAGCCCTTGAGGACTCGGCCGGGTTTCGCGTTGTTGCTGCCGCCGGCCGTGCGCCGGACACGGCCTTCGCTTCCGGCTTCGTAGGGGAAGCCCGTAATGGGCCGCCACTCCTCGATGCTGATCGTCATGCGGCTTCCTCAATCTCGGGTTGGTCGTCGGTGTCGCCGCGCGCCCAGCTCGGCATGCGCGTCTCTGTGCGCCTCTCTGCCGTCGTTGCGGCCTGGGAGTCGCTTGCGGGCTGTTCGTCCGCGAGAGGCGCCGTTCTGTTTGTTCTCAGGCCCGCTGCGGCGACAGAGGCCCGCCACATCCCCCGCATCGCGCACCACACGGCCACCACGACCGCGTACACGGCCAGCCCCGCCACCCCGCACAGCAGGACCAGCCACACCGCACCCGCACGCAGCAGGACGGGGAGGGCGGCGAGAGCCTCGGTGAAGAGCTGCGCGGTGGTCACTGGGTCGGCTCCTCGTCCACGTCGTCGACCCAGCGGCGCCCCTGCGCGGTTACGTGCTGCTTGTGCGGGCCCTCGACGATGCAGCGCTCAACGGGCGCATCCCCTTTCGGCAGGAGGCAGGCCGAGCACGTTTCGAGCTCGGCCTCATCGTCGGCGGGGTCCCACGTCGCCAGTACGTCGCGGTCGGTCGTAGCCCAGGTCCGGGTCGGGCACGGCCAGACATGGCCGCATTCGTTGCAGTCGCCGAAGGTGAAGCCGCCGTCGCCGAGGTGCTCGGTGTGGGCTTCGGCGATCCGGCCGAGCCTGTCGGCCGGATCGTTGAGGACGATGCGGGTGGCACCGCCGTGACCGTGAACAGCCTTGATGGAGGCGACGCTCGGGTGCGGGGTGGTGGTCGGCCACGTGCCGAGCCAGTGGATGGCGGCGTGTCCGTCGCTGAAGATCACGCCTTCGGCGACCTTGCCGGTGCCGGAGACGCCGGATACGTCGGTGTCACGGAGGAGCTCGAACAGGGTGGGCTT
>Ga0307507_10006538_pt1 | contig 17792 bp, 13 predicted proteins | sample 7_EM_MG_FD_207223 | JGI IMG/M metagenome (GOLD analysis project Ga0307507, IMG submission 207223) | Populus trichocarpa ectomycorrhiza microbial communities from riparian zone in the Pacific Northwest, United States - 7_EM | ecosystem: Host-associated > Plants > Roots > Unclassified | place...
AGGAGGGAGTACTGGCTGGACTTTAATGCGTCCTGATATGCGATTGTTTTTCGGTGCCATCTTCGTTTATCTAATATCTGTAATTTTTAGCTATTGAAAATGCAAAGAATTGTATATTATTTATACCAAATAGAAATTGAGTATCAATGTATTATATATCTGAAGAGAGAAAGAAGTAGAGATTGTATTTTACATTTAAATTTCTTCTTACTTTATACCTTTTGGAGCTGGTAGTGGCATGTTGTTAATACAGGGTTCAAGTGAACTGAAGTGACTCCGCCCAAAATACTAAAATAGATCTAAGACACTAATTTCCCTATTTTCTGAGTCAATCACTCTAACCGAACCTCATAGCACACAAATCAATTATTACAGTTTTTGCGGTATATACCGTATCCTGGCTAAATCCGTTCTCGCCCTATGAGGTCAAATAAAGTGTGACTCAGGATTTTTCTAGAAGCTGTCAAATGAGTGGCCCTGTGGCAACTATTCGGAGGAAAATCCTGCCCCTAAAAGATGCTCTCCGCTGTACTCGAGTACTAGCGCGGCCGAATTGCTCTTGGACACCCACATTGAGTAGCTATCGGCGGACGAATGACAACCTCATGCCCAGCAACCCCATTAATAATCATATGCTACAAAAAAACCGGCCATTCGAAATTGCCCACGGATGAGCAGGAGATCATCACTTGTCCACATAATTTTCTTCCGTATATCAAATTGCTTGGCACAAACGGATTGCCCATTTATTAGTTCTCTGATCACTGCTCTATGTGGGTGTCGAAGAGCAACTTGGCCGCGCGAGTAGAAACTTGCTTTGCACGGTAAAGGATGGGGAAATGATGGCTAGGGCAAGCCTCTGAGTGACAGGAAAAAGAAAAACAAAGGCACCAGACCTTACCAAAGGAGTCAACTCGGACGACATAGCACCCGGTCTAATTATTCAAATTCCTACAGCATACCATACTCGGGTATATCCATAAGAATCAGAAACGTCCCCCAGTTTCCATGGAGATTTATGTGGGATCGGCGGAAATGGTGTTAGCTAGAACCCATACCCATGGTGATGTGAAATGACCATCGGGAAGACAACCCGCTTTGTAAGCAAAAGCCGGTACTGTAGTACAGTTGCGACATGTTTCGTGCCATACCGGTAGCGTGCTTCGGCCCACAGTGACGTATGTTACTCAAAACCAGCTCGCGTGTTGAATCAAACGTTCTTTTAATTAACCATTTAGTATGTGGTATTAGAGGCATTCGGCCCCGGAGCTGAAAAAGCGTTTTTCGAGTGCCAGTTTCTAGTTGATCTGCTAGTTTTGTATGCAAAAAGGCGTTGCACACATCAAATTCTTTCAACCCGAAAAACCTGCTTAACCGTTTTTCAGCCCTGGAACTGAATGCCTCTATTGACTGCTATGTGGGACAAGGCTCCATTGAATTCACAAGGTGGCCACACTCTCGGACTTGTGTTACTAGGGAACCCCACTACACCAACTCAGATTCGGATATGCACAGTGGCTCGAAGGGGTTTATGTGGTACCCAAACGCCAGGATTAGTCCACTAATACCGTATTCCCAATAAATGGTCATTTCTAATATGCAGCTGAAGCGTATTGTGAAGGAGAAGAGATTCTGAACGGGTTCAGATCTTTTTTTATCTGCCAGAAGCGGTATCTACTCCAGTTTGGCCAATACAGCCCTGCTCGTGGAATAACTCCCTCTTGTTTGAACCATGCTAGACCGGTCTGGCGAGGCTCCCTATTGGCGATCAAAATTAGGATTCTAGAAAGCTGGGCCTGTGAAAAATCTTTCATTAGCACGGCCTTCAATGTCTCTCGCGTTTTGATTACCTGTAAGAACGATTTAAACACAAATGAAATGCGAAATCTCGAGTCTAAACATGAGGAAAATTTGATTTATTGAAGCCTCCTGCAATACTCTTGTCCATCCCTGAAATCTGCCAATTCTAATTTCTAACAAAAAGTGTGAAAAAAGTGCCATTTTGCAAAACAAGGCAAACCCTACCCCCAAATTCCCTAGTCCCACCCATGCATCTATTGAGTTTTCTGTAGGTAAAATTCTACAGCCAATTGATACGCATTATAGTAACTCCCGCTGTGCATTTCTGAAGCCTGTAGGAAGGCAAACGGTTAGTTATTCTAAGAGCCGGACCAGTAGCTATAGCCAGAATGTTGTTGACTATTGCCCAAAGCCAAACTAGTCTTTTAACAAGTACTACTCATTTCAATACCTATGCCAGTTCCTACTTGAAGTGAAGCAACCTACCCGTCAAATGAATTCAATTGATGATTGTATTTATAGTAAGGCTTGTCGGGAGAGAGCCATCATGGGGTGACTGACAAATGGCTCAACGGTTAAACACACGAACTACTAGGGCTAGACTAAAAGGCAGGTATAATCAGGAACTTTGTTCGCTCATCATCACTCTAAACTAACTAGACAAAACATGAGAATATATATAGTATAAGAAAATCATCCTGCCCATTCCATCGTCCGCCACACTCATCTATTTCTCTCCATGTACGACCCCATTTGCCTGTGTACTTCCATAACAACGATAAAGGCAAGACATGACCATAAACCATCTCTATCGATCCTTCATCTCCTTTTAACTTCAGAACAAATGAAATCACCAAAGACATTCTGTCGTCTTTTGTCGTACTTTTCCACTTGCATCCACTCTCACATATTTGCCTATCAACTCTCCATCGACTCTAACAATAATACCCAATATCGAACCTCCCGTGCACGGGCACTAATTTACTAGTGCGTTATCATCCAAAGACTCTCCTAGAACAGGTATGATAAAACGTAGTCACTACATAGCACTCTGCTACTTTGCATCTGGGCTCCGCCATCAAATTTAATCGCGGGAATCCCCTGCTCAGTAGAGCCCCTACAGTATTAGAGGTAGCTCAATATTAGATAGCTTTAAAAACCATTGAGCAGTCCTTTCACCTCCCGTATTTGCAAAACGCAAGGCGTTTTCTAATTTTAGCCAGAAAACCCACACTATAAGGGCAGATATCTACCTCTTCCCCTGCTCTCAACCCTATATTCTAGCCAGATCTTTTTATTATTATTTTTACCAGAACTTTACCAATCTAACCCCCCAAATCCCACTCTCCCTACGAATTTACCCGAATATTGTCTGTCCCCTCGGCCACCGGGGTAATGATAAGACAGAAAAAGCATAATTTAGGGCCCTGAGTTGGTGAGCTGTGCACCTGAAAATACCGTAAAAACTCGATAAATCCACCATCGGCGGTCGGGCCCCTAAACTCTTGCAATCCGAGACAAAACACCCCGAGAAAGAATAGTGTTATCCAGACGGAGTACCGGTACAGCCTGGGGAGGCTGGGCTTACCAGATCTCATTAGCTGGTATTCGTCAATTTGTTTACCTACTCTGCTAAGGCCTATTGTGGTTTAGACAGTGATTTCTGTCGAGATCCCCGATTGTGGATTTATCGAGTTTTTCCGGTACCGTAAAATCTCCTGAAATCCTAATCTCCAGATTCTAAGTCAAAGGCTCTTAAGAAGGATTAGTGCTTTCCCGAGACGGCATAGCCTGAGTCACTTGGCTGTAAACTTGACAAGCTTAACCTACTGTATCTTGAGCTGAAGTCGCGATTTACAAGGATATTCGTCACAGCACGGAGATAGCGGATTTCACGAGATTTTACGGTATTCCCCAACTTACTGGTGCCACGGACTCTAGAGTGGGTTCCGGCAGCTTGCGGTGGGTCTGTGCGTGCCAACTAAGCAACACTTTTGCGCTAGCCACAACAGTCTAGAGGAGCCAGAGGGAGGGGCACAGTCCCATATCATTTTTGCGCAGCAAGAGTCCAACCGAGTGGATTCGGAAGAGCTAATCAAATCGAATCAGGGCTTTTCAGGAGCTAGTGGAGCTCAAAAATCAGGGGGTGAGGACCTCGCACCGAAGGAGCCGACTTAAGTTCTGCGAGATCTGCTTGTAACTAATTTGCCGAGTGACCAGCTATGATACTGTATTATAAGTACTCGAATAACACAGAAGCTAAATACGCTAGGACGTTTGTTGAGATGTACCAGGAATCGGAGTAGGCAAGCGAAGCGAGCGGTATCACGAGTTTCAGTAAAGTGAGCTCTCTGAAGAGGGAGAACGTCTTGTATTGCTTGATAAACTAAAGAGAGAGATTAAGAAGAGAAAGAAGAAAATAAAAACAAAGAGGTGAGCACGCAGTGTTGAGAGGGGAGGGAATGACGCGAGTGGTCACGAGGTGTCACTCGTGACCGCAGTAACGGAGAAAGCAAGAACGCAACCGTGACCGTAACTACAGTTTCCAACAACGTTGGAATTCCCTTCTCCGCTAGACGAGGTGGAAACATATCAGACCCAGCCCTGAAGAGACAAAACCAGAAGAAATAGCCTAAAAATCAAGAAATCTACTATGGATTATCAGCGGAAACCAGCCCCTCAGCCAGCGATAAGTTAGCTTGACTAGTTAACGGAATTGCGAATACCAATTGATGAGATCCAGCATGTCCATGGGCCGATCTTATACCGTGGCGGGAAAATAATAATCTTTCCTAGGAACTTTTTGGCTTAAAATCTAGAAGCGAAACGCTGCCGGAGGATTTCAAGAGTTTTTGCGGCACATTATTCACAGAACATCACTCGTAATGCTGAAGCATTTTTAAAAAGGACTGCTATTGCATCCCGCCAAAAAAATTGGCCCTTCCCTCAGCCCTGGGCGGTATGCGTAGCAGTCAAAAACGTTTCGGCACCACGAGTACCATTACATGAGGCGCAGCAACAACTTCCGAGCACATTTTCCGGCACTCGTGATGTCGAAGTCTTTGTGAAAGGACTGCTTCGTACGTCACAGAAATTCTGGAACCTGGCCTGACTTTTGGTTAGAAATAGTAGCCCGTTTTAATTGTGCAAGCGGCGCGGTATTGGCTCTAACCTTCAGTTAGAGCTTTTGCGGTAGCAACACTAAAATACAAGGGTGTGTACTATACGGTACAGTACAGGCGCATTTTGAACTACTCCGCTCGAATACGCAAGAACAGTGTTTGTTGCTCAGGATAACCTAATCGACAATAAAAATTTCTATCTCAAGGTCTTGATTAATACCCCCTAAAGCCAGACCCTCAAATAACTTGTACGGAATCGGATGAGTGTAACAGACGAAGAGGAATAGAAATAAAGAAAAGCAAAAAAAGAAAACCGGGGAGTGAGGATGCTCAGTGCAAGAAGATGGAGGTGTTTTCCCCTGAAGATTAGAAGACACCGACAACCAGGGTTATTCGCCCCACTCTCCCCTCCCAAAAAATCCAGATTCTATGATACATAAATTCTGAGTTTTCTTTTCTTGGCAGGCACGGACATAGCCTGTATGGAACTCGAAATTCGGGATTTTTAAGATAAAAAAATATGTAGCAAATGATTACTAAGAAGGTTGGTGGCCTAATCCCACTAACAGTATCTCAGGGTCAGTTAATTAACTCTGCTACCGGGATTCGGCTGAGCCTGTCTACTCAGTCCTCTATGGTGAGAGGCATCAGTAACCAAGGAAATATTGCCCAACTTCAGCCCTCAAAGGAGTTTTCGACCGCCACTCCAATGAGGATTTCGGCTCTATTGGATGATAGATTAGGTGACTCTCTATACATTAATGGAGAGAAAGGAATATCTCGAATCCTTCATGAAGATATTAGGACTTAGAAGTAAGTCAACCCTCTGGCAAGAGTAAGAGTGCTCCGGGCATGTGAATTATTGCTAATTTCCTAGGCAAAATACGATAGTTGTTGGATATTGGTCAAGGTATTAACCTGTAATGAGAATACACTCGGCAGCTCAGCATGCTACAAGTGTTGCTACCGGTAATCTAGAAAGAATGTCCGCTTATTCCAACTACAGAGGTCCCTGACCATACTTTTGCCAACTCCCCCTGCCCCAAGCCGTGACAAATCGAGGTCGACTGCCGGTATATACCCTGCTTTCAAATTGATTTACCAAAGCCCGTACCCTACACTATGTATCGCGCGCGCGTGAGGGAAGAAGTGGAATGCTAGGAAACAGCGTTGGCGGGGTTCGGTTTATCCTTTTTTCGTTCTTTTTTTTCATCGGAGGGCTAATTTGTGTGGTGGAATCAACAGAATAAGCGGGAAAAAGGGACCCAAGCACAGTATAACAGTATGATATCTTCCTTGACTAGGTTCCGACACCTCTTCTCTCCTGACGCTTGAAAATTCCCTCATTCGGAAGAACTCAGTATTAGGAAACCCATCGCGAGATTGTCCCTTAGGTACATTCCGAAATCAGAGTCTCCAGAGACCTACGGAGGGGGGTTAAAACACACAACATCCGCTTCCTGTCTTGAAGTTAAGCTTGACTTCACAGTAGCATATTACGAAATACACAAGACTATTAGCTAGCACCCCACTACTATTAGCCGGCATCCTACTGCCTCCTCCTCCTCATATACTTCTCATCTACCTCCTCCGTTACGAGAAATAAGACAGCGGCGCTAGCTTCAGTTCGAGCATAATAGTACTCTTACTGAACTAGTAGAAACAGTACAATCCCCCTCTACCATAGGCGAGCATCATCGATATTGCGCTGCCTCGGTTGAAACACTATGTACTTCGGGTTGCACATACACCAAGAAATCATGATCATGAGAATCTGGCTGCCACACACTGGCGAGTTCCTTGGTGTTAATATGACAAAAGGGTTGCCTATTTTCCTACGAAGATAAACGAGCAGGGATGTCTGATGGGCCTGGGAGCTATCATGATAGGGCTTTATTTTGCTTTTATTCCTTTTTTGTTTTTTGTTTTTGCGCTAGGCGTTTTATTTGCCATCGGATAGTTCCCGAATGTTGCGGTTTGTGCCTAAAAAAATATCATTGACTTAATAGAAGGGATACTTCACTTAGTTCTGTCCATTCTGGGTAACCCAGTTGCTCTCGGGTGGAACGTCCAAGAGCTAGAAGTAGAATGCCCTAGGCTGCAGTCAGCCAAGTGCTTTACTGAACAGGTGAGCTAGTTTGAAAGATTAGTAGAGTACAATACCAGTTACCTACCCGCACGAGTGCATAGTTCCATTAACAATTCCAACCTTCTTGCACAAGGTCCAGCGAGAATTTATGGAACGTTGTCTGAGGCTAACTAACTGAATATGCCCCTCTTTGTTCTTGTCGCTGGGTCCTTACCCTTGTAGTGTACTGCGCCTGCTTTTCCACGGGGACCTCCTACCAGTCACTACAAGCAGAAGTGCCAGAACCATAGTCTCCAACAAAAAATCTTCTTCCTTGGCCTTCACGGGAGTGCCCGCAAGAATTCGAGACACTTGCCTCCACGTCTACTTGACTCTCATATAACCATCGCCCAAAGTAGATAGCCGACCCACGCCTCTCAGGCACCTGTAGCCGGAATCCAAGTATCATTCACCGCAATCCCATCTCCGTGGTATTCAAAAGATATTCCGAGCAGGGCAAACTCGCGAAGCGGGGGCCCAGGCTGAGCGTGTTTATCCCATCCCATCCCATCATATTGTTTCGTCGGCCCTAACGAACCCGCACTCCCAGTCTGCTCTGCTCCATCACCATTATCCTACCCAATCTCAACACAAATCTTTCTGGTGGGTTTTCGAAAAAGCCACCGGAAAACCCCCCCCTCTTATCATTTCATTCATCCAGAGCCACCAGCAGGATGATTCGCCATGCAGGCTCCCTCTCCAAAACCCTCCACTCCATATTCTCCCAGAGTGCCCTCGCGGTGCGGATGTGGAAAACGTTTGGCATCTCGTCTCTCCTACTGAATGAGCCAAAAAAATTCAGCTATTGTGATGCCAAGGGGAATGCCAAGTCGTTGGAAACAATGACCAAGGAAAATGGAGCGGGCAATATTGAGATTCGAACCTTCCCTCCTTCCTTGCGGAGTTGCGCATTAGTGGGGCGGATGGGGACAGCGGGGTAAACCCCGCCGGCGATGCCGCTAACATAGATTACCCCTCAGGTTCGGAGACCGTGCGGAGATGATGAGATAAGATGAGTGCTCAATCTGCATTACCCGGGCACGTAGGTGGATCCGGAGCATCAGACACGCCCGCGGTGTGGACCGGTTTGGTGACTGATGCTGTATGTTTTCCCATCATCAGGTTCCCCGGGGGGGACAAACAAAAAGGGACTAATATCTCTTTTCCATATATAGTCAGTTTCAGCAGTTAGGACGCATACTACTAACGCCACGAATGCCCCCGCGGACGTGAGTTATCCTGCGGCTTGCTCTCCCTACAGGTAACAGTGGTTAACCAGCCCCCTCCGGTGGAAGAGCAGTAAGGCATCACGGTTCGATTCGTTGGCACCAAGACGATATCGGTACAGGCTTTTCGTAGCCTAAAGTTAACACATCCCCGCTAACCATAACCTAGCGCAAACAAAGATGGAACATGGACGTGTTAGTAAGGATGTTAACATAGAGGAGGAAGAAACTGGTGGAGAAAGTGGTGATGATATGAGTAAGAATCATGAGCGATGCGATGACCCTGAAGGCCACCAGACTCGGGAATTTTTTGAGAGGATGAAGGGCTCGCGGGAGAGAGAATATTGGACAGACGGGTAGCCTTCGCTATTATGTATAATAGTTAGCTTCATAGCCTTGCGGTTCCACAAGCTTAATAGTATATCACAATGATAATAATAATAATAGCATAGTACGACAAGTTCGCAAAACACAGGCCCCCCCTAGCCGTCGAAATCCAAAGCCCCGCGTCCAAGTAGGACATTAATAATGATCCGTCTAGGGGAGGGGCAACCTCTCCCCCCACTCCTCTAGGTTTCAGCGCCGTGTACTGGGAGCCCGGATGGGTTGACAATCAGGCGGTTGAGAGCTCGTACGACGACAATATGATCAATGAGGATTCGAGTACCGGTAAAGAATGCCAGAATTGCGAGGGTAAGATGCTAATTAGCCTCTGTCCTACGGTAGCGAAAGATGTGAAAACGTTAATAGGCCACCGGGAGCATCAACATGATCGTATACTTGGCAACTCATAATGCATCCGAATGCCTTGACTCCAAGATTAGAGCGTTTAGGGATAAATTTAGAAATCTTGGTGTCAAAGTATCATATCTGGATACCTTATGAACCGTCAAGTACACCCAAGCATTCCTTCAGGGACTACATATGGAAAATATTCTGGCTTGGAGTCAAATACAGCTTCTCGTCATCATCATCAGAGATGCATATCGGTAGTGCATCCCACACAAACTTCCTCTTTAGCGAGTGACGATGCATGCAGCCGTTAGCTTATGAACCCCGCCAAGAAGGGTTCACTCATCCAACTCAGGTAGCCGCACAGACCCCCCTGAGTCAAAAAAGTGAACATTTCAAACGCAACCAACAGTAACCTGTTAAAACAGCGAGTTACGGTATTATGGGTAAAATCGAAGCAGCAAATCGCCGGTTGAATCAAGGAGAATTCCCAGTAAACAAAATCGCACAGATCCACCAAAAAAGAAAAAAAAGAAAAATAATTCAGTCATGGAAAAAGAATGACTACACCTCCCATTCGCAAAAAAACGAGGCCTTACGAGAAGCGCACACACACATTTCAAAAGCTTTGCTCACCCAACTCCCCCCCCCCCACACCAGATAAAGCATGCCCACCCAGCTTCCACAGCATCCATCTGAATCGCCGGTAGTTCAGCTAAATCCTGGATACTTGCATCTGCATCGCAGGCCCAAAAGCCGCATGATACCAATAGCACTCGTATGCACAATAGCTCGAGAGGAAAATTTGCCACAAAGATTCCTAGAAAAATTAGATGTTCTGTAGCCGCGACCGGCGGTGAAATTCCCCCCTCCCTCCCTCCAACGAGTGAAGAAAAAAAACCGTCCGATGCAAAAATTCCCTTTGGTAGGAAATTCATTGCGGCTCCGGTAATTCCTTGGCAAGGTCGCTGAGGTCTTCCAATCCTCGCTTTGCATTGGCCCTTTGCTCCACCTCCTTCTGCATCCTTCCATACTCCCACAACCATTCGTCGGCCTCCTGACGCGTGCTAAAGGCCTGGTGACATATTCCAGTTTGACCGACTATGTGCACTTCCGCTTGTTTCCTGGTTTTTTTTGGTTTAATTTAATTCAAATTCAGTCAGCCCGACTTGGTCGAGCTCTGAGAAAAGAAGAATAAAGGATACTAACCAAGACTCATAGACCCCCTTCCCACTCCCATTCGCGACGACATAGAATTGTTTCCCTCCTGTTCCGCTACCGACCTTCACTCTTCCTCGTTGTCCTCGTTCGGAAGGGTTGGAAACCAGAGCAGCGGGAGGTGCAGGAGAGGGAGAGAGAGGAGGAGGAGAGACCCCACTACCAATGGTAGGGCTGCGCGACTCTTCCGTTATGCAGGTTACATCAAAGGTGATTTCAACACGATACCTCACAACCCCATGCTCGGCCATGAACGCCTGCGCTTCTGCGAAGGTACGAAATTTCTTGAAAATAACGTCCGGATACTTCTGCGTGACGACCTGTGCAGCGGCCCTACACTATAATCAGATTTTCATGTCCTAAACCCTACTCTAATTGCTTCCGCCAAACGTGAGGATTTGTGTGAAAGACGAACCACGAGGAGTAGATAGCCGGAGCTGGCGGTTTGCCGCGTGCAACAGCGTAGTAGCCCCTTCTTGCCATTATGGATAAACTTTGTGTTGAGTTGGGATGGAGATGAGATGAGAGGGCTGGATGTGAGAATGCCTAACTTATCACACCATAACGTAAGAGAAGGCAGGAGTATTTCTTATATACTCGCCTAGAAGGGGGAAGAGGGTAGGTGTGCATGTGCGCGGCTGGGGTACGGCTATGATTCATGATCATTGACGTCGGTGGGCTGTATTTGCCTGATACAGAATTGTGCAGGGGGGATAATCTCAGGTGGTGCTGTCCAACGCCTCTGTTGGAATGGTTTTTTTAAGGCCCCTCCATGGAGAAAATACCAGTATTGTTAACCAGGAGGACGCCGGTCCTACTTTTAGTAGGTCTGTGCGACTGAAGGCGAGGCTGCTCCGGTAGCTCCGGTTTGAAGCCTTACCTTATTTTGCAGCCTTTCCTATATTAATCCACGAAGCCCAAGGTAAAAGTACCGATATCAGAGGTAGCCCTCATAAAACGCTGCCGGTATTTGGCTCAGCTATCTGGACCCTGGACAGTGTCTTTCCAGAAGCTTGGAAGTAATATTCAAGCATCATGGCACCTGGATAGTTCTGAGCACTCCGATTATCCACTCACTCGTTATCACTCGCAAACCTCATCACAGCTCCTTCTCTTCTCTTCTTTTTGCCTTGTCAAACAGGACAGCCCTGCAACAGTCGGCTTGAATTCTGGAAGTCCTCCATGTCTGAAGGCTTGGAGCCCGGACAAACTAGCGAGCAATTGCAACCGACAGCAGAAAAAATCGGAAAACAAGGGTTAGAAGCGTGGAAAACAGTTAGGTCGAGCCATCAAATACTCCAGTCAGAACTCCAGAATCCTTTCGCACGTTTTCCGCTTGTTTTTCACCGCGGGCTGCGCTCGAGCACCTGTACCGGTACTTGGATTGTGGAGACAAGGCCCTAGCGAACGGAGCGCCCCCATGAGTCGCCGTGCGCCAAGCAAGGGGAGTATCTCTTTGGCCGTTTGAACCATTAGGGCCAGTTGTGGAGCACGCTAAGGATGTGAGCAGGAGCGAAGCAAACCTTACTCTTGGTAGGGTGTGGTAATATGGAAAATCAGAACAGCTGTATTTGTGATTGGCTCTGAGGTGCTGCCAAGGGTGCAGAAATGAAAGTGAAAAAAATGAGAGAAATTCTATAATTGGTTCTTGGACTAAAGTCATTATAGGTTAACTCAAGTATCATGGAAAATAAATCGAAATAAACGATATTCGAAGCTTGTGAAATTCCAATTTGCATTCCCACCTCATGGTTACTTAAAATAAAAATGATATCGATACGTAACTAAAAATCACACAAATAAACAATTTGAGTTATGATAACAAATTCCTTTGTCCTATGTGTATCACTCACATATTAGTAGAACTTATCTTCAAAGTAAGGTTGAGGGTATGAAATTTATACTTATACTAATAGGAAAAAAATAGATGTTTGAAAAATTACTAATTTCATATTATTACACCTTATCCCATATTGTACTTTAGACTTTAAAATTCAAGCATTACAATTAAAATATATAAAACAAATATTTTACCAAGGATTTATCTACTTTTACAGTAGGCAGTTGAGTTTTAATACTTTGAAAAACATTGTTAGTAGTGTAAAAGTGTCTGCTACTAATGATTTCAATTAAGACATTGGAAGTTAGCTTTATAAGTTTTAAGAGATCTAAAATATATTGCTAAAATGATTACAAGCTTTAAAGTCTTTTGGGTATATCATTAATTGAATAAAAAGTCTAACTTATTTAGAAGTAATAGTATTTTATACAATACTATAATAATTAATAGTAGTATATTCATGCTCAAGTTTATTCAAGTGTCTGACCTTTACATTATATATTAGTAACTTATAAGATTTCTACTAAGACTAAGGCTCTGTTTGGCGGGCCATTTTTATAGCATAAAAGTGACTTTTATAGTATAAATAATGGAAACTCAAACTTTTTATATAGGGGTGTGTTTGGTGCGTACAGAAATATCATGATATATTTTTATTTTCAGAATATATTTTTATAACATAAATCTGAGAAGAAAGTATGTAGGTTAAGGGCTAGAGTTTAAGAACCTTTTATAATGTAAATTTGAATAACTATATGATTGACTATCTATATATTATAAATAATAAATGCAATACTTAATTTAAATTGGGCAAAAATTTGATTCCTATACAGAATTTAACAGAAATCAGAGAAGTCCAAACCCAAATTCTTTTAAGAACCTCTAATATGACTTCATTTGAAGCTCTATAATGCTCGGTTTGGAGTAAGGGTGATAGGGCACCAGCTTTTTTTTCTCTCAATATATTTATTTTGTGGTTGTACAACCAAATGCCTAAATTTCTGAAATATGCTATAAATTTATTTTAGAATATATGTTATTTACACTTTTATTGTGATAAATTCTTATTGTAACATGCCAAACAGGGCCTAACTTGAAATTTAGAAATTGTATATATTTGGAAATACTTTCTATATCCTACTTGTTTGCTTATTAATTAACTATTCTGATCTTTGCTTGACTTCTATTAAAAATTATAAATATATTTATATCTCTAGTTTGTTGAAACAAAGAGGGGGGGATATCAGAGAAAAGTATTATAAATATTGTAAAAATTGATTGTATCCTTTTATGAAAATTTCATTATATAAAATTTAAATTGGAGAGTATAGTAAAAAGTACTCCAAATTATTATCTATTCCTTACTTACTACTATAATAATATTATCATAGTTACTTTAGCCCAAAAGACACCATTCACAAACTTTATCTATTATCTGAAATGAGCCTATCAGTTAAAAGTATAGACTCCAATCATTTCTTCTATACTATATAAATTTACTTGAACTGATTTAGACATATTTTTTATCCTAAATTTCTTATAATAAGATTCTTATAATAATATTATAAAATCAATACTCTGTTAAATTTAAACAAAGATATTGAATACTTTTTTAATAAATAAACAAATACTATAAGTAAATTGCCAGTAAACCATGCAGGTCCTATTTATACCAAGCTAAAGTTTAATATTAAAAATCATTAATACTCTAATTAGAGTAATAGTGATATTTGATTAGAACCAGAAGGCTGAAACAGCCCTACAATGGAAATGACCTCGCCTGATTTTCTTTTGCTTTTTCTGTACCTAAAAGCACACACTCAGCAGAACTTCTCCTCAAAGAAATGCATTTTATCGCTTATATCCTACCCTAGTGTCATGCGCATCCAATGCAGAACCTTTCTACTGAGAATATCTAAGTTGACAACAAGTGCTGAGTTATTTGAGCACTAAAAAGACTGAAAACCCATAGTTCCTAACCGGGCATAAGAGGTGGCGGAAACTGATGTACTCTGTGGCGGCTCACATTAAAACGAGCAATTAAGTTGAGACCCCGCCACAGAACCTTCAGCACTTTGCGTCACCTTCTCTGAAACCAATTGCTTGCCCAATCTGGCTGGCCCTAGCGGGCCTAGAAACGGATTTTAGTAATCCGGCCGGCCAAGGCATATGCCATACGGTACCTTGGGAAGATCTTGGTCAGTAGTGACGAACTGATCAACCATTGGGATTGAGGAAGGGTTGTTTTTGTAGATTATGGAGTGAAAGGGGAACTGATGCAAAAAAAGCAAGCAAACTAAGGTTGACATGTATCTCTCCATCACCAGAGAATACCGCCCTAATTTTACAAAATGCGCGCTACTCGAGTACAGGTATAACACTAGTAACACATATGCCCTTCGTTCTTGGGCAACCTGATGCTTTATTCATGGACTATCACTCTACCACACCAGTTGCCGGCGGGACATCCGTTTCGCAAGTCTTAGGACTCGATGGTAAAAGCAAAACTTCAGCTCGGAAGAATTCTCTCATTCTATTCTCTCTACCTCCCAGCTTCTTAATGCAGACTCTCGCACCCCACACTAATGGCATAGACTTTGTAGCACAGGAGGTGATACTTTCCGAATGTTAATTTTAGGGGCCAAAGTCCTCCTCTAAACCTTTGGTTGTTTCTGAATCTCTAATATACAAAAGCTACATGCGTTGCTTTATTTTTTTGTTTCGGAAATCCTGAGAGTAGTACGCATCTCAAGAAAAAGAAGAAAAAGAAGAAAAAGAGAGATCAAACAGGCAAACACTCAAGGTGAAGCTACTAGGGAAGTAGAGGTGGGACAGTCTGACTTATGAATTAAGATTACCTCTTAAGGCAATCTTGAAATTCACCTTTCATGCTTCGACTTGAATGAGTAAAATGGCAACTAAAACCAAAACTCACAGAGTAGTCCAAGGCAAAGCGAGCCCACCGATTGGCGGGGGTTCCTATACAAATAGCCCCTGTCTTGTAAAAATTCTATGGGCGTTCTCGCTTCACCGTGTTCTCGCCTCGCCGTGAGTTTCTGTAATTATCGGAGGTCAAACAGAAGAGGCCGGAGTCGATGCGTAAAATAACGGGATTGATCAATGAGAGAAAGAGAGAGATAGATGCTATCTTGGTTGTTCGCCTATAGACGCGCCCGAGACTGCCGTACTTATAGCAATCTGTAGCATGAATATACATCAATATGACCCCAGTCATTCCCTAGTTCCACATGTCCCAAGTAGCCCGGCGAGTGGCCGAACATATCCGTACCACACATCACATTGAGGTAAGATTTCCGACAGTAATAGTGATAAAAAAACCCCCGCGGGGTTCCGAATGTGTAACTCTGTCTATTAGGGTCTAGGATGGTTGCTTGTTATCGATTCTAGGGGAGCTAGAAGTGGGGAAAGGGGATTAGGGGGCAAAATGGAAAGTTTATCCACCAAACCCACCTTAAGTGGAAGATGCTATTTCCATCGTTGTATCTGCCACCACGTTGTACTACAGTACTAGTACAGTACATGCTTCTCCTTCCGAAGAACCAAACCCACCCGAGCAACCCAAGACCCCTAACCGTCGCGACCTTGACTCTACGCGGTGGACAGTCACTTCCCTCCCTTCCCCAGTTCGAACGCCAATCGAGCCCAGCCACCCCCGGCCTTTCCAGGAGACAATATCCGTCAACCGGTGTCGTACCATATCCACGATAGATCCGATAAATCAAACCAGCCCCACATGCCACCAGAACACAAAGCACGAATATAGCCTATCACCACTAAGAAGCTAGCTTAGCAACACGAGTGACCAAGGATGATGCCACAATGAGCGTAGTCCGGGCAAGTTTCACCTAGCCAACATATTGCGATATGTAGGTACAGTGCGTGGGTGACGGTAGCACAAGAGAAAAAAATAAAAATAGCTTGGGCGAGGTGATTGTGATAGTAGAGTGCAGCAACAGTTCCTGAGGCAAGGGGGATGTAAGGGAGAGGGTTATCGTGTTGGTGGTCACGGGATGGGGGGCCCCGATCGATGGCGTGGTACGGATGTGGGGTCGGTCGGGGGGGGGGGTGCCTGAAGTATGGGGGGATCATCAGTAGTTATGTGTTGAGTCCTACTTTGCGCCATCTTTTCCCTGTTTTCTTTTGCTCTTTTTCTTGATCGAGGACAGTAATAGGGGAGGGTATTATGTGTCTAATCTACTCAGTTTCTCCGAGACCGTTTAGCACATCCTTCAGCCGAACGACCTACCGGTATATTTCTCTAAAACAAACATTCCTCGTATCCCCATCCCTACCGCACCCCGCTCAAGCCTATATTCCAGAAGTCTCAAAAACTTCAAACTACCGTCCGAGCTAAGCTTGAAAAAAAGTAAATCAGAACAGCGATTCGATGAGAATACCCCATTTCCAGCCTTCGCGACTTCAGATGAGTCAGTGTACCTTCGGACAGGCATCATAGGTAGGCAGGTGAGTAGCTAGACGACGGCGTAGGCGCTCTGCGGCTGCTGGAACACCGGTGAGGGAAGCAAAGCTGCTTTTACATCTCTCTGTCGCGCCCTGATAGGACCCCATAGAATCACCTTCTCTCACTCGAGTTTCGATCCAAGAATTTTTGAATCCCCAGGGACCAAAGTGCAGTACAACAGGTAGAAGAGGTGGTAATCGATGGAGCGTTTGATCTAGAATAGAAAACACTATTAGAATAAATAGACCGAAACCAACCGTGAACGAGCACCGCAGGAAACAAGTACTTCGGAAACCTATCGTTGGAGAGTGACAGTGTTAGATGAGTGCAAACCTGGTTTTGAGGAAGGGGAGGGTTTATTTAGTTAGTTTCCCCGGGAGACCAGGCAGACAAAACACCAACAAGACAATCGAGGTGCCAAATAGCCATTTCCTTTCTTTCCCTCCCACGAGTCAAAGTTTTAACCCCCCATTCAGCCGAATCAGCCGAAGCATGTTGTGAACTTGCCAGTTCGTCAGCGGTAGGGCAGATCCCAATCTCGCTAAATCAACTCTTCTAGGCTAGACAAAAATAGCAGCCAATCACGCAACTCAACTAATCACTCAACCGGGATTCTTAGCGTGATGGGCCCCGCCCAACCAACCAACCTCGTGAGGATACCGTTTTTTGTTCAACGCAAATGTAGACACCCGGCGCATGACATGCACGGGAGCAGGTGTTACGAGGGAATTGAATCGGCGGGGATGAGCGGAGATGGCGAAATTATCGCGGAGTTTCTCCACCGTTGATAGGGCGTTGAGTGTTTAGGCTGACATCTCCCAGCTCCATCAACCTGGTTACCTTGGCTCTGCTCGCTTAGAGTGATGGGTTGTGAATGGGCGAGATTTGGATTTAATCTCATTTTATGAATTAACAATATGGCGGTGGCTAATATTGTACCAGTACTAAGCGTGGCGGGTCTATTCCTTGCTCGTATGGCAGATTAACGGTGCGCCGCAGGAGCATTTATACCATCCTTCTTTTTTTTTATTCCTTTCACCGGCGGCGAGACCAGCCCTGAAGTAGTTGTCGTACGTCCAGGTTTAGGGGAGTTGAAAATAGTATCCCACATTTCCAACTGCCAATAATGTCACGTCACATTCTGGTCGGGTGGGGACAGGAGAGGGAGATTCTAAAAAACCAACATTAACGGTTCGTTGGGGCGGGGGAACATACGGGGGGGGAGTGAGGTTGGATGGGGGAA
>Ga0307507_10006540_pt1 | contig 17789 bp, 3 predicted proteins | sample 7_EM_MG_FD_207223 | JGI IMG/M metagenome (GOLD analysis project Ga0307507, IMG submission 207223) | Populus trichocarpa ectomycorrhiza microbial communities from riparian zone in the Pacific Northwest, United States - 7_EM | ecosystem: Host-associated > Plants > Roots > Unclassified | place...
TTCTTTAGTACCACTTAGGTCTATTAGCTCTACGCCATTCTATAGTTTTTGACTCTATATCTGTCGTTGCGTATTCTGTGCCTTATATAACTGTAGAGCTTTGTCTTGCCCTCTCTTAGCTTATTCCCTTTAATAGATTCTATTATTAATCTTTATTAACTAATCTATTAACTCTTTTAAAGTATCCGCATCTTCCATTAGAATAATTACGTCCTAGACTTTAGCCTTAAGTCCCTATTTATACTGTGCTATAAGCGCCCTGTTATTCCACTTAACCTATATAGCTAGTGTTTAAAACTGTGTTGTATACTTAATTGCTAAAGTGCGTTATACTAAGTTCTAAAGCTTTCGTTCCACTGTGGTTATGGCCTCCAGGTCTCTAAATATCTATATTAGTTGTTCTGCGAACCCGTTTTAACTGGTAAATATATACTATACGTCCTAGTTAGTAGTTGTTATACCATTAGCCTATATTTCCGTAAGATACGGCTTAAACCACTTAAGTGCCCTCCCCATTAGGAACAATCCTGCATAGGCTACTTAATCCAACAATATTGCTAACTTTGCTCCTTCCTATACTACCTTAAAGTGCATTTGCGTAAGAAATCCTTTAAGCTTTAACTTTTCTCCTAAGAACCGTTTAATTAAAGGTAACTTGATCTTTGCTGCTCTAATTCCATTAATATGTTCTTTGAGTATCCTATTATTGTCTTATAAGTAATCAACTATTTCCTATAACTGACCTTGTGTAACCACTTAAGAATCCCCCTTGTCTATACTGGTATTACCTGGCCCTAAGGTTATGGCTGCCGTCAACGCCGTTATAACTGGTGCTGCTCGGGCTCACGGCTCGGCGTGGTCACGGAAAAGACTCGGCGTGGTTAGAAAGTTCAACGTGGTTAGAACTTGCAAACTAGCTTCGTGACCACAATTAGCTTAAGACCACGCTAAGCCTACGCATATGCAATGCACATGCAATTTAAATAAAATAGAAAATGCAAAGCCATTCATCTTCAAATCACAAATATCCTAGTTTATGGCAGTGCATATACCGCGCATATGCGCTAAACAATGGCCATATAAGGTAATGGTAGTTAGTCATCAAAACATGGCCTATACACACGCGTAGCATATCCACAATAGTTGCACTACAACTTCTTCTCCATAATATCATAGCGTATGCCACGAGTATATACAGCACAACATAGGCATAGGTCTTGTATATGCTAACAGAAAAAACAAGGCGAATTTCCATTACTAATTTAACCATCGCATACGCCGTATATACGCTTACTATAAGCAATCTGACAATTGCAGACTTTAATAACCTATAGGTAGCCTCCGCCGCCAACCCTTCTACCTTTAGCTATTACCATGGTAAGCATATGCAGAGCATATGCATACACCATACTTATAAAGCCTTATAGGTCCAATTTTAAATCCTAATCCCGGTTGGGTGACTCCTGGTTAGTTATAGGATTGCATATACACGGTATATACTTATAATAACTATAGCGCGCGCTGCAGCAGCTCTCGCTGGAGGAAGACATAAGTATATATAGAGCCGCATATCCGGTGCATATACTAACTATATATAGCCCCAACCGTTTCAGTCCAAGATAACGCGAGTATGTACGGCTCTATATACTGCGTAGGTATATGCTAAGCGTATACTAGACCCACCTAACGCCGCCTCTATACTCTCCTTGGTTAATACTATAGTATATATTGCTTATCCACACCCTATGCGTAGCATATGCTAAGCCAAAGTTTAGGTGTGATATTATAGTTAATAGTACGTAGATATGCGGCCGTGTCTTCACCGCTTAGCCAAGTATATATTTTGCATATACGCAGCGCCTGCGGCTCTACTAATATGGCTATAGTATTGCTAGTATGTCCACAATAAGTATAGCGGTGCTTGTATATACTACTATGTTGTTATAGCAGCTTAGCATATACTTACTATATATAGTAACCAACCCAACCACTAATAATATATCAGTTAGAGGGCTGGTCGCAGGCAAGAAGTATATACTATATATATACAGCGTATATACAAGGCTAATGTATTATAGTTCCCTAAAGCTGTTTGTTCTCTCTAGTAGCTAGTAGGATATAAGATACCTATATAAGCCCGGGTATGTCTATACCTATGCGTCACATATGTATCGCTAATAGTATCTATAGTTATGGCCCCTTGGGTTCCAGGATCTCGGAGTATACAGATACCTACACACTCTTTGCGTATATCCACCCTATGCCACGTATACGCTTAGCCTAAGCTAATTAAATGCAGTGCCTAGGACTAGGGGTTTGCCACCCAATTTAGTAAGCAATTCCATTATAAGGTAAGAGCACTAGTGTTGCTTCTATATATGCGCACTATACCCTAATATATATATCTATTTATCTATATACTTATTCCCCTTAAGTTTGATTTCAGACCTAAAGGCACTTATAGGCCTAAGGGTAGCGTGTATAAGGAATAAGCACGGCTATTATTAGGGATACTACCTAATTCCAAAACCAACACTCAACTCTATATTTGGAAGACTGGGAAAGTTCAATTTAGTATATCCCCTATATATACATTACTAAAACCATTACTTGGTTATATTACTAGCTTATACGCGTATACTCTACATATATACAAACTCCTAATATCTTCTACTAACCATAGGTTAACACGTGCTTATACTAGGCGTATGCTAATATAAGGGAAACAGCGCGTTGGCCCTACTACTCCCTCTACTGGCTTAAAGCGCAAGGTTAGTATTTCACCTGCATATATTTAGCATACGCTAACCATATGCGTAGCGCGGCCCGACCCCCCTAAATAACTACAAGGAGTCCCCCTTGCCGTCTACACGCCGCCAGAGCGGTAGGTTTGCTTTATATATGTCCTACATATACACTACTAATGTTTAGTATAGGGAGCAGAAAAATAACAGGCCGCCGCTATAGTGGTAGTAAGAGCTCTAGTAAGTTTAGTTTATTTTATTGCGTATATTATGCTTATGCTCTATATAAGCCACTTCTACTATGGGTGGAACCTGCCGCTTGTCCCGTATTACTGGTTAAGTCCCAGCATATACTAGGCCTGCACACTGCATACATAATATGCAATATGCATAGTTGGAGTTTAGGCGGAGTTTAGTAGATAGATAGGCTAGGTATATGCCCAATATAGGGCGTGGGGCTATAGGCCCATATCAATCAATTCTTTATTTATAGTAATAGAACTCTATAATACTTGCTCTATATATACCGTGCATATGCGCCCTATATGCTAACACTATGCTCCTATGCCTACTTCTTAAGCTCTGCTAGCTCCTTCGCTTTATTATATATATCTTTAGCCTATTTTAATTTATTAATTCGTCGCTTTATATTTTTTATATAGAGTGTATATGCCTCCTTCTCTATCTCCTCTATAGATAGGTTAGACCTATGCCTTTTACCCATAGTCTGGGGCGTTTGACTTTAAGATGGTAGGGGCAATATCTACACTATATATACTATGGATACGCGCGACATATCTAATACTAATATAATATTATCATCTACACTACTTATCTGCAACATAGTCTGCCCACTAAATATAGTAGGTAATTCTACATTAGGTATATACTATAGATTAGGCTTAGGGGTATTAAATAGGTTCTAAGGATTCTAAGGAAGATTTAGTTTAGGATTTTTAGCTTATTACTTAGCTGCTTTCCGCTGTTTCTAGGCTACTTAAGCTTAGCATCTACTTTGCATTTATAGCGCATATATATACTTTGTTTCTGTAGCTATACTACTATCCGCTTTAAGTTACTATAATTTCTCTATATATTATCTATTTCTGTCTCTTTATATAGCTCTTATAGGTCGAACATTTCTTATATATAGAGTTTAAGCCTATACTAAAATGTTAGAATATGCGGTGCATATACAAAGCGTATATATTTACCGTAGTACTGCAGCAAGCATGTATAAGTTTCAACCAGTAAAGTTATTATCTTAAAAGTAACTACTTTCACTAATTCCAGTATGCTTTTGTGTATATGCCCACCACTTATAAGGGACCTTTAACTTTTCCTTTATAAGCCTGGCTAGTATCTATATTTTCTTCTTATTGTTTATCCAAGACGTAAGCTCTAGATGTAGTATATATATGCTTTATATACGCTCTATTAGTTTCTGCTCCGTCTCCACTTCTTATATCTGCTCTATAATATATCTTGCTTTATAGGTTGAAAAGCGCTTCGTAAAGTTTTGTTTAATATATACTTAGCAGAATATAAGTATGTGCTAAAGGTGTTCATCCCATTTATGGGATGGGTTAATTGTATATAGGTAATCCCCAAAGCCTATATATTATCAGCATATGCTAGGTATATACGTAGCGTATACTTACTACCAGCTTATTTCTTATATATATTAACTATAGCCGTGCGAAGTCCGGTTCCATAAATATATGCAAATTGTATAGATAATTAGGCAGTATTACTTAAAACCTTAAATACTAGCTAAAACATCTTTGTGTATATAGCACGTGTTTCTAAGTTTAGAAATGCGTATACCTACACCTTAATTCCTATTATAGGTATTAGCCTGTGCATAGCATATGCATAGCATAGGGCATGCATACGTTTGGAATTCTCGTTCTATCCTATAATTAAGAATAAATTTGTTTTACCTTAAACCATTTTAAATAATAGGTCCATTTTGATACATGTTATATGTTGGAATGCCTTAGCTTACGCGTATATACAGTATATGATAAGGAAATGCTTGTTATTAAAGTTATAAATTGCCCAAATCCATTGCTCTATATTCTCTTTATGTTGGTTAATAGAGAACTCGCGTAGCATATCTGCTACGCTTAGGCTCTGTATATACTTGGCGTATGTCTAACCTATACTTACCTATATATGCCGTCCCCTCTGGGAATTGTAGCATCCTTTCCTTTTAAATTAGAGCAGTAATTCGATTCTTAATATTAAGACTACTATACACTATACGTAGTGTCTGCGCCCTATACTTCTTACATAGAGTATAATACTGTGGAGATAGGATGAATCGACCTATACTATAGTAAGTAGTTTTATTCGTATATACTGTGCATATACGGGGCATATATGTAGTAAGGCTTAGAACTTCTACCTGCCTTATTACTTCAACTACATTATTAGCAAGGTCAATTAGTAGCTTTATTAGGTATGGTAAATAATATATATAAGAATTCCATGTAATAAGGCAAATATAAGGATACTGTGCTATATTAATAGGAATATAGCAATCTAACTGTATACCACATGTTCGGCTTACTACCCTACCTTAGCCTTGCGGATGGTTAAACCCTAATAGGCTTAGTATATGCGTAGCGTATATATAGTATATATATTACCTACCATAATTTTTTCGCTTTGACGTTAAATGTCTAATATAGGTATATTCTTTTTTAAGTTCCTAAACCCTATATTCAATAAGTAGACGTAGGTATTAAATATCTACCCTAGCAGTTGTCAATAATAAAGGCCAAGTAGTGTGCTATGGTTTAGTATTACTGCTGCTAGAATAACCAATGAACATTATCTGTATATAATAAGCATATATCACGCATACGCTGGCTATATGCGCACTCTATGTTAAGAAAACATCGTTAGTCTACTTTTACTATATATACGTTCTTGTGTACTAGGATAGGTACACTGCCGCTATAATTATAGAATACCGTTATAGTAGCTGCATATTATAAGTATTTACCTAATATATATAGATAATGCTTACTTCTCTGTACTTTGTTTAAGCTTTTCATTAACCTCTACTGCTTAGTGTGGACGACTGCTACGCTTTTGGAGGTTGTTAATTAATTTAAGCTTAACCCTATTATATGCGGGGCATATACGGAGGACATCCTTATAAGCGTGCTCGCAGTGTTTAATGCCGCTATATTTAAACGCTTAATAAAATGCTTTTCTACTTTCCCGATTATTGTTTTCTCCAAGGAGTTGTAGTTATATAACTTTAGGGTTACCGGTTTTATAAAACAAAAATTAAATTTACTAGAGGTATAAGTACAGTATATACCTAGCATGTGTATTGCATACCTTTAATATATACTACTTAATAACCTTGCGTACTGTTTTTTTATCTGCATCTATAGATAGCAGAGGTGTTGCTTTATAGATAAAATATATAATTCCTTTTTTTCTAGTTGCTGGATATTCTAGTATTATAATATGGTCTATTGCCTCTTAGATAATAACTTAGTGCTTACTATTAGAGCTAACAAGTGCTCTATAGTTTTGGAGTGTGCTTTAGATATTCTCAGCATATATATGGCCTATATATAGTGTTATATGTAGTCTTACCTCAGAGAGACCTATATGAAATGGAAACCGCTATTATATGCTATCTTAACCCTTACCCTTCTCGCCCTTTCTACCCTTCTTATCTTTGATACTCTCTCTACTGATTGTATTATCTTAAGAACTATTATCTTTATATTCGATGTTAGGTACGCTCTAGTATACCTGTGTATCCTTAGCATATGCCTAGTATATAATTGTGCATACTAACTTATAGACCGTTTAGCCACCCTACTATACTCTCGTTTACTTTAGTATAGTTTTCACTTGTCATTGGTATAGTAAGGCATATATAAATGCGGTTATATATGTGTAGGTATAGATGTATATATATATCTGTGTCTATGTCTCTGGGTGTATGCGGAGCATATACTCTTAACATTTTAGTTTATGTGTTCGCTTAAGTCAAATGTAGCTACCGATGCGCGTTCTGTATGGGTAAAAGTGTAGTACCGCCGACCTTTTTCTGGGGGCTCCATTGGTAACCACGCTCAGCTTTCGCCGACCCCTATTGGTGACCACGTTCAACGTGTCCGAGACCACGATCAGCTGCGACCCGGTGCTGCTCTTGGTGGTATATTGTTCAATCTTGTTTAATACTATAACCTTAGTAGTGAATGTGTAACGGAACCTTGTAGTAGGAACTACGGTAGGTTCTATTATTAGGCTAGGTATATAGGTAAGAACAAAACAACAATATAATAATAACTGGTGGAGTGGTTGCCCAATAGATTAACTCCAACTTTATTCTAAGATTCACTATAAGGAGAGAACTATCTACGGTAGGGACTAAGGTCCTTTAAATACATAACTATACTCCTAAGAAATCCTCTCTTGTATGTAAGGTACGTGTTGTCTGTATTAAACGTAACGTCCCTTCTGTTCAATATAGTTAATACGTTTAATACTACGTGACCTCAGTTACTATTCCTTGTCACATAGTTCCACCGGATCTATCCTGGACCGTGCCTATATTAACCAACTAGCTTCCGCCGACTCTTCTCTAAGTAGTCGTAACATCGTACTTAAAGCGTCCGTAACACTAAGCAGCTTTACCTAATAAGAACCCCTACTATAGCGGCGATAATAAAAGCCACAATAATTAAACCTAGACTACTACTGTAGGGTTTAATATACGCTACCCTAATCCCCTAACCTTTTAGGGTAACTGTAAGGAATATAGCCACTAGAAGATATAAATCCGCAAGAAACTAACCTAGAGCGCCTACCTTTTCTCTATAGAAGATATTAAGATTAGCTATATTATTAGACGAACAAAGGGCATCCTATTTAATAGACTCTTTACTTAATAGAAGACTAGTAGCCCCTAGAGGTAGTAGTTCTACTAGGAAGTCCTTAATGACCTTAACTAAATGTACCGTAACTATAACCTAGTAGCTACTAGTTAAGCTAAACTACGCGCCCTAAAGATAAGCCCTACTAAATTATTTAATAAGTTCTATGTTAAATTCTAGGAATATACTAGAGTCCTTACTTAAGATAATGCCAAAGACCAGGAAGATCTTCTTAAAAAAGTTACTTATTACCTTAGTTATATAGCCGCTAGCTATAATTATAACAACGTTTATAATATAGTAGCAGCCCTATAGAAGATTAAACGACGGCTAAACTAGATTGCTACTATAAACCCCTGCCTAAAGACCTCCCTATAGAAGCCCTCCAGACCTACTAAACTACTAACGCCTACTACCCTAAGTAATACTACTGGTCCTAATATCGACCTCTCTATACTAATATTCCTATAGAAGCTACTAAATAGAGAGCGCGAGCTACTCTAAAAGCTATAGCGCTGCTATAGATGCCATTAAGAAGGCTGCTATAGCTATAGCCTAAACTGCCCAATAGCTAGGTTTAATAGCCGCCGTTTAATACCTAGCCCTATACCTTAAACACCAAATATAGCGCTACGTGCTACTACTATATAAGACGAAGACATAGCAATAGTAGTAGAGTTAGATACGGAAACGGAAAACGCTAAGTCCTAGCCCTAAGTTGCAGGTTAGGACGCCCTAATAATAAGGGGATCTACATATCGGCCTGCTTAATAGATAACTTAATAAAGATAAATAGACGGAAACAGATAGTTTTACCTATAATAGGAATTACTGCTAAAAAATAATATAAAAGCCGTTCTATAATTAATTACGGAGCTATTAATAAATTTATAGATACCTAACTTATATGTACTTATAACCTATCTACCTTACCCCTTACTAAAGCCCGCGCCCTATAACTCGCTAATAGTAGTTACACCGCATAGAAGATTACCTATATAGCACAACTCTACCTAGATATAAATAGGCACCAGGAAAAACTCTAGGCCTATATTATACCACTTACTAATTACCCTATTATTCTTAGAATAAACTAGCTTAAATAATATAACCCCGCTATTAACTGGAAAAAGAGAAAAGTAACCTTTAACTCTAAATACTGCAGAGAGACTTGCCTAGGGCATGGCCTAGCCGCCTCTACCTACTCCTTAGGATACTAACCTAAGGAACCCCTTATTACCCCACCTATAACTAACTACCACTATATAAGTGCCGCGGCCTTTTACCGTATAGCATATAGGAAAGGCTGGACCGTTACTATAGCCTTCTAATTACAACTATATAAGCTTAATAAAAAATAGAACTACGTCCTCTATAGTAATAGGATAAATATAGCCGACCTCTTAGAAAATAATACCCCCGTAGAACTTTACAGACATTTACCTTTAGACTTTAAGAAGTTTATAAAGCTTAAAAAAGGATTTACCAATAAGGAACTCCGTAATCTCCTCCCTAAGAGGTACTATAACTTTATTAACGTGTGCTTATAAAAGAGCGCAGATATACTCCCCCTATATTAACCTAATAACCACGCCATTAATATTAAATAAGGAAAAACGCTACCCTATAAGAGACCCTATCTAATATTAAAAGACAAACTTCTAGTTATTAAAAAGTATATTAACAAGCACCTTAATAAAGGGTTTATTCGCCCTAGTATATCCCTAGTAGCCGCCCTTATCCTCCTTACTAAGAAGCTAGGAGAAGGTATCTAATTCTATATTAACTATAGAGGACTTAACGCTATTATAATTAAAAACTAATATCCCGTACCGCTTATACGTAAGACTCTTAAACGGCTTAGCTAAGCCAAAATCTATACTAAGCTTGATATCATTGCCGCCTTTAACCACCTCTAAATATGGGAAGGTAATAAATGGAAAACCGTATTCGTATTGCGCTTTGGCCAATTTAAATATACTATTATACCCTTTGGCGTATATAATAGCCTAGGCAGCTTCTAAAGCTATATTAATAACGCCTTATAGGACTACCTTAACGACTTCTGCTCTGCGTACCTTAACGATATACTTATTTATAGTAATAATCCTTTTAAGTATACTAAGCACGTTTAGAAGGTCCTATAGCGCCTTAGAGATATAGGACTTTATATTAATTTAAAGAAGTGTAAATTCTTAGTTATAGAAGCAAAATACCTTAGACTAATTGTTACTACTAAAGGTGTCCGTATAGACCCTAAGAAGGTATTGTCGGTATCACTTCCGGTAATACGTAATGCTATTGCAATAGTATAGGGTGGTAACTGATTTTAATTAATGTTTATTAATTCTCCTATTCTATAGGTGGAATTTAGTGGATTTCCTAAGCTCGCTTAGCTCACGTGATTGCATATAACTGTATTGCAAAACCTTGTTCAGACACTAGGGGCATTTAGTTTTTAATGGTGCTTAAGCACGCCTCCTGCCAAATTCTGCTACGTAGTTAAAGTAACCAATCACGATTTTCCATCCCCGGGATGGAAAATCGCTATTGGCTCGCTTAGTACTAGCGCCTTAGCGGCTGGTCTTGCATCTTCGCGCTCTCTATTCCTGCTTTAACATCTTCTCCTCTCTCTACCCACTCGGTAACTTGTAGCTTAATTATATTTATATCAATTAGGTCCCTTAACGCCTAGCAAGGCTTTAATTTTGTTATGGCGTCTATAGGATTACTACCTCCGTTAATCCATTTAATCTCTACTATCTCTCTTCTTTTATATAATTATTATAGATATATTAGGTCAACCATAAGTCGTTTCTCTTATATTGTCCTAAGTTTAACTAGGCAATTATATAGAGATTTTAAATCGGTGCAAAGGATAACTAGTAATCGTTTAAGTTATAGGATTTTCTTAATAGTTGCTTTAATCGCAGCTCTGGTGTTAAACCCGTAGACCATTCTATATAGTTTGGATGCCAAGACACTTTATATAACTCGCTTGTATTTAATAAATAACCAATAGAGAATATTAGCCCTATTATCCTTATCCGTAAGTATAATAACAAAGCCGATCTAAGAAGAGAGGTTATAGTTATTAATAAAGGACGAGTCCGTGAATATTATTAGTTTGAGAGTGCTTATATTAAGTTATACAAAGCGAAGTCCTCGGGAGGGATTATCGATTTACTATTACAGCTGTTTGTTAAGCTACTTCGCATATTCTTCCTTTAGGTTAACAACTTATACTATAAAGGAGAGGTTAAAGGCAGTTTCTAGTTAACAGACTGTGGCGATATAGGCTCCTCTTGCTCTCTAAGCAACGTACTAGTCTTTTAGTATGACTGCCTTGCAGACTTCCCCTCTAGAGCTAGTTAGGTCTGTAGCCTTTATAGTAACCAACTTTAGGTTCTAGCATTAATGTTCTTAAGTAAGGGCTATTAAATCCTTGTCTTACTTAATATGGCCTCCGTTAAACTTAATTAGGGTATTTAGCATAAGCTTCTCTCTCTCTTTTGCTAGAAACTTTACCTCCTAAAGTCTAACTTCTTCAGCCTCTATAAAGGTTTCATCAGTAAGGAACAGTATATTATTAGTCTGCAATTCTACAATTCTAAAGCCGTTGCTATTCGTATATAACAAGCAGGGGTTATATATTAATTAGTTTATTTATAGCTTGTTAAAGTGGTAACGGTAGTATATATTAAACTAATAGTTGCTAGCTTCCGGGACGCCGTAGAGTAGTTTAATAACTCTTAAAATTAATCCATTCTTTAGTCCGAGTTCTGGTGGCAGGCGTACGAAGAAGTCTCTATTTAGGTAGGTACTGGACTATATATAAGCTTGTAAGATGTTGCGTAGGTATAAAGAAGCTAGTCTTCTTTTATTTCTTTATAGGGTTGCTATAAATGCTAGGATAATTCTCTAGCTAATACATTAAATGGTTAGTAATTGTGTTAAAACCAGATCTTTGCTATAGTCGTTATAGGCTTATATAACTAGTCTAGACTTCTTAAAGGCCTTGTCTATTCTAGCGTTTTTAATCTTATTAACAAACCGGGAGTTAAAGATTCTAACTCCTTCTGGGACGTCTGCTATATTAATAAACTTAAAGACGCCTTTTTTAAGTAAACCATTTATCTCCTTGCGTTAAGACTCTGTGAATAATAGTAAGGTACACTTAAAGGTTATAATGTTAGGTTTCGTTAGGCTGTTGTTAATAAATATTAATATATCTACGATGTTTTGCTAGAACTTTATTAGCAATTATTATGTCCGTTTTAATCTTTAGGGGGGTACACTAGCTGCTAGTTCCTTAGTTAGTTCCTTAGTCGGTTCCTTAGTTAGTTCTTCCTCTAGTTCCTTATTGGGTTCTTCTAGTTCGGGTTATAGGTATAGCTTTACTACTATAGTCCTAAAATTAGTAGGTCTACTAGGGAGCTATACCTTATATATTTCTCTATTAATTCTAAGCAACTTAAATAGGCTAGTCTATCTACCGCTCTGTCCAGTATTGCCTTTGCGCTATATAAGTACTTCTAAGTTAAGGGGGAGGTTGTGGATTATGGTGACAGATGGACCGTTTTGTTAGTTTAGTACATTATTAACTTGCTTCTTTACCCTAATCCTTGCAATCTCCTCCATTGCCTCCTTTATAGCTGCCGCTTGCTATATAATAGAGGGTGCTAGTGGGTTAAGTTTACTTATATAAGGGTAGGCACCAAAGATAAGAAGTGTTGGGACTAAGCCGTCTATGTAAGGGCGCGAAGAGGCTTTAAGGAAGATTCGAAGGAACAATATAAATTCTATCTAAATCTGAGGATATATAGCTCTTGTAGAGAACAAGACGTTGCGTAAAGAAGAGAAAGGAATATAAGAAGCTTATAACTAAATATTCGGGAGTCTTAGCAGCAGACGCGTAGGCATGTATGCACGCGGGTTTTAACAGGTTTTAACCAAATTCCATTACATTAGTAGAATTTAGTGGAATTTGATTAAGTTAGCGGAATTTGGCGGAATTTAATTGACTTAGCAGAATTTAATTAACTTGGCAGAATTTAGCAGAATTTAATTAAAGCGTTAGAATTTATCTATCGAGTGTTTTACTAAGACATTCCTACTATAACTAGGCTAGTCCCATTACAGTACCCCCCCCTTTGGCTAAAGGTCCAAAATAATTCAATTTAGTTAAGAACTTATAACTTATTGCGTTATAAGCGTCGTGATATATTTTAAGTTCTTTTTAATTTTAAGTTTCCTGCTATAATGTTTCATATATTCGTGTTAGGTAGTAATCGTTTACCTTTATATCGTGTTTATTTAGCTAGAGTAGGCCGCAAAGGATGGTCTTTATGGAATTCTTTTACTAAGGTAGGCGCGTTAGCCTTAATCTAGTTATAGGTTTCCTAGGTTTGTGTTTTATATCCTTCCCACTTAATAAGAAGTTTAAATGGTTTAGATTATAGTTTCCATTATATATTATTAATTAAGTTAATAAAGTAAGAACCGTTACCATTGTTAATAATTACAGGAGGTAGCGGCGGCACTTCGCGAGTTATAGGACTATCTTTTAAAGGTTATAATAAGCTTACATAAAACGTCAGGTGTATTTTTATCTTAGTTAGCTGTTTAAGCTTATAGGTATACGGGCTTAGTTTCTTCTTAATTTAGTACGGGCCCGTAAACTTCTAATTAAGTTTCTTTAAGGGCCGTTAAGTCTTTAGGTTTTGTATATTTAGGTAGGCTATATTACCTTTCTTAAAGTCCCATATAGGAGCTTGTCCTTTATTCGCGTACTATTCCTATAATATTTAAGCGTATATTAATTTACTTTATAATAGTTCCGTTAACTGCTTTATTTAATCGGCGAAGTTATATATATTAATTAACTGAATCCGTTTAATCGTGGGTCCTATTATATTGATTTTAGGTTATAGTTTAAATCTAAATTAAGGGTCTTATCTGTAGGTTGCGTAGAATAGCGTCACGCCTATTAATACGTTTATCGTATTATTTACAGTAAACTTAGCTAAAGGTAGCCATTTTTCCTAGTTATCTTGCAGGTAGGAGTAGTATATTTATAAGTATTATTCCATAATCGCGTTTGTAATTTCAGTTTAGCTATCTATCTCTAGATAAAATATAGTTAAGAGTTATATTTAAATACTTAATTGTTTATATAAAGCTTACTAGAAATCTAAAACGAACTGGCTTCCGCAGTTAGATATTATTATATTAGGAAGTCTGTATAGCTTAAAGACGTGCTTAACAAAACATTTGGCTACTAATATTATATTAATTGAGTCTATAGGAATTATATATTGCATTTTTATAAGATGGTTGACTATTATTATAATGTTTATAAACCTGTTACTGCTAGGCAAGTTAACTATAAAGTTAATTAAGATGTCACGCCATCTTTATATCGGAACTAGTAGTGGTTAAAGTACTCCTTACTTCTTTATATAAAAGGTCTTTCCACGCACGCATATTCTATATACTTGAACGTATTTTTATACATAATTATACATTATAGGCCAGTAATATACTCGTTAAATAATCTTATAAGTCTTTGTATGGCCAGGATGTCCTGCCACAGGGGAGTTATATATGAATTTGAGTATCTTAAATTATAAAGGTTTGGAATTCGGAACTACCATCTTCTATTAATAGTATAATCGATTATTTCGGATTTCGTATTTGGCAAGTATAATATTCTTATACTATTGTTTTCCTATTTAAATTGCTTTTATTATATTAATTATCCATATATTGTTCTTATATTTATATTCTATTAGCTCGTTGATTTCTATTTCCCATTTATTAATTTCTGATTTATTTCTTTTAAGTTCCATGTTTAGGAATATAGGGCGCAGTTTTTCAAAGCGTTTAGGGGACAGTAAAATCCATAATTAATTTATAATCCGTTTGTCTAAAGCGTTCGCAAGTAGGTCTTATAATTATTATATTAATGCGTTAGGCTTCTAATTAAGTTTGCCCGGTTAGTATATAATCTTAAAATTAAATTATAAGAGGTATTCGGCCTAATAAATCTAGCGCTGTATTAATTACTTTATAGTTATAAAGTACTGCAGGTTCTTATAGTCCGTTAATATGCGTATTAGGAATAACGATCCTTTAAGCTTAGGGCGCTACTGTTTAAAACATCTAATAATTGCAAGCTGCTCTTTGTTATATATTTTGTAGTTTAATTTGGTAGGGGCGAGCTTTTAGGAGAGAAAGGCCACTAGGCGCAGCTTACCGTTTTTATTGTATTGCGATAACACTCCCCCTAGGGCATAATTAGACGAGTCTGTTTTAATAATATATGTAAGGTTAGGGTTAAAGTAGGCAAGAATTAGAGCGGTTATAAAATGTTATTTTAAGTTATTAAAAGCTTGTTTATATCTAGCAGTCTATTTAAATTTTATATTCTTCCTTATTAGGTTTACTAATAGTTAGGCAATTTTTAAGAACTAATTAATAAATTAATAATAGAAATTTGCGAATTCTAGAAATCCTTAAATGTCTTATATATTACTAGGGCTTTTCTAGTTTATAATCGCAGCAACCTTCTTAGGGTCCATTTTAATTCCGTTATGGGATATAATTAGGCCTAAGTACGTAACTTCGGATGCGTGGAACTTGCATTTCTTAATATCGCATTGCAAACCCGCGTCTTGCAGGCGTTTAAGGACCATTTGGACGTGCTTCTAGTGTTTAGAAAGCGAAGATAAGTAGATTAAGATATTGTTAATATACACAGTAATAAATATATTAAGGAATTCTTAAAGCGTATTATTAATATATTACTAAAACGTACTAAGACCATTCTTTACACTAAATAGCATTACTAGGCATTTAAAGAGTCCCCATTATATACAAAAAGCTATATACTTTTCGTCTCCTTTACAGACATGGATTTGGTTAAAGGCAGCAACTATATTAAGCTTTATAAAGTACCGTGCCTTTAATAAGCGGTTAAGCGTTTCTTGAATTAAGGGAATAGGATATTGGTTTTAAATTATAATTGCGTTTAGAGCTTAATAATTAATATAGAATCTTAAGCCTCCTTCTAGATTTTTAATAAATAGTATAAGTAAGGCAAATAGAGATTAACTAGGGCGAATAAATCCTTTTTCTAGATACTTAATAAGGTACTATTGCATTATAAGCAGTTCTTCTTATAATATACCGTATAGCGGACTAAACTTTGGTGTTATACTAGGTTTAAGTTCTATCTTAAAATCATATGCATTCCAATATGGGGGTAGTTAGTCTGCAAATCTTTTCTTAAACTTATTAATTAGATTATGGTACTCTTTAGGTATAAGAGGTTAAGGGTTAATATATTGCTTCGGTTCTAGTACTTTCTTAATATCTTTTATAGTTATAGCAAAGATTTCGTGGTCTTATTTTTGTACTAATAAAATAAAAGGTGCGGCTTATATTATACAAATTTTAAGAGGTTTTAGCGTAATATCTTCGCATTCTTTACTATAATTAATAGTTGTAGCCTTATCATTTTAGCTTAGGGTCCGTGGCAGGGGTAGTTTATATTATATTAAATTTAAATAATCTTGTATATATTTGTAGGGCAGGTGGTATTTTAAGTAATAACTTCGGCAGTAAGTTGCATAGAACTTTAGTGTTTCTTTAACCCAGCTAATTAAAGGGTTATGTCGTTTTAGCTATTTATGTCTAAGTATTACCTTATAATACTTTAGGGGTGTTACAAATAAGGAAACGTATTTAAGGTATTTGCCTATCCGCATCTTTACAAAAGCGTAGTGCGTTAGTTCGCTATATATTAAGGGCTTGCTATTAAAGCCTTATAAGCCTTAGGGCTTATTAAGTTTCTTTAAATTTAGGCGTTAAGTTTTTATATAGTTTGTATTAATAAAGCCTATACTAGTAGCTTTGCTGTCTATTAGTATTCATACCTCCTTCTATTTTCTAAGTGTTTAAATTTTGCTAAGTATATTAAGGGAGTTGTGTTATATATTAGCGCTAGAAGAGCCTAGACACTTATACTCTTCCACTTCTTATCCTAAGGCGTAACTTAGCCCTAGGACGATTTGTTTTCTAAGTTAACTAAAGGTAAAATACTTTGTAATGACTAGGTATAATTTATAAAACAAGTATAAGTTAAGGAATGAGTACGGCTTAAAGAATAAGTATAATTTAATATCTGGGAGGAACTACAGCGGACCTTTTTAAAAAGGTGAGTTTGGTAATTTCTTTAAATATATTCTTTTTTATTACATCCGAAGCATTTTCCATTTATAGCTTAAGTTCTTTGTTTGTTGGTTCCTAAGGGTATATAAGATTAAGTGGTATTAAGGTCCATAGGGTTATATATAGGACTTTTTAGGTTTGGAGAGGGATTGCGTTTTGGGGTATATATTGGTTTTATAGAGTTTTAAATATAAGGCATAGTCGGCTTTAAAGAATGAGTTTGTTTGTTATATTAAAGGTCCTTATTAATTTATTAACACATTATAGCAAATTTAGGTAGGTCTTTTAGCAGTTCCCTACCTACTAACTAGGCTCTAATCTTATCCAAAATAGCTTATTAAAGAGCAGTAACTTTAGCGGCTTTATTTTAATCCAGTTCGCTAATAAGGCCTAAAAATTCCAAAAAGAAGCTGGTAAATTCTTGGTTCCGTTGTTATAGGTTTTTAAGTTTAGTAACAGCTATATATTCGCGGCTGGCGTTATAATACGTTTGTTCTAGTAGGGAGATAAAGATTTTGAAATTAATAAAGGTGCCGTTATAGAAGAATAGATCTATAGTTTATGCAGCATCCTTACTTAAACAAGACATTCTATAGCTAATTTTGCTAGCTTTAGTAGGGTATTAGTTATAGTTTATTAAGAGTTTAAGACGGAGCTTGGTTATAAAGGGATGTAGGTTGTTTTAATTTCTATTAAATATTAGAGGATTAGGAAGCTTTTTAGATTTTATAATAGGTATTAAATTTGTTATAGATATAGGTTAAGTTACCATTATGTCACGGCACTGGCCTGACGCGTTGTTATGACTCGGTGTTGTCATGACACGAGCACAGACCTAACCCCTGAGCGACGTGTATATATACCGCCTCACCTCCTACATAGTTCTGCACACGACATC
>Ga0307507_10006541_pt1 | contig 17780 bp, 21 predicted proteins | sample 7_EM_MG_FD_207223 | JGI IMG/M metagenome (GOLD analysis project Ga0307507, IMG submission 207223) | Populus trichocarpa ectomycorrhiza microbial communities from riparian zone in the Pacific Northwest, United States - 7_EM | ecosystem: Host-associated > Plants > Roots > Unclassified | place...
CCGCTCGAAGTAAGAGAGAACGTCCTTGTAATGACATTTGTTGGTAGCAAGGAGGGTTGGTGGGTTTTTCACGTTTTCTTCAAGGTTCCATGTAAACAACATCTCTTCCATTGTAATAGGGCCTCCCCGCGTCTCAAAGATGCGGAGCTCCCTCCAGCATCATGTGCCGCGCTGTATCGACAGCTGGTATTAATAGTTCGACGGATGTTCCATGAATGCAAGCTCGTTCATGCCGATTTGTCTGAATACAACATCCTTTTCCACGAAGAAAATCTATGGATCATAGATGTTTCGCAAAGTGTGGAACACGATCACCCCTCCGCCTTCGATTTCTTGAAGAGTGATATCAAGAATGTCGAAGATTTCTTTGGTCGGCTCGGGGTCCGATGTCTCGGTCTCCGACGATGTTTCGAGTTCGTAACCAGAGGTAAACAGGGTGAAGATGCTGGACAAGAAGAAGCTGTGTTGGAGAAGTGGCTTGGAGAAGAGGGTGTGGGAGAGATTGACAAAGAGGAAGGCAATCATGCCATACCAACCTCTAAAAGGGCGGAAAATGCGGCCCATGAAGACTCTGTTTTCCTTCGATCGTTCATTCCGCGGACGTTGAATGATGTTTATGATCCAGAGCGGGACGTCGCAAAGCTCAGCCGCGGAGAGGGCAGTGGGCTAATATATGTTGATACTATCGGGGTTGTGGGCCCCGAGGGTGATGACACTAAGCAGGGTTCGGTGCAGGAGAGAAGACCAAGGGTAAAATTTCAGGATCAAGCTGTGAAGTTGTCGGAGTCGAATACTATGGCCAACCGCAGGGACACTGATGATGAGTTGGGTGAAGGAAGTGGGCAGGAGTCTGTTGATGACAGTGGGGACAGTGACGATGAGGTTGAAGGAGCGAAGAAAGAGGGCTTTGTGGATCGCACCCCTCGAGGTCATCGTCACGAAGATCGCGACGCTAAAAAGGTTTCTCTAACCACATTTTGCTCTTAAAGATGTTAATTGTCGTTGACAGGAGCGTAAAAAAGCAGTAAAAGCAGAGGCCAAGGAAAAGCGGAAATCTAAGATGCCCAAATCGGAGAAAAAACGGATTATGAAGAAGACGAAGAGCTAGGGATGGCTGTGCTGGTTACTGTGATGCACACTAGACAGATTTGAATTGAATGTTAAATAATTCAGAAAATATCCACGTTCAATCAACAAATTTTGAATTTTTACCGTAGTAGTGGCAGATGTGATCCAGGAATCGAACAAACAGTGGATCATTGCATTCGCCTGCAATTTTCGACGTATTTTGCCCCCATGCATGCTCCTCTGGAGCGGGTTCATGCGTCCGTCACACACCCATGGCTCGCGTCTGTAACACTCTTAGTATACTTGTACAACGTTCCTTGGGATACCTTGAGGGCAGGTGGAATCCAAGACTCTTTTCTCTTCGTTAACTCCTCAGGTGAGACGCGGAGCTCGATAGTGTTTTTGATCGCATCGACGACAATGGTGTCTCCGTCCCTGACGAGCGCTATGGGCCCACCAACCTGTGCCTCGGGAACGACGTGTCCAATACAAAATCCATGGGATCTGAAAATCACAAACAAAACAAAGAACAAGCAGCGGTTAGCCATGTATATGGTGGTAGAACACAATAACATACCCGCCGCTGAATCTTCCGTCTGTCAGACAGGCAACGTCCAAACCCAAGCCGGCCCCCATGATTAAGCTTGTGGGTTTCAGCATCTCAGGCATGCCTATAACGGGAAGGAAGCGTAAATTGAAAGGAGTTAGGATGGGAAAAAAACAAGAAAGGATATCCCGGGAATACCATCAATGAGGGTGAAAACGTGGGGTAGATGGGAGAGCGGAAGAAATACAAGATAGGTGAGAAATACTGACCAGGACCTCCCTGAGGGCCGAGATACCGAAGAATGACGACCGTTTTTTCACCCTTTTTTATCGACCCGCTTTCAACGGCCTTGACGAAATCGTCTTCAGTGTCAAACGTCCGTGCCTTGCCAGTAAATCTTAAGCCTTCTTTGCCTGTGATCTTAGCCACTGCACCGCCGGGAGCAAGATTGCCTTTGAGGATTCTGTAAAAATTGCATATGCCTAAGCGATCCCGCAGAGTCTTGAGAGCAAACGATGGATGAGACCAACCGGATGTGTCCCGTCTCTTTTATAGGTTTGTTGAGAGGTCGAATAACATCTTGTTGAGAATCCAGTTCCCCGTATTTATGTGTCCATTCCTCAAGGTTTTCGCCAAGAGTGCGTCCTGTGACAGTCATATTATTCCCGTCGATAAGCTTGTTTTTTAGCAAGAATGCCAAAATTTCTATTCATTGATGTTCCCATCAGACACACACGTGAGTGTGGCGAATGAAATCTTACTTGGGATACCACCGATCTTGTACACATCTTCCATGACATATTTGCCACTGGGCTTGATGTCGGCGAGGAAGGGGGTGCGGTCCGACACGTTTTGGAAGTCGTCGATATCCAATTTAATGCCCACGGAGTGAGCCATAGCTATGAGATGCAGAACTGCATTGGTAGAACCGCCTAGAATCATTGTGAGGACCTGATAGCATGGTCAACATTGAGGTACTAATGCCGTGGACAAGACAGACCATAGCATTTTCAAACGCGGATCTAGTCATGATATCCCGTGGAAGTATGTTTTTCTCAAGAAGATTGTACATAACTTTCCCAATTGAAGCACACTCGTTGTGTTTTTCCAGGGATTCGGCTGGGAAAGATGATGATCCGGGGATCGTCATGCCGAGTGCCTCCGCCGCACTTGCCATAGTGTTTGCTGTGTACATCTAATATATTTCTCATTTCAGTTGAGCTGAGGGGCTAACTAGATGGAGACTTACACCACCACAAGCGCCTGGTCCTGGGCAAGCATGTCGGACAGTATTATATCGTTCGCGTTCCGCTTCGGGCGTCTTTCCCTCTTGCAAGTACTTTCCGTAGGACTGGAAAGCGGACACGATGTCCAACTGTGGCGCTCCTTCACACGACCCGGCACGGATTGTTCCACCATATACCATAAGTCCAGGGCGGTTGAGACGCCCAACTATTCAAAAAATGCAAAACATTTAGCGGACATAAAGGGAGCAAAAATGCGGAAAACTGACGGGCCATCAGAACACCAGGCATATTTTTATCGCAGCCGGGAACGACGACCATCCCGTCGAGATGATGTCCTCCGGCAGCGGTCTCTACTTGATCTGCAATCAGGTCTCGAGATTGAAGGGAGTAGGACATGCCGCGCGTTCCCATGCTGATCCCATCGCTGACTCCAACGGTACCAAACTGGTAGGCTATGATACCAGACTGTGTAAGTGAAGCTTTAATTTCTTGACCCAGACCAAGGAGATGTTTATTGCATCTATATTGAAATGTTCAGAACGCGTTGGTTGAGAGTAATAAAGGACTTACGGATTACCCTCGTACCTGACTCATACGGTCAGAATGGCATGCACACAAGCCGTAACAGCAACACACCAGACGCTGGCGACGCCAACCATAGCTTTGTTGAAGTCAGCATCCGTTTTGATGCCGTCCGTAGCATATAGCATGGCCTGGGCAAGAGAACGTCATTTCCTTCCGCCTTTGTTAGTTGGGAAGTCAACATGCCTGACTAGCACCTTGGTCTTTGGGTTGGGTGATCACCCTGCTGTGCCGGTTCATGATGGGCTTGTCGCTGCATCTTGAGGTAGTGCAGAACGCCCTAGAAGTGGTGAGAAACCGAGGATGAGGGAAAGGTTTGGAAGGCATCGCGACGTGAAGCGTTGACGCGACTTGTGTTGAACAAGCCAAGGAGAACCTTGAAAATTGTTGCGCCGGGCTACCGGTAAAATTATCCCCATGAAGCTAAGTTCCGGGATTCGCAAGTAGTTCGGCGCAATAGGTTGCCTAAAAAGGAAAGAATCACCGGCATTCTGTCATGAAACCGCGTCGGAGACTAATACAATAAATGTTACGGGTTGGATGGTACTGCCGCCGAAGAAAAAAAAATCGAGAAAAAAATCGAGAAGAAATGCAGAGAGCCGGAGAACCACGTTTTACAACATATGAGATTAGAGTTAGGTACCGATATACGGGGACCATATGACCATTTGTGGTGTGACATGTAAGTTAGGGGCAAGTTTGGCTCAACGCATAAGCGGGAATGTGAAGGGAATATGTCGATTGAGGGCGTCGGTGAGCGTTAAGCTTGACGACGGCCGCCTACTTCTGAAGATGGTGAGCGACGAGAGCCAAGGATGGCGTGGTTGGGTGTTTGTGAGCACGGATCACCCCCCAATTCGAAGCCTCCTCGCTTGCATCCCGTCCCATCGATATCTGTGTTTGGGCCCTGTTGCAACGCTGCGACGGAAGTAAACGTCTTGAAGGCCTCAATTCAGTCGTCGCCTTTTTCCTCCGCCATGTCGATCACTCGGTCGTCTTGAATTTTTTGTTCCACCTTGGACGGTACTTCATTGCCAGCGCATCTGGATGGGCTCTGCGCTCTACGACCCTTGCTCAGCTAGCTTGTTTTCTTTCCTTTCACGACAAACCGTGTCCTCCTCCCTTCTTCTGGCCTCTGTCTCACTTTTAACGTGGCCAAGCGCGTTGTGTCAAAATGGAGAGGCGCGAAAATGACCCCAGACAGAGCTCGCTGCCAAGCAGTCTCATCCCTCACTTGTTTACCGCTCCTCAGCAACCTCGCGACAGTTCAACCAGGACAACCCTTGCGCCATCTATCACCCCATCGGTTGCAGCAGAAGAGGCACCGTTTGATTCTGAGCAAACCTACATGCATGTCGTCTCGCCCTCATATCCTATGACGCCCCTAGTGCCACATCCCGCCTTTGAAAGTAGACCGAATTCCAGGACTTACTTTGCCTACGAGTCTGAACATCGCGATCGACAATTCGCCTCCAGTTCCATGAACCTTGCAGAACTTTCCGATCAAACGCTTCATCGACTCGAACCTTCCATTCCTCCCGTTCATGGCCAACGATTCGCCAGTCCGATCTACAGCGACCCAGTCTTCCATGCATCCCGTCCTACAATGCCGTCGCGCACGCCAAGCTACACTTTCCCTCCACCCGCCACCCGAGAAAATGTCCTACAGCGCACTTCATGGAGAGAGGGTGAGGCGGGGCCCTCATCCCTGTTGCAAGCTATACAAACAGACCAACGAACAAGCAGAGGACGGCGAGGCTCAAGTCAACCTGCGCGTCTTGGGCCTCAGACGGAGATGTTTGAGAGAGGAAGCCGTAGCTTCGATCACGCCGAAGTACCGTTCGGAGACGTGGCTAGGCGGGAGAGTGAAAGAGAGGGTTATGTGTTCTCATCCGGCTCGCTTGGCCGATGTACGTACTTTATTTTTCCTGCTTGACGCACAAGTGTTAACTGAAAAATATCAGCGGGACCGTATGGACCATCGTCTTCCCACAGCTTTCAGGGTTTACTACCACCCTTGCTGGTTCCCAGCTCAGAGGATCTTTTTGGGCAGCAACATCTATATACATACCCATCCACCCCACTTAACATTACATCTTCTGGGTCTACATCAACAGGCATGCGTGGTGGAAGTCCGGGATTAGACCCGATGTATCCATCAGAAACCCGGTTTGATCCACCGAGTGCGTTTCGTTCAACTGAATACGGAAGTGATGAGGCGTCTCAGAAGGGAAAAAAACGAAGGGCGGGAAGGAGGGCAGATTCGGTGGAAATGGACAACAGTAGTAACCCACGCAAGTCTAGAAATCCAAGAAAGACGGCTGTCGCGTGTAACTTCTGTCGAGGCAAGCCCTTTTTATATCTGAGAAAACCAAATTGACCAACTTTGGCTACAATAGGGCGAAAACTTCGCTGCAACGGTGCAAAACCTTCGTGTTACAATTGCACTGTAAGGAAATTCGAATGCGAGTATGTACCAATACAAAGGCGTCGGGGTCCTGGGAAGGCGCCCAAAGGAAGCCGGTCCAAGAAAGCGAGCACTTCTGGGCGAGTATCAGATCCTAGCTTGAGCACCAATGCTGCAGATCGACGTCCAAGTCCACCAGCGCCCGCCGACTATCCTCCTGACATACTTGTACCAGAACTCCGGCCGTACACATCTGGGATGTCTCTTGATAAGTTCTCTTTCCAACCGCCCGATTCATCTCCACCCTATCCGTCTGCACCGATTCCGGGGCGGATGAGGGGAATGGGGCCGCACGCACAGACATCCCGAAGTCGGGAAACAAGCTCAGAAGACGGGTCGGACGTTGAGGAGTTTTATCGCAAGATGGGATAAGAACCCCGGATCACAAGATACCTCCGTGCTAGGTGCCAAGTATGGACAAAAATCCCGGTTGGCGATCGTCGCTCAAGAGAGTATCGATTTCAATTGCAATCTGTTTTTGGTTTGGTCGTTGTGTTTTTTTCCCCACAGTCATTTCCCACTGTCCACCAATGACAGATCGTCCTGAGCTTCCATTTACGTATTTCGTCGCCATCCACTCTTTTCTTAGCCTCTTACTTGCGCATTCTGGGCGCATGCCTACCGCTCCCACGATATTTGTACCCTAAACTTGGACTCGGTGTGCAGCGGCGCAACCACCATCCTCAGCATAATTCTAGCTGCACATCAGCTGCATATTGTTACTAGCCTGTATATTGTTTGGTATTCAGCTATAATTTTACACCTTTCGTAGTGAGGACGGAATGGAATGTAAATGATATTATTGTACCTTGAATCGTTCCGATTGGCTCGGTGGGAATTAGACTCGGTTTCTCGCATCAGAGTTTTCGAAATCACCGCGCTTGCCCTTGCGTGCGGGCAATCCTGCTTTCCCCGTTCTGGCGTCCGCTGCTCGTTGAAGACCAACTTCAATGAACTCCAACGACCACCGGATTCGTCACGAAGGGCTCGATCGATCGACTGCTGCGGGTGCTGGTGCCTATAGCAGCGTCCAAGCTCATCTCGGCAGTGCCCCAGGTAAGCAAACAACTTCCGTCGCCACTTCCGTTCAACTCACTCCCAATGCGCGCATTTTCCCCGTGCATCTCAGCAGAGAACCTCCGGTCAGAGTTCACTTTGCTCGTAGCTGGCTGTCGGGGAGGCAAGTACTCGTCTCTGACCGCAGTTCGCACCCAAGGAGCTCATATATACCGCTTCCCTCGGATCAGGCAAAACGTCCTTTCTCCGCCTACTGCTCGACACCAGCGACATTTCCCCCAATGTCGCCAAAGACCAGCTTGCCTCCGTCGCCAAATTCGTTCAAGGCTGCAGTGGACATACGTCCCACATCAGAACTGCATCAATTGATATCAACCTTGATGTTGAAGGGAATGGCGGCAGGCAGTGCTTGGGTCTAACACTCATCGACACTCCTTCGCTCGACTTTCAAGACGAGGCCACTTCTGAGCGGTTGTTGGCTGAAAACATTCGTCATATTGACAACCGTTTCACAGAAGGTCTTGAGGATGTGAGCGCCCACATAATACTTCCGTTTTGTTACTGACGTCGGCCACAGGAGTGGAAAGCCCACAGCGGTGACCGTTACGTTCACTTGTATGTCTTCCCATTTCTTCGTCTTTCTTTTACTCACTGAGCGCCCTCAGATGCATATACTTTTTGGATCCCGACTTGATTGTGCCACCCCCGGTCCCAGGCCCGCCCGCGCCACCATTTCCCAGGGCTCGGACCAATAGCTTCTCTCAACCAGAGCAAGAACCCGTTATCCTGGAGCCGCCAGTAACCACGAATCCCCTTCTGTATCGGCCGACACTACCTGCTGCCGACATCGCGGCGATACGTCGCTTGTCCGGGCGAGTAAATGTACTCCCTGTCATAGCCAGAGCCGACATTCTTTCCAATGACCGTCTAGCTGCCGTAAAGGTTGCTATCAGACGAGATTTGGCGGATGCAGGTATTGGTTTTGGTATATTTGACATGGACTCACATTATTCACATACTCCCGATGACTTCCCCGCTACAAATCGGGCTGAGCCATCAAATGGCTACGGCCACCCTAATGGGACGCCTTCCTCAAACAACACACCTCCTACGTCCCCTGTTGCTCCTTCAATCTTGCGTTTACCTTATGCGCTCATCTCACCAGATATGTACTCTCATAGTGATGGGGTTGCTAGAATACCTCTTTCGCGCCATGAACTTACTCAACAGTACACACCCTTTACTCACTACCCTCCGCCTTCGAAATTTCCTCGCGGCAAGTTTATAAGAAGTTACCGTTGGGGTGTCTTGGATGTATTGGATCCTCTGCACAGCGATTTCCTATCCCTGAGGTCTGCCATTTTCCATCATATGGAGGTACGAACACGATTATAACCTTCCATTAGACCGACGCTGATTTATTTATTTTTATAAAGACCCTACAAAAATATACCCGGGAGTATCTTTTTGACAAATTTCGGACTGATTATATGCAAAATCGTCCTTCCTCGCGTCATTCAATTTCACATCTTTCCCACCTGGGTCCCATTCCTCATAGTTCTCGTCCCATGCTCGCCATTGACACCGCCCCCCACTCAAATATCCACCGGCCTCCATCTATAAGCGTTTCCCGTGACGTTCCGCAAGGCGATCACGCAAGTCCTGTAACACGACCCATGCCGGAGAACAACCCGACCAGCGCATCGACCAAGGCTGGCGCCCTTCGTCAGTCTTCGCGCTTTCTCTTGGATTGCCCATCCTTAACAATAAAACCTTCCATAGGAACAACTAAGCAACGCACCAAGAAGATAACCGTTGCTTGCAACTTTTGTAGATGTGAGACCTGGCCTATTAGATTGTTTATTATATTTCATTGACCGCTTTTCTACATTAGCAAGGAAGCTTAAATGCGACGGTGGCCGGCCCGCATGTGGACAATGCTTAAAGCGAAATAATCCGTGCGATTACATGCCCCAGAACAAACGCCGGGGGACTATGAGGCAGCGTAACAAAGGCGAGGAAAGCGAGAGCGAGTCAGGCGACGAAAGATCTGCCGAAGCAGAGGAGCCTTCTCTGTCACCAGAAATCCCATCTCAGCCATTATCACACCGAAGCTCTAATGCGGATAAACACCAATACGAGGATGGATTCCCGCCACAACTCCCCCCCATGTCCACCATCCATGAGCGACGCGAAGACCATCCTCTGGCTTCTTCTTCTAAAGCTCATCAAATGGGTCGAGAGCAGCGCACTTTTTTCCCAGACAACGAGTTGCCGCACATTGCTACCCTTTCGCTGCCAGACCCTTCTCCATCAACACCAGCCCCCATGTCAGCCCCCTCGCTTCCTCCTCTTAGGCCAGCATCCGAACAGCAAGCTGCTCAAAGAAAACGCGCGGCCACCGTCCCCGGAAAGAGCAATCGACATTCATCCAGTTCGGGTCCAAAAGTAGTGGCATGTAATTTTTGCCGAGGCAAGTCATGGTTAACAGTCAATGTTGAGGTTCTGACAGTGTCTAACAGCTCGTAAGACAAAATGTGATGGGGCTCATCCCGCCTGTGCAAGTTGTGCTCGCAGGCAACTTCCATGCAACTACGTTCATGATGCTGTTGTTTCTAACGGACCGTCACAAAAGAAAGGTCGGCGCTCTTCAACATCCAAACCATCGGCCGATTCTCCTCGTTCTATTTCTCCACCCTCTTCTCGAATGGTGCCTACTCCATCATCAAGCATGTACGATGGACATGATCACCGGGAGGTTGACACGCATCTTGACGATGAAGTTGACCTGAAACGGCCTTTGGAGCATGTGGACATGGGTCGTGCGTCGAAGAGAATGAAGATGGACAATTCACCAGCTGCAGCTGGTATACCCTAGGTGCTTTATTGACCTTTCGTCTGTAGATTACTTTGTCTCGACCATGCTTTCCTGTCCATTTTTGCTGTTTCGTGGGTTCTGTGGGTTCCTGGCAGTACATATGTTATATATGCCGAGCAGAGGAACTGTACTTTGTATCATTGTTGGCGTTGAAATTGCTTGGTGGGAACAATACGTCCCTGACCCAAAACTCTAGCAACGAATTTCTGTCATTTTCTGATTTTGTCCTTTGTTTGTCCCTGCCGTTGTTGCTCAATCACCAGTGCCTGCTCAGTGCTCAGTCTTTTTCTCCGGCTGCGTTCCAGGTCGAATACGGCGTTACCTCCACCTTCATTATCTCTCTCTTTTCCTCTAGTTCCTCATCATGTTCTCCTTCCGCCGAAAGCCCAAGACGGCACCGGAAACTCCTCTAATTCGCACCTCTCCTTCTCTCCCAGAGCTCAATAGCCAGGGCATTCCATGGCCTGAAGACCTTGTGGATATAGCTGCAATACGGCACTCGCCACCTCCTGAGGAGCTCGTTCATCAAGGTGCAGCTAAAACCTCTTTTCAGGGGAGTGACCAAGGCGCCATACCGTTCCATAAACCATTTCGGCCCTCTGTAGAGAAACCAAAAGAAGGAGGTACAATTTCTTCTTTATATATGTCTTCGGTACCGCCCTCCGCGTTCGACAACAGGAAGGCTCCCCCTTTATCGGCTGGCAGGTACAGCCAGCGACGGGCTCGCATTCCACCCACATTCAATCTGATGGTCAGTCATGTATAATTTTAGTGCGCACCGTTGGCTGTGCTGATGCTTTGGACCAGGTTGTTGGCGGCAAAGGAACGGGGAAGACTTCGTTACTGCGCTTGTTATTGGAAACGGCCGACCTATCACCCAGCGCCACAAGTGATCAAAAGGCAGCAATGGACAAGTTTCTCAGGGGCTCTACGAATGCCACTCAAGCAATCCAGACCGCCTGCGTAGAAATTTGCGAGTCGCGCTTCGACAGGGTGTTGTTTTCTGTGATTGATACCCCTGGACTCGACTTTCAAGAGGGACGCGAGTTGAGACTTGAGCGCCAAGTGAACGCTGTTTTAAAGTATGTCGACGCACAGTATGCAGATACCATGAGCGAAGTATGTCGTTATCTGCTTGTTCACCCTTCACGAAACGAATCATTTTTCAGGAATCTAAGGTCGTCAGACAGAGCAAGGGAGACCAGCATATCCACCTGTATGTCGAACCCGTTTCAGGGTAACACTGTCACTCACTTTTCGTGTAGTTGCATCTATATGATTGACCCAGCTTCAATCATCAGTGCTGAGGAACGACGTTCCTTGTCCTCCCTTCCAACAAAGACGCGTTCGGAAACTACCGTATCCAATCGTGACCCACCCGACCTTGTACCCGACACGTCGTCTGAAGATGAATCTGATGGCGAAGACTGCTCTCCGCTGACGATGTCTCCCGCGGAACTTAGAGTCATTCGACGGCTGTCAGCGCGCACCAACGTTCTGCCAGTGATCGCTCATGCCGACTCACTAACAGACGACAAATTGCACTGTGTCAAGAATGCTAGTAAGCTCAAGCTGGTTGTCGGATTCTCATCTTTATGCTCAATTACCCTTCTAGTACGTACAGGATTTGCTGAAGCAGGCATTGATTTTGGCGTGTTTGGACCAGCAAAGGCTCCTGATTCCACCACTACTCTGAAGAGACAGACTCACTTTTCTGATACAACCGAAAACGGAATTGAAGAAAACGACATAAATAATTATGTTGCAGAGAGTGATGAAGAGGATGCGGATGAAGAGCGGAAGCCTCGTACGGTTATCAAGCTTCGCCCAAAACGCCACGGTACTCGAAATCTTTCCCGCTCGCGCTCTCGGAGGGATCTCTCTCAAGTTGCGGAACATGACCGTCGCCCGGTATCACCTGATGCTACCGACCACGAAAGCGTGGCTAATGTCCGTTTCTCGGCGCACATTATTGCAAAGGCAGACCTCAGTGCACTGATGCCTTTCGCATTGATCGCCCCTGAATCTAGCAAGCGCCGCCACCGCCCACTTTATTCAAATACCACTAGCCAGCAACCATCCGAAGATGGCCATTCACAATCCACTGACGTACCACCTACCCCCATATCAAGCTATAGTACAAGAACTCTCTCATACCCTCAAGGGCCGCCCGACGATTTGAAGGGTGTTTTTGTCAGAAAGTTCAGATGGGGAAAAATTGATGTGCTTGATCCAAATCATTGTGATTTTGCCGCATTACGAACGGCAGTGCTGTCTACTCATCTCAATGTAGATTTCACCATTTTTATTTCTACACTGTTCTGACTTTACTCTTACAGCTTCTCAAAACTCGCACCAAGGAGGTGCTGTATGAGAAATACAGGACCGAAAAGCTTCTCGCCAGGCGCGCAACCCGTCAGATCTCGGAAGAACAGAGACAGCGGTTGCTAGAAGGTCAGTAGTCCATCGACATATTATAGAGCTAATGACATTTTTCTTGTAATAGATCTGGGGCTCTGAACGCTGTTGCATTATTCGAACGTTTCCATTCTGATGTCAAGATCGTTTCGTCCATTCCGCCATACCCATCTGACCTCTTTGCTATATTTTCACCTATCTTATTCCCTTTCGCTATGCTTTTTGGATAACTCTATTTCAGATATCACTGGAAGGATATATAGTATAACCATAGTTGACCTGATTGACACCTTTATCCTTTTACGTCTACAGATTGTCCACACATTCCTTGATTATTATAACCATATACAGAGTTGAGACTTTTATCTTGACCTCGCCAGCTTGTCAACCTCTTCTTCCAATAGCCCATCAAGCCGATGTAGTAAGTAATCCACCTGGTATTGACTTGTGAGCACAACGGAATATTCCAATCAGTGTCGACTTACTTCCACTTCCTTTGTTAATGGAATAATATAGCTTTCGTACAAATCAACAACGCCATCCACATCTATTTTCCCTGATCCGTTTACTTTTCCATTGACCATGAATTCTCCTTCAACCCCGAAATCTTGTGCATATGTCGTAGCCTTCTTTTGTAGTCGCAAGAGCAGCTTGCGCTCTACCTCTGGTTTAGTTATCAACGCTTCGAGTGCTTCCCTGTTTGGATTGAGAATGTGGGGTATAAAATCGGAAGGTTTGTCCAAGAATTTTGACTCTGAAACGAATTTCCCTGTCCACAGGTTGGAGCGACTAGCCTGTTAGCTTCAAAAGAAGTTGACACGTACCATAGTGAACACGCTTGCTGATTGATTGTAGAACTTCAACGTCAAGGGTTGCTGCGCTGCCGTGATTTCCGTCATCCTCGGACTCTTCATCTCCTACGATCCCGCTGGCGCGCATTTTCGTCGCTAAAGCGAGCGTCGCGCGACGAGTGATACGAGGAACGATTGCGCGGGTGTAAAAAGATAAGATGGAGGGATTTGCATTTATCTTGTTGGGATATAAGATCTGGGGAAAGGAAAGTGGGGGGAGGACGGGGTCGGGTAGATCTGAAGTAAAAGGATACTCGTCCGGGCTGCGAATGTCCTGGGGTATGAGACGTCGCTCAAGAACGAAGGTCATGTCAAATACCTCGTGTAACGTCGCGCCTTTGCTAAATCTGGGGTATAAATTAGTGCAGTGCAATTTAAAAGAAATGACGCACCATGGAATGTCTCTGTCTCTTTCAGAAACCACTCTAGCCAGCTCCCATGGAAGCCAAGATCAGTCAACTCTTTGAACGCCCCACGGTGATACATGCGCGCATTGTGAGCGAATTGGGCGCGTTCGATGAGAGAAAAAATAATGGTATCCTCTAGCCTTGTTAAAACAGACCGTATCCTGTCTAAAGAGAGAGGGTCCTCTCCCGACATAAAATTTAAAGAAGGCATCCTGCAGATAGTCGATAGAGGGCAAGAGACAGAGAAGCGCCGAATAAAGCCGGTGGACAGGTTCACAAAAACCGAAATGTTAAGAACGCGTTATACTTCAAGTTATCTCCGTATGCAATGCGATTAGAAGCTGTTTGGCGAAGCGTATTGAACCAAATATAGAACAAGTTTCTCTTGTTACGTCGGGATGGGTTTCATTCTTCCATCTCCAGACAGCCCAATGGAACAAGCTCGTGCCCTTATCGCCCAGAAAGATGGAATCGAAAGCCAGATAGAAACCCACCTCTCAATACTCAAAGCCAACAATGTTACAATGAGCACTCCCCTCGTCGATCCTGAGGGCTTTCCACGCGCAGACATCGATATCTATGCCGTTCGAAACGCGAGAGTGCGGATTATTGAACTGAGGAATGACTTGGATGCTGTCATGAAAGCCATTTCGAAGGCCCTCGAAGAGATATATGACCCTGCTCTGGTGGTGACGCAATCTACGACCGACGCCACTCCAATCCAGGACGTTGCCCCTCTGCCATTCGCGAGGGTTGACGGTGTTGCCCCGGGGAGTCCCGCCGCTGAAGCTGTACGTATACCATCGGCCTCACAGCAATCTGAACCCACATGACACTTCCAACGATTCAGGGACTTCAACGGGGCGATTTGATAGTGAAATTCGGTCAACTGAACAAACAATCGTTTTCAAGCAGCTCCCTGCAACCGCTAGCGGACCTCGTCGCGGAAAGCGAAAACGTACGTCCCACCTCCATGTATACATTAATATTTTTTTTTGACTGGCAGGCAGCGTCATATTGCGATCCGTGCGCTCCGCGGTGAGCAGACGAAGTTTTTGACACTAACACCTAGAAATGGATGGGGAGGTCGAGGAATGCTAGGGTGAGTCAATAGAACAGTCGGCCATGCTGCCCCTCACAGCGAATATATTTAAGGTGTTTTATCGTTCCGTATTCTCCACCATGAACTCTGATGTGACCAAGATAAAACAGCAATGTACAATGAGTTCCATTTGAAGAGCGTCGCAGGTAGAAACTACATTCTAGCCTTCCCATTATTCCCAAAGGTAATCGCGAAGTTGATGTCAATCCGATTCTTCATACCCTCTTTAGCTTCCTTCACATCTTCGATCGCTGCAGCTGTGCCGCCTTCCAGGACCCATCTCCTGAACACTTCCACATCCACCTCTCTGGAGTGTCCCTGCGTCGTTTTGGACCAGATCGCGTGTTCAAGGAGATACACAGATGAAGCAATGCTGGCAACAAGCATAAGAGCTGGTCGAGGGATCAAAGGTGGCAGAGGTTGAGTGTATGCTGTACAGAGCTCTTCAAGAGCATTTTTCAAGAGGTCCAAAGGTCTTTGAAGGTTTTTCTGCAGATCTGAAGGGGCGCTGCTGATCACTCTGTTAGCCCACTAATTTGCAAGTCAGTAACCGCTCGAAGATGTGTATATGTTACGCACAGAGGTGAATGATTCCATCGATTCACGATCTTGAGCAGACCTTGCAAGATCAAGGGCTAGGACAACTACTGTTCCTTCCCATATCCTGGAAGTGTAAGGCACACAACATTGAGGGAAAAGAGCAAAACTCACTTCTCCACCAATGCATCTCGGATTGAGCGACCAATTCCGTTCTCTTCCATATAACCAGCTCCGCCAAGAGCCGCCATAGCTTCCTCCATCCCAGCACAAGCCTTCTCCGCAGCGAAAGCCTTGGCCACAGGTGTCAGCATCCTAAGTCTGCGAAGCTCATCAGTTGTCGCAACGCCACACTCTGACTTTCCCAGCAAGCTAATGACACCAAATGTCAGGTGGGTCAAAGCTCTGTATAGCAAATTGATAGATGCCAGTTGGGCGACATGAATTGGAGTGTCCTGAAGGAGTTGGCTTCCACCCCTTATAGAACGGACTTTAGCATATGCCATTGCAATAGAGAGGCATTTACGCAAATTTCCGACTGAAGCCGCAGCAGACCATAGTCGCGTTATGTTGAGCACTGGCGCGATATTCTTGATTCCTTGGTTGAGTTCTCCCATTAAGTACGCTTCCGTCGAGCTCAAAATTAGTTCAGCTGTTGGTAGTGCGTGGGTCCCGATCTTGTTCTTCAGCCTGTGAACGAAGATGTTGTTGCTCACAGAGGATGACGGGGGGTCTGAAGGTTCTCGCAGCAAAGGAAGCCGCAGAGGAACAAGGAACAACGAGAGACCCCGCGACCCATCCTCAACGGTACCTGTGCGAGCAAGAGCAACGGACACTTCACTATCCGTTGCACTGGAAAACCATTTTAAACCGTTTAGGCTGTATTTGGGCCCAAATGAGTGGTTCTTTCCGGTGTAGACCGCTGTCGTTTCCGTTCTTGACACGTCTGAGCCCCCTGGACGCTGGAGAAACCGTTAGTCTCATGGAGTAAGAGTAAGTAAACAATTGAGTACTTCTGTCATCCATTGTCCTGCTGTAAACGCAAAAGACGGGTCGCGGCTATCAACCATTGGGTGAGGTGTTCTGTTATTCTGGGAGATATCTTACCTTATGAGTCGTGGCAGTATCTTCTTCTTCATTTCAGGGTTTCCAATGAGTTCGATTACTCGAGCACTTCCATCTGTCATACCCAACGGACAGTACACCTGACGGACAGTTAGTCTTACGCAAAGAACCCAAGCGAACGACCGTACCTCGTGGGTATCTCCGACCATCATCATCATCTTTGCGAACCCATAAACATGACTGTGCTCCATGAACTTGCGTTCATAGAATATACCAGGAATCCCTTCCTTCTGAGCAACTGCCTTGAGGTCCCTCCACCCTTCGCTTGTCTGCAGGTTATCCACCCGGCGACCCCATTGGTCGTATTGAGTCAATATTGGCGGAGATATTTTATTGCCATCTCCAAGCGAGCGGATTGAGGTGATGACTTCTCCGCCGAGGCGGATTAGGTCTGGCTCTATTTGTTGGAATACACTGAAAGGTAGATGAAATTTGTGAGGTATCCACCGCTAAGGATGAGCACAAACCTCGGGGGGAGAGTACGTTTCAATAGATCTGGAAGAACGGGATCGCTGGTGTAAGTGTTCTCCTCCTGAAAGGATACCTGACATAGTGCTCTGGTAAGTAGAGAGATTCGAACTTGACATTAGATAGCGCTCACGGGTTGGAAGCCTTCCTCGACTCGCATGGTTCAGATGCCCTCACTGTTTATGTTTGAAAGTTGTCACCTGGTTATACATTGTCCTCCTTATGTCCTGAGCGTCACTTGACCATCAAAGCAGGTTATGTGCTGACATCCATATGTTCGTTGAAATCAAACAGATTTCACCGGTTTACTTCCGGCCCGAGCGGCATGGTTCATGAGTCCCTGCCTCTTTTGAGCTTCCACAATCTCCAAATAGCCTTGGCGTTATTAATGGCAGCATGCAAGCGGTTTGTCCAAAGGGTGCGGAAAAGGTTTGTAGCTGGCCTGGATGCGCGTTTTCTAACCGATCCGCCAATAGGTCTGGAGATCATTCATTGAGAATCAAGGTGCGGGGATACACCCACTGTGTCTTTCAGTTCACTGTTGAAGTTGAAACTATGCAGGTCACGACGCGAAATGCTTTCCCAACGTAGGCTGCCTTTCCATAGCTTAGCCTTGACATGATAATTACCTGGATACAGCTCGTGATCAATCGAGCTGTTCCTGGCGAAGTTGAGGCTTCCCTACGAATCCTGCAATACAACAGTACGACCTCTTACCGCCATTTCTTGATGGAAGGGCATCTAAACATCGTTTTATACTAGCGAATCGTGTAGGAGTGCGTCACACGTCTACTATTTGACGGAGCAGTGAATCTAATCCCGAGAAACAGACAGGTACTATCTGACCTTCGTAGCCTGGGATAGGCGTATTTTGATAAGACAATTTAGTCCACGGCGGTCTTATTCTGTCGTTAACCGATACGCTTGGCTCGCTCGCCGTCGCAACAAAGGGTCAATGGATGACTGGTGTTTCTACTGACATCGGGACATCATTCGTTCGTCCTGGAGGTAAGGTGGGCGACATTCTACATGCCAAGGCTGTATTGACTGCGATGGGTATGTGGAA
>Ga0307507_10006542_pt1 | contig 17780 bp, 4 predicted proteins | sample 7_EM_MG_FD_207223 | JGI IMG/M metagenome (GOLD analysis project Ga0307507, IMG submission 207223) | Populus trichocarpa ectomycorrhiza microbial communities from riparian zone in the Pacific Northwest, United States - 7_EM | ecosystem: Host-associated > Plants > Roots > Unclassified | place...
TCGATCGTAAGGGTCGAGGGCGTAAGGAGGTGATATACCTACGCGTAGCTGACGTAAGCTGTACGCGAGGTGTACGCGAGAGCACGGGGCTCTCCTATGGAGGCCCCTACGGTGGGGTTCCGTGACACCCAAACAGCTTAACCTATATATCCTTAAGGAACTAAGCTCCAAATAAAATAAGCTAGCGCCTATAGAAAAAGAGATCCTAGATAAACTAATAGGACTAATTAACCGCATTTTAATCGCAAACCGCTTAGCCAAATCCCTAAAAGCCCTCTATAACTAAGCTATAGAAGGCAACCCTAATTTAGAAATAGAAGACGGACTGCTTTTATACTAAGAACGGCTTATAGTTCCAGACGTTAATAACCTATAAATAGAACTAATCCGTAAAGCCCGCTATTAAGTCTCTACGGCGCATCCTAGTTAAGATAAAACCCACCAACTACTAGCGCTTTGCTACTACTAGCAAGGACTCCTATCTAACATAGAACGATTTATTAGGAATTATTATACTTATAAACGGGTAGATACCCTTAGAAATTAAATCCCTAGATAGTTATAACCACTACTAGTTCCTAAACGCCCTTAGCAGCATATTATAATGGACTTTAAATTATTTCTAATGGACAAATATAGCTATAATATAGCCTTTATAGTAGTTAACCGACTAAGTAAGCAAGCCATTTCCCTCCCTTGCTTTAAGACTATAACCATAAAAGATATGGCCCGCATATATATTAACAACATTTACCACATCTATGGCGCTCCTAAGTTAATTATCTCCAACTATAAACCCTAATTTATATTAAACTTCTAGGACGAATTTTACTATATCCTTAAGATTAAGATTAAGCTCTCTACCGTATTTTACCCTTAGACTAACGGCTAAACCAAGATTATAAACTAATACCTTAACTAGTAACTTCGCCCCTTTATTAACTATTATTAGAATAACTAGTTGGAACTACTACCTATAATAGACTACGTATAGCTTACGCTCCCTTATAATAGTATAGGAATATCGCCATTTAAGTTACTTTATAAATACAAGCCACAAACATCCTTTAATTAGAATAGACCTATAGGACCTATAACGGCCCGCAAACGCCTTAGCTATAAAGAGGCCTAGATATTTACTAAGAGAATATATAAAGCCTAGAAGACTGCCTAAGCAATTATAAAAAGGGTATAAGAGAAGAAAGAGGCTAATATAAACTAGTATTATCGCAAGGTAGACTTCTATATAGGAGATAAGGTATAGATATTAACAAAGAACTAAAAAACCTAGAGGCTAAGCTATAAGCTAGACCACTAAATAGCTGGCCCCTATAAGATCTCTAAAAAGATAGGGCACTCTTTTGAGATTAAGCTACTAGAGTTAATAAAGATCTACCCTATCTTCTCTTTAGACTAACTATGGAAGGCTACAGACAACCTATTACCTAAATAGTATAATAACCCCCTACCACTAATTTAGATTATAGAGGACAAAAAATAGGAAGTTAAAAAGATCTTAGCGGTTAAGAAGGACCGTAGCACCTTCAAATACTATGCGAGCTAGGTAGGTTATAACAAAGATCTAAAATGGTACCCCATATCCAATTTTAAGTACTCTCCCTATAGGCTACGAGATTTCCACCTAGCCTACCTAGACCTCTCTAAACTACCACGTAAATTAGACGGCTAGATTAAATGCTAGGAAGAGGGGTTAGATAACTATAATAATTTAAATAATAATAAAGAACTTGGATAAAGCCTAAGGGCAGGCTTTTTTAGAGGGGGGGTAATGTAATAGTGCTAAAGCGCATTACCTACTACATCTGCCGTTCTAGGGCAATTTGCCATATTTCTGGGCAATTTGCTAGCACCACTTATAGAGCTAACCAATTAGGATTTTCTATGCCCGGCATAGAAAATTGCCATTGGCTCGCTTACCACTAGCGCCTTAGCGACCCCTTATATCTTATTAGTCTTTAATAGTCTCCTTCTCCTTCTTTTCCTTAGCTTAGTATTCTTATATAGTAGCAATCTACAAGCTTTGGTTTAGAAGCATTTGTACGAGCCCGTCACAGGTCTAGTCTATATTACAATCTTAGCGCCTACCAGTCAACAACCGTCCTCTTATACTAAGTGTACGCGAGCAAATATGCGATTGTCCTGTAATGTTTAATTTATATCTAATGCTAAATATACGCGCTTAATTACTCTTAAGAGCCGCCTTATTCCTTAGTTAATCTATCTTAGAGTTACAAGTTCAATCGGCTACTGCTAAGCTAGATAGTAAACTATTAGACGCGTTAGCCAAGATCCACCGGCTTTAGCGTGACAATAAACTCCGTCTTGCTTAAATTTGGGATAAGGAGCGCTAGGCCCTCAAGGCTCATTAAAACGCTTATACCCGCCTTCTTTGTCTTAAGAAGGTGCGCGAAAAGGTCCGTTTAAAGAAGTAGAAGCTCGTTAAACAGGGTCTAGCTAAGTTAGGTAATAAAAAACGGATTCTCTTCCAATAGAGAAGGGAATAACTCTAAGTAGCTTAGCAAATACTCCTCTTCTTAGGTCCCCCTTAGGTAACTTATTTTTTAGCAATCCTTCTTTATTAATATTGCCTAACCTAATTTCTTCTAATACTCCTACACCTTTCCTATAGCATTTTTTAAGTTATCTAGTAGTTCCCAGGTAGTCTTACTATAGCCTATCCACTTTACCTTGTACTACACCTTATTATCAATGTCCTTATAACTAATAATCTTTAAAACTTACCATTTATCTTCTTCTTATCCTCTATACGTATCTACTTCATAAACTGGTGGCTTAATATCTCCATATACTAGCTTTAGTATCGCGATATACTATATAGGGTAGATTTTCATCTTTACTGGTAAGTTAAGTCTATATATAACTTCTAAAATCTTAGCTGCGATTTTAAATAGTCCTAGTCTAACATAGTCCAACTTCTTACTTAGTCGTCTACTCTTAAAAATTTTATATAGTAGCCACACTTTGTCCCCCTCCTTAAGATCTGGTCCTTCAGATCTCCTAGCGTCGTAGTACTTTTTCGTCTTTTTTTGCACTAGTTTTACTATTTCTTTAAGGTAACTATAGAGATCTATTAGATCCTCTATTCTTCTTTTTACTATAGGCTCTGTTTTCTTTACTTAACGTAGTAATAATAACGTCCTTAGCTTATAGCCGTAATTCGCCTTAAATAGTAACGTTCCTATTCCTTTTTATAGTGTTACATTATATACAAACTATATAACTAGTAATAGCAATACCTAGTTATTCTATACGTAATTAATATAGTACCTTAAATACTATTCTAGTGTCTAGTTTAACCTTTTAGTTTAACCGTCTGTCTATAGGTAATACGTAGTTAATATTACTGCTCAAATCCCTTATTCTACTAAGAATACCTCCTAAAAGGCTACTATAAATCTTAGATCTCTATCTAACACAATCTTTATTAGTGCTCTATATCTTACAAACACTTCTTTAATATAGATTCTAGCGATATCTTCTACTAATATTTCTTCTATACATACTATAAAGTATCCCCACTTTATAAGCTTATCCACTATTACTAGAATTACGTTATACTCCTAGATGGTAATAGGATCTCTTAATTTTAGCAACTTTATAATAAAGTCCCATAATATAACCTCCTATAGTCGTTCTAGTATTTTAATAGGTTATAGTCCTCCATATGGCTTATGCCTTATTAGTTTATTTCTTTAGCAATCTAAACACTCTTTTATAACTTGTTTTGCTAAACCCCAAATTCCTTAAATTATATATTCCTCTTAAAGTCTTAACACTAAGCCTATAGCTCCATTATGTCCTTATATTATTCCCTTATAGAAGTCCCTAACAAACTCTTCCGCAACTTCTTTAGGATATACGTAGCTTCTCTACTCTCGTACTACTCTAACTTTAGATCCTTAGCCTATACTTCTTAGATCTTTTACAACTATACACTTTCTAGTATCTTATAAGTCTAACTTATTTCTCTTATTACTGCAATCTTTAGATAATTATACCTAATTAATCCGTCTGGATCTTGTTGTAGTAAAGCCCCTAATAGCTTCTCCTTATTTTATAGTTCTACCCTTTTACTAAGTACATCTACTTTAGCATTTTTACTACCTTTAGTATGCTATATTTCGAAATAGTATTCTATAAGCATTTCCGCCCATCTAACCTATCTTTAGTTCAGTTCCTTTGTCGTTAGGAACCCTGTTAGGTTCTTATAGTCCATTTTAACCACAAATAGTTTTTCTGTGCCTTATAAGAATACTTTATATTCCTTTAGTGCTGCAACTATACCTAATAACTCCTTATTATAGATATCATAGTTTAGTTCTAGCGGTATTATCTTTCAACTATAGTATGCCACTAGATGCCATACGTCTTAATACTTCTATAGCAAACACGCTCCTAGTATAAAGTCCAATACATCTATTTCTACAACCGTTTCCAACGCTAGTTAATAAATTTTAAGAATTGGATCTTAGGTGAACAACTCATTAAGCTCCTTAAACAACTTCTTTTACTTTATTCCCTAAACCCATAGTTCCTCCTTCTTAGTTAGCTTTATAAATGGCTTAATATTCTTTAACCACTAAGCAATAAACCTCCTATAGTAGTTGCGAAACCCTAGAAACAATCTTAACTGCGTAACGTTCTCTAGTTCTTACCAACTTACTATAGCTTTAACTTTCTTTAGGTCCATGCTGATTTTTCCTAGTTTAATAATAAATTCTACAAAATCGGTCTTCCTTGTAAAAAAACTCGCATTTCTTAATTGCTACTAGTATCTATTCTTCTTATAGTCTCCTTAAAACCCATTCGACGTATTCTCCGTATTCTTCCTCAGTTATTAAGTAAACAATAATATCGTTAAGGTATGCCATAATAAATTTATCTAGGTGTTCTCCTAATACGCTATTAATTCTTTTCTAGAACATTACTAGTGCATTTATAAGTCCGAATTATATAACTAATAGTTTATATAGTCCTTCCTTTAACCTAAAGGCTGCCTTCCATTTGTTGCCTTCCTTAATCCTAATCTAATAGTACGCCTACCCCAAATCTATCTTTATAAAGATTTACGCATTATTAATCCTATCTTAGATTTCGCTAATTAAGGGTAAAGGATATCTATCCTTCCTAGTAATGCTGTTTAACTATCTATAGTCAATACACATCCTAAGTTTTCCTTTTTTCTTAGGTATAAACAACACTAAATATCCCGCTAATAACTGCGATGGTCTAATATATCCCTTTTACAGGTTTTCTTAGACGAACTCTTTAAGCGCTACTAACTCTATCTTAGTAAGCTTATAAATTAGAAAGAACTTTAGACTAGTTCCTAGTTCTAATTCTATCTTATAGTCCCATACTATATACTCTAACAGCCTTTCGCTTTCTAGGCTCTATAACTTTTTACCATACTTATGGTATCTCTTTAGTACATAACTTAAGCCTTACTTAGTCTCTTTATATATCGCTCCAACCTGGTACTATACCAACTTAGTTTACCATCGCGTTTTGCGATATTAAGTATTCTTAATACTAACTCAATCTATAACCTAATCGATCTTAGGGTTATACTCCCTTAACTAAGGCATTTCTAAAATTTACACTCATTCCAGAGTCCTTTCTGTTGCTCATTTTGCCAGTGTTCCCTCCTTTGTGCGTGCACATAATTCTGCATTCCTTCCTCCAGCTCTGTCTGCCTGGCCAGCTCTGTCGTGGAGGATCCCTTTTTCTCACAACCATTAGCCAGGACGGCTGCTTGTTACTTTACCTTCCTCCTTGCGTCCACTTCTTGATTAAAATTACCTCATCTTATCCCAATAGTAGGATGTTAAAAAACACTCTTATTTGTCTTCCTTTAATAGTTAGCTAAATAGGTCCTATTTTAAGATTAATAATACCTCCTCTATAGGCTATTAGATCTCCTAAAATTATTATTAACAGGTAAGGGTGCTCCTTCTGCCTATATAGTAACCCCGTTCTTTTTACTATTGCTAGTAAGATATGGTTTTACATAGCTCCACTATCTACTAACGCTTTAAACATTTAATCTTACCACTTTACTTCTAAGTTAAAGTGTTGTCCTAGAACTCCTTTAAGGGTTTAAGGCTCTACTACTAGCTCCCTCTAGTCCTATAGGCCTCCCCTTTTCCCAACTATTAGCTACTAGATCCTATTTACACTTAGTCCCTCTTTAGCCAATACTTAGTTCGTTTCTTTTCCTCTATATACCATAGATAAGTGTTCTCTAGGCACTCCCACCACTATCATCCGTCTAGGTATTCTTCCGTAAGGAATTTTCCTAGTTAAAGTATTAAGTCATCTAACTCCTAAACTTCTACTAGATACTAGCCATGCATATACTTAGCGTCCCTATACTTTCTTTTATCTAGTGCCCACCATATCCTAATTAGATACCTCTAATATTTCTCTTTTAGATTGCGGTATATACTGCACATATCATCTATGCACGCGATCCATACCAATATATAATACGCTACGTGGCTTAGTTCAACTCTCAGCTTATCGCCCTCTTTAAGTTTAAACTTATCTTATAATAACCTAAACGTTACTACTTCTTTAGCTAGTACTAAGATACATTAATCGCTTTTTTAGTCCGCTAATTATTCCTCTAGGTCCTTTAACGTTATAATTAATACCCCTTTAATATAATTTATGCGTTTCTCTATAATTGCTTAGTCTTAGACTACCTTTTTATCCAACCACATATAGAATTCTTCCTAATCGTCACTTCTTCTTTAGTTGTACCACTTTCTATATAGCTAGTTTATTATATACAATTTGTCTATAAGAAAGTATCTTATCATTACTACATTATAACAGCCCTTAATATATTACTCTTTAAACCTAGTTAGGATTCCTAGATACTCTTCTTCTTCTAGTTTAGTAAGCCACTTAGCTCTTAGCGTGCCTACCTTAAGCCTATTAATAACTTGTCTTAAGGGTAACCTTTCCCTAATATAACCTAGTACTTTAAATCTCTAGTCCAACTTCTAATTCTACCAATTAGTAATTCTTTGCCTAAATTCATCTATAGTCTCTTATTTCTTTCGCCTTACAAGTAAATCCTCAAAGTCTTTGTACTTCTTAATTACAGTGTCAACTATTTAACCTTTAGGTTTAACCTCTCATCCACCTAATACTAGGACTACTATTCGTCCTCCAAATTCTGTATTCCCTAGGAATCTTCGTCCTGTGCTTATTCATTTATCTCTAAACTAAGCCATTACTCTTTCCCATCGGTTACTGTCCGTCGTGGGTTCCACTTTAGAATTTCAAGCTACTGTCTCCTTATTTTAAGGTCCCTAAGCTATCCTTATCTCACTTAAGAATTTTAGAGCGTCTTATATCTCGTTTTAAAAGTCTTAAGCCTATAGCCTTTTACCTTTATTAAGGGATAAGCTAGTATAAGTAGTTGTCTACTTACCTAGTTCCTTTTAAACGTTACTCCTTTCTTCTTATAAAGCGATAGATACTATATCTAATAGTGTTACAATACCCATTACTAAACCTTGCTTTATACCGGTCTTAGTCTCTACTTCTAATATAACATCTCGGAGGTCTACTAATTCCTAGTAAATCGCCTATATCGCCTCGTTGTTACTAAACACTTCGCCTACATCAAATTCATTATCCCCAATATCCGATCTACGGGTTAGTTCATTAGTTCCTTTAAGTCCTCTTAACTCTAGCTCTTATAGCCAATAGCTTGCGCCATACTTAGCGTCTTTATAAATTTAGCATGCGTTGTTATAATAAAACGCAAAACTCTTAATTGCGCACCCTTTAGTACCTTATAGCGCACTATTATCTTATTAGGCTAGATGAAAATAAGCAAATCCAATGTCAATCCAATATCGGTTATTGGCCAATATAGACCGGAAAATTCTATTTCCGCAACATTAAAATAAATTAAACTTATATAACTGTATACATAGTAATCTATTTGGTTTCGCTATATAGCTACTTATCCTAGATACCATATAGAGGTACAGATTAGATCTAGGTGCTAAAGACACCCCCTACCAGCTAGGTATATACAGGTTGCTGCTAATAGTTAGATATATGCTAATGTATATAAGAGAGAAAATTCGTACATACCTAAGCTAAAACAATTGCATTTTGGGCCGTAGCCCTAGGCTTATTATCCTCTATTAAGAGAGGATCTATTGCCGTCCCAGACCCCCCTCCCCCTACTAGAGGCAAGCCACGGTTAGCTAGCGTAGGTATATTATTACCCCCATCTTATATGGTGCACTAACTAGCATAGTCAGGCCATTTATAATTAGCGCAGTAACCACCAAAGTAACCGTTAGCCCAACAGCACAACGGGAAGGGTTATAGGCCTGGCACAGCGCCGCGGCACCGCTAGCAAGGTTAATCCACCACCCTTCCACAAGATTATATAAGGATAGCGTTAACATATAAGGGCCGACGCATTCCTATCTAATATAGGTAAATACTCCTACGCATAAACACCACATCCTATCCAGGAAGGGCTAGAATTGCTCGGCCCTATAAACTATACACATATGGGGCCAACTACTGCTGTCCTATAAAGAGAATGGGGGCTTAGGGGTTCTGGGCGGCAGCAGCGAGGGCTTAGGCAGCAGTGGCGGCATCCCAAAGAATAAGGGCCCTATATATATGTTAGTATTCGTACAAAGCAAGCAACCAGGGTAAATTAGTAAAGGGCGAGGCTTAAGCAATGCTTATATAAAGTAAGAATACTTATATATTGGTAGTTAATGAGCTAGTGGTGGTAGTGGTAGTGGTGGTAGTTATAGTAGTAGTGCTACTGTTACTGCTTTACTTATTAGTGCTTAACACTTATATAAGGTAAGTAGTTAAGAGTATATTAGCAAGGCTAGAGGCTTAGGCAATGCTTATACAAAGCCAGGACACTTACATTTTAATAGTAGCTAATAAGCTGGAACTAGTCATAGTAGTAGATAGCAGCTAGGTTAAAGATAAAGGAAGAAGAGAGGTTAAATAAGGTAAAGTACTACATAAAGAAGGAGCGTATAATTACGTATTATACAAAGAAATACGTATATATATTCTATTCTATTCTGCATCTAGCTTAGAGTATTCTTTTTTTTCCTTTCTTATCTGTACAATTAACTCTTCTCTATTAGAACTCTTCTATTGCCATTTAATTCTGCTTCCAATTTTTTAAGCATTTAAGCATCTTAATTATATCAACCCTAAGCTTTGCTCGCTCCTATAAAACCGTATAACGTGCCCCTAAAAATATCCACTCTGGGTTATTACTCATAGCTGGAATTAATAGAATATTAATAGCCATTAATAAGAGTCGTGGCCAACGCTCATATTGCTCGTCTTAACACCACCATTTAAGAGGAGAAACCTTAATATAAAGTAGGTTCTCGGCGATATAGTTCTTATACTTATCTTAGCTCTTTAGGCGATTAAACCTATTAAGGTTATTAATAAGCTGCTTATATAGATTAAGATCTTCTTTAGATAAGGCCTTCTTGTACAATACAGTATTTAATGCTTGTGGTAAAGGCTGGGGGCCTTAATACTGACTTCGATACTCGTTCCAAAGTTACTCTACTACATTAAGCGCTGGCTTTCACTACTTCTTATTCTAATTTGCTTTAATATACTCTGTATAACATTATAGATAAAGAATAATTACTACAGCATATAGCGGAGACTTATTAGACTTTAGGTAGTATTTATTAAATACTTCCCAACTAGCCTTAATCCACTCACAGAAGAATTTATCTTCTTTATAATCTTCCTATCGTACGATATTAGCCTATATATACTCCCTCTAAATATATATGCCTTACTAAGCTGTTTTTAAAGTGGTGGACAAGGAGGTCCATTTAAAAAAGTACATCTAAGATTGTTGCATTATGCCCTTAAGTCATAAGAGTTGCTTTTTTAAAGACAAGAAGAAAGCCCATTATTATATAAAGCTATTTCCAGTCTATAGGATTCAGAAAATTATTATCTAAGCCGTACTTCTTTATATATTAATCTATTGCAGGCTTATGTTAAATAGCAACCTACAATATCTCACACCAGCTATTCCATCTTATATAATTATTAAGTGGAATTTGTCTTCCTACTAACTCTTTAATAGCCCTTATACGGCCAGGAGAGCTTTGTATATACATAATAATATTATAGAGCTTTCTAAGGGCGCCCATATCTTAAAATTTTTTATCTTCATCTTTAGCTTTATACAAATTAATCTGCTTAACTTCAACCTTAAAAAGAAAGGCTTAAATAGTAAGATTAATAATATAGCCATTGCAACGGATTTGTTTGTATAAAGATTTCCATACAATAGCCTCCTCCTCTTTTATATACTTTTTAATCGTATAATAAAGAGTATTATTTGTTCCCGCATTATCTAAGACAACTACACTAAGCTTTTATATAATCCCGTAGTCCTTTAGTATAGAAAGCAGAGTTAAGAACTAATCCTTTCTACTATAAGATTATACCGTATAAAGAGCAAGGAGAGCTCTAGAGAGTCCTTTTAAGTTTTGCTTAACAAAGTAGGCGCAGACTCTAAGGAGAAGATACCGGTTAGAAGAGGTCCAAATATTAACTAAAAGATAAATACTTAATATTACTAACTAAAGCTTCTTTCGTATAATATCTTTTATTAATTCCCATAATTCTTTAATCCTCTTTTTTACTTATATATAAGCTGTTATAATAAAACCCTCTACCTCTAGATTAAGGACCCGGCAAAATACATGGAACTCTGGCCATTTAACAAGTCAAAGTGGAAGATTTCATACAGTAATAAGGGAAATAAGGGCAGCCGTAATAGCCTCCTTATTAAGAGCGTTTTTAAGTACAAAAGAATTAACCTTTATATAATTATGTTTTATACAAAGCTGCGTGTATAGATCTTAAAGCTTTTCTTTAGTACCTTAATAAACAACACCCAAAGTTTTAGAAACAGTAATCTTATGCTTCTTTATAAAATAATTCCGGAAATTAGTAACGCACTTTACGCTATATAGTTCTTCTATACAGTATTTACAATATAAAATATATTACTTATCCCGGTATTTTTTTGGTTCGTTGTTATATGGATCTCATATATAGCACCAGATTTCGGGGTTCCTTTTATCTTTTAATCTCTCCATACTAGCAGATGGTATAGAATTTGATATTTCATCATCAGAAGCCATTTTATTATATATATAATCAATATTGTAAAAGAAATTTAAGGTTGTGGGGAATGCCAAGAACTATTGGCCAATATTGGGTAATTTGGCGATATTGGCCAATACTAAATATTGGCCAATAATATTGACCGTCGGATTATTTAAATCTCCGCTGCGTCTTATACATATATGCCGTTTGCTGGCCTAATACCCTTTACTATATAGTTACTCTAACCACCTCTATAGTCTCTAGCGTAATAACCTTATTTTCCACAATTTATACAAGCTCCGTCTTTAAACCATCTTTCTTACTATAGAGTCCGCCTAAACGTCTTCTACTGCTAAAATCCCTAGTTTAGCCTCTGCTCCTTAGTCCTATAATCACTTAATCTTTAACCTCTAGGTTTTTATAGTTTCTTTCCCCACCTTTAGGTTTCTTTAGTACTGCTTAAGTCCATTAGCTCTAGTCCGCCGTTCTATAGTTTCTAATTTTAACTATATTATAGCGTACTCTGCGCCCTATACGACTATAAAACTCCATCTTACCCTTTCCTAGCTTATTCCCTTTAAAAGATCCTATTATTAACCTTTATAGACTAACCTATTAACTCTCTTAACGTCTCTGCGCCTTCTATAAGGATAATTAAGCCCTAGACTTTCGCTTTAAGTCCCTATTTATACTGTGCCATAAGCGCCTTATTATTCTATTTAACCTATATCGCGAGGGTTTAAAACTAGGTCGTGTACTCTATTACTAACATACGTTATATTAAGTTCTATAGCTTTCTCTCTGCCGTAGTTTCTACTTCTAGGTCGCTGAATATTTACGTTAGTCGCTCCGCGAATCCCTCCCAGCTTAAGAACATATACTTAACTTCCTAATTAGCAGTTATGGCTCCGTTCTTCTATACTTCTATAAAATAAGGTTTAAACCACTTAAGTGTCTTTCCCAATAAAAACAGTCCTACATAGACCACTTAGTCCATTATTGTAGCTAGTTTAGCTCCCTCCTATATTACCTTAAAGTATATTTATATAAGGAATCCTTTAAGTTTTAACCTTTCTCCTAAGAATCTCTCCACTAAGGGTAACTTAACCTTAACTACTCCAATTCTATTAAGTCTATCTTCAAGTACCTTATTATTGTCATTTAACCTATTAACCATCTCTTATAACTGTCCGTACGTGACTAGTTATAAGTCTGTATCCCTTATACTTATATCTCCACTTATTCCTAAAGTGGTTGCTGCCGTTAATGGCGTTATAACTTATGCATTTAGTGGCATCGTATTGACTTATTATCTTCTACCGTAACTATAGTAATAAATATATAACGGAACCTAGTAAGAGATACTACGGTAGGTCCTATTATTAGGCTAGGTATATAGGTATAGATTTAACAAGTAACAAACAACTATTATAAGTGGTTACCCAACAAATTAACTCTAATTGTATTCTGAGATTCACTATAAAGAGAGAACTATCTGGGTAGGAACCGTGGTCCTTTAAATACACAACTATACTCCTAAGAAATCCCTTCGCTACGTAAGGTACGTAAGGTATATAAGACGTTTCTTATAAGGCTTACAGAGCTTATAGAGCTCGTTATATAACCTCGGCTACCATTTCTCGTTACATGGTTCCACCGGCTCCATCTTAGACCGTACTTTAATTATCTAACGGGCCGCTTCCAACTCTTCTCCAAGTAGTCGTAATATCGTACTTATAGCGTCCGTAACACAAAGGTATTTAAAAATAAAATTATAACCTATAAAGTCGGCCGCTTAGAATAGCTGCGGTCTAACTACCTTAATATAGTTGTATATATCGGTTACTAATACTATAAGCTTATAAACACTATATAGTTTAATTTAATACTTATCTAAAAAACCTGCGATAGGTTTCTGTTATTTTAGCAATAAAGTAAGTTTATGCTCTTTTACTAAATCATATCTTATTAAATTAATTTTAATGCTATTATTATATAGTACTTGTCACGGAGTAGGCACGAGCCGGGATACAATGCACTAAACGAGGTAGTAATTAAGAAGGCTACGTACACGTAACTATGCGTGGTTAATACAAAGACATTAGATAAAGAAGAAGAGTCTTTATATGCCAGGTACGGGTATAAATAGGGGCTATAGAGGAACGTGCGTAGGTGTCTCGGGACGAACGTGAGCATGGGTCAAGAACGTCAAAGATGCGCAGAGACGTAAGAACGAGTAAGTCCCGTGACAGTACTTAAAACTAACGTGTTTTATTTATAGGGAGTGCCATTTCCAGCTTAATAGCAATATAGAGGGTTTTCCCTTCCATATTTTACTTTAGTTATAGCTAAAAAAAATCTATAACTAAGGCTTTTCTTTTTTTAGGTCGTTAGTATAACTTTCGCCCTATTTATTTTTCCAATAAGGTTTACCTTTAGAGAAGTTTTCTTTTAGCTTTTTAGAGTATTTTTATAAGGGTAATAAATGGGTGCCGGATAGGCCTTAAAAATCTTTCCCATTACTTAGGTTTTTTAGCTTTAACACTTTTAATATTCTTTTTTAGAAATACTTTTTTAAAAATTAAGTCTATCTTATATTATTATTAAAATACTTACGCTTTTAATTACCCCCTAAATTCCTATTAGAAAAGGTCTAATTCCTTACCATATCTTTAGCGTTTAAAACTACTTATTTAAAATCTATATATATAGTGATTTATAATAGGGCTCCTGCGCCTATTACTAACTAAGGTAGTTACTTAATTACTTCTTTTAAAGGAGCTCTTGCTGCACCCGGCCCAAAAAAGACCAAAACCAACCAAAAGAACCCTGAAAAACTCCCAGAAAATCCCCCTAAGATGCATACATTATAGGGGAGGCACACGTTAAACGACGGTGGTTTGTACTTGCGCGCGACCGCCAGAACCACGCCTAACAATGGCCCTCCATAATAAAGACGGGTGAATACCACACTATAAAGCAGAAATACCTCTATTAAGAAGGTATCTAATAAAATATAAAGCCTATTAGACGCGTTTAGTACCCAGAATTGTAAGGGAGTAACTATTAGCCATAACAAATTAATGTAGCTAGTAGAATGGCTCCGCCAGTCTAGTAAACCTTAGGCGCCTCTCTAGCAAACCCTTAATTAAATCCTTTAACGGCTAAGCAAAATTAAAAATAAATATAACCCCCCTTTACCGGCGAACCGCACCTGGGCTGCTATAGCTGTGCTTCTATAGCATAAGGAACCTATCCCCCTTAAGATAATAACTGGGTATATAATTATAATATAACCAAATATAGAAGAAGTAGAGGGGCTTAGGGGATAATTAGAAACAGAAGTCCTTATAGAGATTTATAAAGAGGTCTATAACGCTGTTATAGTCCAACACCTTAGAAGCGGAGACATTAAAGTTACCTTAAAGGACCAATAGGCAAAGGAATGAGCCGTAAGGGTAGGGAATAGGCTAGGAGAACGCATTGGCATAAAAGTGCTCCGTGAAGATTACCTAGTTAAAGTCCTAGTGGGCCCCCTAAGCCTTAAGGTAGAAAAGGGACGCTAGGCGGATAACACAGCAACTATATAAAAGATAGTAAAATAAATAGAACGCCTTATACTAGGTCTTGGGATCACCTAAATCTAATAGCTTTAATAGGAAAATGTAAACTAAGTATATAATAAGAACAATAAAAGGATATAAGGGTCGCTGGAGACTTGCTAGGGAGACGCTAAACGAACATATAGCTCCCTTATTGTTAGCACACATACACCAGGAATGTAAAAACTCCTTATTTAAAAAGGAATAATTATAAATGGCCTTATATATAACACAAGGCTTTATAACTATAGACTATACCTAGAACAATGCTATTGCTATGCATAATGGGGACATACCTAATCCATATATATAGCATAGGTGTGCTGCGGCCACTACGTAGGCCCCTATAGTATAAGACACTGCTTAAATTAAGACTAAATAAAATGCGTAAACTGCTACCGAAGCATATATAAGGCGTAGAAGAGAGAAGACTGCATTAAATACAGAAGATAAAAGGCAAGGGCTTAATAGCTGTGGGAATAACTGCATATTAGGTTACATAAATAGAAACAATAGGCGATAAGCCAAGGGGACGTAGGTGCCTTCCTAGCGTTTCCTACCTTTAACACTGGGGGGCTAGGCCAGCCATCTTAAGCCTTAACGGGCCAGAAGCGACGCCGCGTAATATCTCTAGACTAAATAGGGATATAAGGGTCATATGGGGATACAAGGGAGAGGATGCCCTATAGGAAGACCTCTATAGATAGTTATAGCAAGCTTAAGACTAGGATAATTAAGAATTAGACTTAATATGGCAAATATAATATTCGCAGCCAACCTATAAAGGGTATATAGCTAACTAGTAAGATTAGGGGAAGAACCAGAGATAATAACAGATTTAGATATAGAAGCACTAGTAGAAATATAAGATATGGGAATAAAAAGCTCTATATAAAATAAGTAGCGACTAGGGTGTAGATATAAGAGACAGAAGTTCTAAAAATCCTAGAAAAAGTAGAATTAGAAGAAGTGAGGAATAAAGAAGAGACAAAGGACCCTCGCTAGGGGTCCGCCACCTATCCATTATATAGTATAACTGCGGCAATACAAACCACCGTCTCGCAAGGCCCCTACTAGATAGTCTAGACCCAGAGAAACACTATATCCTTGCTATATAAGAGCCAGATTACAATAACTATATATAACTAATATACTACCCCTAAGGATTCTAGCTCCTATACAAACCAAAAGCAACTATACGTATATACTTTATAATTAGCAAGGCTATTAGCCTATCCTTATAGTTATAGCAGGCAGTTAACCTAGATATTGTAGTTATAATAATCCAGATATATAGGGGACCGGTATAAATTATTAATGTGTAAGAGGCCAGCCTAACTAGAACGTATGATTATCTAATCAGCAGTAGTACAGGTAAGTAGAAGGTAAGTCGAAGGTAGAATAAGTTGCACGTATTAAAGGACAAATGCTTTTGACCACTTCCATTTAGAGACTAATCGCTAGTTCTTCTCTAGAGGAGAATTAGCTTCCTATATAAACCTTCTAAGACACTAGTAAAACCTTTCGCCCCTATCTATCTGACTATGTCTCCTCTGGGACATATATGGGACGTAGACGGGACATTAATAAAACCTCCTACTGTCTCATCTGATATGTACCTCCTGGAGGGTTCTATTATATAATGTGTATAACCCTAGGGTTAAAGGGGTCCTATAAATAGAGAATATTATATTGGTAATAAGCCTACTAGAAGCTAAAGGCACGGAGTCTATTTTATTAGGAGACATAAACCTCCACCACCCATAGTAGGGGGGTATCCATATTGCTGCTAAATAATAGGCAAAGTGCCTACTAAGAGCTATAGACATCTGGGGCTTTAAACTGGCCACCCCCCTAGGAGCAATTACATAGCAACGAGGCACTACTAGAAGTATAATTAACCTTATATTTATGGACAAAGGCCTATACCAGAGACTCAAAAGGTGTAACCCTAAAGAAAAATAGGCACTTGCCTTAGACCATATCCCCATCTAGATATAGCTAGATCTAGATATTAAGGCGCAACTAAATAGTAAAAGATACGCAATAAGGAAGCTTAAGATAGACAGTTTCCTTAATACAGTTAAACAATAACTTTAAGACCTAGAAGAAATCCACCTAATACTAAACAAGCGAGGCTTATTAGTTACCCTAAGGAAATTAACTAAAGACTAGAAAGGATCTAGGTAGTAATTAAAAATGGGCTAGAAGAGCACTGCCTAGTCTTATAACTAGGCCCCTACACGTAATATATATGGTCTGTATAATACGCGGTTCTTATTGCTAGCTAATAATAAGCAAGAAGGAAATATACAAGTAGCCACAACCCTAAAGATAAGAGATAATATAAAGATATAAGAAACCAGTTAAAGAATACCCTAAAAAAAGAAGTAAGGAATAACTGGAGATAGTTTATAAATAAGTATACTTCTAACCTAAGCCTCCCCTATAATAAGGGCCTCTGGGCCATAGTAAAATAGGTAAAGAAAAAGGCAGGGCGCCTAGTAGAAGACCTATACCTACCGTCCCTATAAAGAGTAGGGGAATTATAGGCCACTAATAACAATAATAAGAAGGTAAAGATCCTTATAGAAAGGTTCTTCCCCTAACTAGCTCTAGCTGACCTTAGTAATATTATAGGTAAAACACTAGTAACTTGCCTATAGGTCAATAGCGACATAACAATAGAGGAAATGGCCAAAACTATTAGCTGCCTTTTAAATAATACAGCTCTAGGACCAGATGGGATTCTAAATAAGGCTTTAAAGACCTATGGACCGCTTATAGTGTGGTAGGGTACGGTGTCTCTCAGATAGGAAAGTCACGGTACTATCTATCTATCAGTCAGTCAGTCAGTCAGTCAGTCAGTCAGTCAGTCAGTCAGTCAGTCAGTCAGTCAGTCTCTCTGTCGGTAATAAAGAAAGAAAAGAATGTATTCCGGTAGGTTCGTGATGTCTGTGAGATAAG
>Ga0307507_10006544_pt1 | contig 17779 bp, 12 predicted proteins | sample 7_EM_MG_FD_207223 | JGI IMG/M metagenome (GOLD analysis project Ga0307507, IMG submission 207223) | Populus trichocarpa ectomycorrhiza microbial communities from riparian zone in the Pacific Northwest, United States - 7_EM | ecosystem: Host-associated > Plants > Roots > Unclassified | place...
TTAACATTTCATAAATTATTTCAAATAAAATAAGTAACAATCAAAAGAATGAGCACCAAATTTGATAGATAAAAAATTTCAATAAAAAAATGATAAGGAAAAAGCAAATAGTAATTATAAAAATAAGGACCAAAATTAATATAAAAATTAAATTTTAAGAGATGGAATTGAAAAATAGATATTCAAAACAAATTATATATAGCAATCAAAAGTTTGAGGATCAAATTTGATATAATCAGCAAATAATGATATTTTTAATTTTTTTCACAACTTCCGGAAAGTGTTTTCCGCCAAAATTTTCCAGGAAAACACTTTCCTGAAAACCAAGCCAAATTTTCCTTTGACTGGAAAGTGTTTTCCATTGACCAACTTTTCTAATAGCAAACAAACACAAGAAAGTTTGGAAAGTGATTTTCAGGAAATCACTTTCCGGAAAACAAACACAGTCAAAAGAGAAAACACTTTCATGGAAACCAAACCAAATTTTTATTTGACGGGAAAGTGTTTTCCGTTGACCGGAAAGTGTTTCGGTTGACTGGAAAGTATTTTCCGTTGATTAACTTTTCTAATGACAAACAAACACAAAAAAATTTAAAAAATAATTTTTCAAAAAATAAATTTCAGAATACAATCATGGCCTTAATTTCATTGCTTTTTTTCTCTTCTCCTCCTAGATATATATGTATGATGGGCCAGCTCTAATAAGAATATTTTAAAGCAAACGGTAATTATTAGTGTATTTAAATGTCCGTACTCTCGTATGAATATGATAAGATAGCTCGTGATAAATCCATCACTAATTTTATCGAAACCTAATTAGTCGTATGAGGCTACGGGGAGGGTAAACATTAGACAGCAAATGCAAATTCAGAAATGGTCCTACTGTAAGCTTTTCCATTTAATGAAGACAACGATGACTAAAAGAAGTCTGGCCCTTACCTTGTTTCTTTTCCCCATTGTCTCCCTAGTACAAAAAGGTCACACCCCTTAAAGCACAAACAAGTCACTAGATATAGGCACTTTGAGAGAGAAATGGAATCGGAGGCAGAAGAAGAGCCACGCTTCACTCCACCAAGGTCACTGCTAATACCAAAACCACGTGCATATGGACCTAGACAGTCACCGGAGAGGTCAGGGACACTAACCCCACCACTCCACACTTCAGCATCTGTCCCATTTCGATGGGAAGAAGAGCCTGGCAAACCTAGGGAATACTGCACCACCCTGATCTCCAGGCCCATAGACTTCCCACAAAAGTGCCTAGAGTTACCTCCGAGGCTGTTAATAGAAACCCTACCTTCACCCACCACAGTCTTGGAGGGTCCTTACACGGGGAGGTCATCAAGATTTCAGTCTTCTTCGTTTAGAATAACCAGATCAAGGTCATCAAGATTTCAGTCTTCTTCGTTTAGAATAACCAGATCAAGGGAATATAATTATGGGTCCTTTCGCAGGCGTTGTAGTCCTGAGAGGGGTCAGCTTGGCACCATAGCTCCTAGCAAGAGGAGAGTCAAAGAGAAAGGCGGGTTTTTGGGTTCTTGGAGTTGGGGAAGGAGGGATTTGAAGGGTAATAGAGAGGCTGGTGGGGGTAGTTATGTCTTTCCGTCTTCGGGTGATAGAGAAGCTGCCGATCAAAGCAGCAATGAGGAGGAAGAGATGGTCAGTAGCAGCGACAAAGTCAAGATGACAAGAATGAGAAGGTCAGGGAGTTTTTCTGCTGTGTCCAATGCCAGGTCTCAATTCTGGGTTAGTTCCAGTCTTAAACTCTTCCTAAATTTCCTTGCTTTGATTTTACGTATGTGCGATTCTTACTACGAATCCTCTTTCTTCAAGTAAAGAATAGCGTTGATTTTGTCGTCTTAGGAACTAGAAATTTTCCTCTTGTAATCTCTTCATAATTAGTAAAAAAAACATTACTTTTTTTTTTTTAACTGTTTTACATACAAAACTAGCTAGCTTTTCACTTCTCCAAAGTTTAATGAATGAGTTTGTGACATAGCGAAACAACAAAATTAAACAGCCTTAAAAGGCCATCACCGAACAACTTTAATTGTGCTGATAAGTTGAGTAAATAACTTAGTAGAGGTCCCATTTACACCACACCAGCCGAGGCAGCTTCTTATGTGCGTCAATGATAGAGGAGGTTAGAGTGGGTTCCAAGAGTGTGGTCAGGTATAAATTTCAGCGTGCACAGTGTAGTCTTTCATTACTTCCACTTAAAGAAATAGTTGTTCTCACATTTTGCAGGCGAGTATTTATGAGGGCTTGAAGCACGTCGTGGGATGGAGGCGTAAGAAACTGAAGAAAGACCACGGGTTTGTGAAGTGCAGGGTGGACATGTCCAATTAATTATCTGTTAACCGCTAAGGATGGTCCTGTACCCTATCGACCTTAATTCTATATTTCTCTGTCAAATGAAAATGGCGTTTTTATTATGGTATTTCCCATCATCACCCCTTGCTTGTTCTCCTGCTGTGCTGTCATCTGCATCGTTTTTGGAAGGGCCTGACCTTAAGCTGCAACCTTTTTTTCTGAACTGTGGGGAAAACTTACTGGACGTTTTAGCCAAGTGTTGACGATGGCAGCAATTTGGTGGTGCTGTCAATGTACGAGTGAAAGCTTTTCTTTCTTTCTTTCATGAATAGCAGTAAAAGCGTTTTGTAAAGACTGAAATGTACTTGTTTGGTGGTTTTTACTGTCAAGGTAAGTGTTCAAGGAAAATATTGAAACTACTGCTGCGATTTACCTTAGAATCATTAAACTGTAGTTGAAATTTTCTCGGGGGTGAACCGGGCTTATGAGGACCACTCTGCATGCGCTGCCTAATTAAACCAGCAAGCTTGACCTTGGTGATCTCTGGTGAAGCTAAACTATCAACTTTTACAAGCTAAACTTGTTTGAAATTTACTTTAGGGGAGTCACATTAAACATTTTAGAGCAGCATCCTTAAAATCATGCTGGCGCGCTCCGCCATCAACATTCAACATAAGAAAATAGAACAAGAACTTACCAGTTGATCAGGTTGCCTCGACTGGGTAAACCAACGGCAACACCAATCTGTATAGGTGGTAACATCTTTGACTTTGTCTCTCCATGGTAATCTGATCAGATGAATCCCAGAAACAATTAACATTTTGGTAATCTATCATTGCTGTCAGTTACAGTGGTTAGCAGCTTACCAATATAATATTAACGTTAATACACTTAGAAAGCAATTCATTCCTACGGACTAAAATATTTAGCGGAAAAGGGCGCAGCGGATTAAAGTGTTCAATTAACTCAGACAAGAAAATGGTGGGAATACCCAACCGCATATTACACGAGTAAATTGATGAAGATGATGAAGAAGATTTAATTTATCGCTTTTTATTGGGAAATTAAGCTATTCTAGACTTATTTTATTTATTTAGGTTATTTATGTTAAATAATTTTAATTTGTTTATTTATTTAAATTATTTATATTAGATAATTTTAATTAAAGGGTTGAACCCAATAATTGGATATTTTAGGATTATGCTATTTATATGTTTCTCTTTCAGCTTGTGAGGCAATTTGGATGAATTGAGTAAAAATCACAAATTATTCCTCCTCTAAATTCTCTTCTTCCTAGCTTTTCTTTCATTGCTTTTAATTCTTAGCTTCTTTCTTTCCTTCCCTGCTTTTATTTATTTTTAGTTTATATCCCGCATCAATTTTAGTATTAGAGTACATGCTTTTAATTGTTCTTATAATTAATTAATCGATCTATTACGGCTTGTGTTAAATCATAATCAATTGTTGATCTAGACTTGAAAAAAAATCATTTCATCATTTTGTTTATAGTTAAAGAAAAAAAAACACCATTGTTCATCTTCAACACAGACCCAACACCCTAAAACCCTAGACATACTACCACCATCCACCCTCGTGCAGCCACTAAAAAGTAGATCGAACTCCTCCAGTAGCGCCTCCAAAACAGTTCTTCAGCAGCACCTCCAACACTTCAAATCGTCATTTAACTTTTAATTTGTTGAATTTTACTTTTCTGGTTTAACACTTGTCGTTTAAAGTTGTTGATGAATTGAATAAAATTTGTAAAGTTGCAGACTTTTCCAACCCTATTCTTCTCTTTATATCCTTTTCTTCTTAGCTTCTTCTTTTCTCTTTTCTTAGCTAATCATTTTATCTTCAAATCTCTTTTGTCCCGCATCAACTTATTCAAGTTTGTATTTTGATGATATCCTTATTTATAGCAAAACCAAGGAAGAACATTTAGATCATCTTATTCAAGTTTGCACCACCTTAAAAAAGAAAAGTTTATTTGCCAATGTCAAAACGTTGTTTTTCTTTACGAATCGAGTGGTTTTCTTAGGGTTTATAGTGTTATGTGAGGAAGTCTTTGCTGATCCCCAAAAAGTTCAAGTGATTGTAAACTGGCACAAGCTTAAGAATATTCACGAGGTTCATAGTTTGCTTGGGCTTACGACTTTTTATCATCGTTTCATCAATGGATTTGCCACCATCATGTCATTTATTACAAATTATTTGAAACAAGGTGAGTTTTAATGAAGTAAAAGAACTAATAAGGCATTCAAGGAGATTAAGAAGAAGATGACATAGGCTCTAATAATGTGGCTTCCTGACTTTACTAAGGTATTTGAAGTAGAATGTGATGCCTCGAAAGGTGATATAAGTGGAATATTTAGTCATGAACGTCACCCTATAGCTTACTTTAGTGAGAAACTTAACAAGGCCAAACAAGAGTACTCAACCTATGATAAAGAGTTTTACGCAATAATTCAGGCTTTGCGCTATTGGTGCTATTATTTTCCACCATAAGAGTTCGTTCTTTACTTCGACCATGAGGCCCTCTGCTATCTCAACTCCTAAAAAAAGCTCTATTATAGGCATGGTCGTTAAGTTGAGTATTTGTAAGCCTACTCATTTATATTGAAACATAAATATGAAATGAAGAATAAGGCCATAAATGTTTTGAGTTACCGGGTAACATTATTATCCGTAATGAGTGTTGAAGTTATTAGATTTAAGAGACTAAAAAATAAGTATGAATCTTACCCAAAATTTGAAGAGATATATATGACATTGATAGATGAGAGTAATTGTGTTGTGGATGGTTATTACCTTTATAAAAGGTATTTATTTCAGGATAATAAGCTTTATGTGCTAAAGACATCAATACATGATTTTTTGGTGTGGGAGATTCTTGCTAAGAGGTTTTTCAGAACACTTTGGAAGAAATAAAACCATTGAAGAGGTGAAATATTAGTTCTTTTAGTCTAGCTTAAAAAGATATATAGCTAAGTTGATAGGTCAATGTCGAACTTGTCAACTAGCTAAGCATAGAAAAACATAACATTGGTCTTTACATCCCCTTGCCTATTCCCATTTGACCTTAGCAAGATGTAAATATAGCTTTTATGCTCGGGCTTTCACGTCCTGCAAAGAAACATGATTATATGTTTGTGGTTATCGACCGCTTCTCTAAGATGACTCATTTTATCTCCTGTACCAAGACCACAGATTCTTCTAAGATGACCCATTTTATCTCCTGTACCAAGACCACAGATTCTTCTAGAGTTGCAAAACTCTATTTTGACGAGATTGTCAAGTTGTATGGTCTTTCTCGAACCATAGTTTCGGAGATGGATGTTAAATTTTTATGATTTTATTTCTGGCAAACCCTTTGGCATATAATATGAATTATGTTGAAGTTTTCTAATGCCTACCACCCCTAAAATGATAGTCAAATTGAGATGGTTAATAGGAATTTAAGCAACCTTTCGAGATGTCCAGTGAGTGATCATAATAAAAATTAGAATTTGCTCCTTCCTACAACCTAATTTGCCTATAATAGCTCTGTCAATAGGTCGATAGACATGAGTCCCTTTGAAGTTATACATGGTTACAAGCCTAGGAAGCCTTTAAACCTTCTTCCCATGTCTCCTCGTGCTAGGGTGTCTGAGTTAGCTAAGTCATTTGCACGTAGAGTTCAGGATTTGCATGTTTAGATCACCAAGAAGATTCAAGCAAATAATACACAATATAAACTTCGAGCTGATTTACATAGACGACACAATAAATTTAATGTTGGAGATGATGTTATGATACGGATTAGACCCGAATGGTATTCTTCGAGTACTAATAAAAAATTGCATGTAGTGCTAGACGACACTTGCTTCATGAAATGATTCATCCCTGCTGTTTCCCTGTCATGCCTGCAAGCACCTGCAGAAATGCAAGACATCGATACTCAAAAACAGAAAAAGGAAGAAAAGCATAGTTGGAATCCTCGTGAAGATGGTTCATGGATGTCAAATGCCCTTTGCACTATCACAAAATCGGCTTAGCTCTTTGATGCCCAATTTAAGGACTGCACTTTCCTGATTCAACAAGATCAGGAAAACAACAGAATCCAGCACACAACAGGTCCCTACAACGTAGTAAAAACACTCTGAGGCTTTGATAATTTAGCCGTGTAATTTCATCAGGTTTGTGTATTCTTCATCTAAAAATAATCATAAAAACTTAACAAAAACAAAACAGGTGGTGAGAAATTGAAAATGCATCACCAAACAAACTTTTGTTTAAGTATGCAAACAATCAATCAGCGGTAACCCAATCAGACCCAGAACAATTGTTTCCTCAATTAATTTATTATATCAAAATGTTCATGACTGGACAAGATACTCCTATTTCAACTTAAACGAGCAAGTCGAGACACCACGGATTACCAACAAAATAACAATACTTATAGCAAGGTTCATTTTAGAACAAGGATAATTACTGCATGAATAATATGCCATGTTCAAGCAATACTAATTACTAAATTATCCACAGGTTCTAGAGGTTTAACGCCTAAAACAGGAGCTCAGTTATGCACACTAGTATGAAACACAAACCACCCAAAAGTAGTACAGAACTAAATATTTATACCAAAAATAACGAACCATAAAACTAAATACTCACATCACTAATAGAAGGCTGCCTTTCAGGGACGTGCTTCCTTCCTTCTAAGGAATCCAGCATGGGCCTCACAGCAGCTGGAAGGAAGAGACCAGAAATTTTCAAAAAGATTAAAAAATCCATTACTAGAAACAAAATGTTGACAGTACTGGGGATTTTTTCATCTGCCAAAAAAAATAAAAAAATCAAGCCTTTATCGCATACAATAAATAAAGCAGGATGGTGTCATTGCATAAGGTCTGTCCAGCTTATAAACAACAGCACCACATGGATCGGTAGAATGTTTCAGTTACAGCACGCACATTAGTAGAATTTTGCAGTATCATTCTCAGCCCAATAAATATTCTTCAGTCAGGGGGTGAGCAGCTACGCCACAGCTTTGTAGAGTTGGATTTAGCTGTGAATTGCAATCAAACTATAAATATTCAATAAAAATAACGAAAACTTCATGGCTTGGAGAAACCCTAATACTGTTTTGGTACAGTTCACACGAAAAAACCACCAAACACGAAATTGATTGTTCTACATTTTCATTAACTAATTAATCTTATCTTACCGAACCATGATCATTAATTGAAGCACGGAATTGAGAGGACGAAGAACAAACAGCCACCACTGGATCTTGCGCTACAAACCTTCTCAACTTTTCCATCACCGGCATTTTTGTTTCTCTCTCTCTCTGTCGCCAAATTTCTGGTGTATTCTATCAGTTAAGGGATCTTTGAAGACGAGATCCTTTCTATCTTACTCTTTAGTCTGTAACTTTATCTTCTTCTAAAGCTGGATGGACCCCCGAATGTTCAGGATCGTTGGAATTTTATATATGGGCCATTCTCCTCAAAGCCCAAAGTAAACTCCACTTAACTCAGAAGAAAATTTCTGAGAATATGATTATGGTTAGTGTTTTTTTTTATAAATACTTTAAAGTAAATTTTTTAGTTTTTAAAATTTATTTTTACATCACCACATCAAAAACATTAAAAAATATAAAATAATTATTAATTTTAAATAAAAAAAATAAAATTTTCACGAATCTATATTTAAGTCATATTCTTAAACTAAACATACGGAGATAAGAGGTCAAAATAGTTACCATGTAGAATATATTTATATTTTTTATTTTTATCTAAAATAAAAATATATATTTATTTACTTTTAAAATTAGAGACTTAGTAAAATCTCTGAATTCATTACTATTAGTTTGACAGTATAATATATGTTATTTTTTAAAATGTTTTTTTTTTAGAAATATATTAAAATAATATTATTTTATTTTAGTTTTTAAAATTTATTTTTCATATCAGCATAATAAAACCATCTAAAAAACAAAAATAAAATGAAACTAAAAATAAAATTCAATTTAAAAAAAATACTAAACACCACTTCTATTTTCAAATTAGAATCAGTTGGCTATCATTGTCGGAACTATTTGTCGATAAATTGGTAGGCCGCTTATAGTTTTTGAGTAAAGAGGTCAGGCAGGTAATCAATGATAATGATATTTTCGTGATCATCAACACCACCACAATATTGGCTATCATGTTTTCTAATCTTTTAGAACAATTTGATAGGTGCCAAGCCGGCGTGATTCTGAGATACCTGGGATTACAGTCGAGCCTACACACGAAATCAAGCAAATTAATTAATAAAACAGAAAGGGTCAGTATTCAGATTATTAGGGCAACTTTTAGCCCTGAATCTTGAAAAAATTCACTCCCATGACCACAACATTGAAGCAAGAGAGGGAAATAGCAGCAATACTGCCGAATCGTTGCTATAGATAAATTGAATATACAGATGATCACCAAGAGAGATAATTGATGAGATCTTCTAGTGCCAGAACACGTTCAACCCAACATATACACATGAACAACTCCTCACATCATCTATACAAGAGGTAACATCAAGAAGAAGAAACAAATACAAAAAAAAAAAAAACTACTTACATATGGAAGCAAATGTAACGCAATCACTTTCCCTTGTAAATCAATTTTTCACAAGTGAGAATTTTGGCTGGTGATCTAGAAAGGCAGCATCCAACCCACAGTCCATCCCAGCAGCAATCCAGCACCAACAAGACTCAACCCTAATGCAAAAGCAACAGCATACGTGCCAATGTCATGCTTTGGACGACATCGCTTTCCTCGTTTACCCTTGGATGACTTTTGCCAACTCTTGCGCAGTTTCCTACCTTTCCGAGGAATCCATGGAAGAACTACAGGGAAGATATTAGACATGGGCTGATCGCTATTCTTCATCTGGTAGTAAAGGGTTTCGAGCTGCAACAGTTGGAACCACTGCTTATATGCAAAAAGTTGAGAGGCTTGTTTGAAGAAGAGTTTGATAGTATGCTCCTTCTCAGCACAGGCCTGCTTTGCTACCTTCTCAGCTTCCCTTGCACGTGTCTGAGAGTGACGGAGTGCTTCCAGTAGTTGAGCCTTGCAAGGATCACCCTGAGAAACTAGTCCAATTTCTGCAGTTTCCATATTGGTTTTCGTAAAACTGTATTTCAGGTTGTAGGTAAGGGATTTGAACACCATGGATGATCAGCAGATACATGCACATAGTAGAATCGACATGTTAATAAACAGCTATTTTAGCTTGACACATAATAGCAGAGAAGTAGTGCAGTAAAAGAGGACATGTGTAGCAGTATTTGGCCAATAGATTGATGCATTTACATATCAGGCAGACCTATTCAAGAACAAATATCACCAGATGATACAAGCTAAGAAAATACTTGGATGACTGGTCAGAACCATGTTGTATTTGACTAATAGATTGATGCCTTTGTATATTGTACAGAACTAATGGGTAACAAATACCACCACCAGATGATGTGATCTAAAAAGTAAAAACATACCTGCATGCCTTGTCAGAATCACTTTGTGATAACCTGTCAGTTGAAGCCCTTTGTTTTCTAGGCATGCCTTCAAATTTGGGACAGCCCTGTACAGGATCAGTTGCAGAGGAGATGCAACCGCTTTGTTCCTTCCAATCCAAAGATGATGCCGGTGTATTATCATGCTGAAAAGATCCGGGGCGAGCACATGGGTATTTCCCGATGTTCATCTTCTGAGGTGGGGGGAGGTCACAATTCGTAATGTAATCAAGTGACTTCTGTGCAACCAAGGAGGCCAAGTCATCTTTATCCGTCACTCGCCACCATGGCATGTTCTTTTCACCCCCAATCCAAGCAGATTCTGGATCAAAACCATACGCACTGTCCTTTTGTGATTTGGGCCATCCGGTAGGTTCCATCTCCATCAACTTGGAGTTCTTAAATTCTTGAAAATCCTTGTCATATAAAACTTTTAGCTCTTGCTTCTTAACATCATGATCTTTCATCACATAATCAGCAGGGATCATACAACATGAATCAAGAGAAGACTCGCTATTCTTGCTGCCATCCACAAAAATGCTGTCTGTGTCATCTTGTTGGCAAAACTTGCTTTTAGAAGGTGAGTCTACAATGTCAGCTCTCAAGCTTTCCAACTCAGCTTCTAAGGCATTCAACTGCTCAAGTGTAAAACATTTTTGGTAACCATAACTAGGTTGCAGTTGAAGCCACCACCTTGTATCAGGGGGTAGACTGGAATATGAGGGGTACCTTCTGAGAGGCATGAAACCTCCAGAAGATTGATCTGGCATATCTGCTGCACTTGTTGGTCCTCCATCCAATTGCTTAGATGATGAAGATGATGACTGGCAGCAAGCTAGCTTGGGAGCTCTTTTCGCATCTTCTTGAACAAAACAGCGATTAGCCGTTCTTTGCCATACAGCCCGGGCTTCTGCTGCTGCCATTCCTATCTTTTATTTCACACATCGACTATTTATAAGAAACTTTGATCACAATTCAGTGATTCTCCTACATAAGAGTACAAAATCTTTTTTAGCTCTACAGACAATGAAGCTCAAAAGTGGAGGAAAATGTGGCAGTTAAAATGCAATGGAGAATAAAGAGTCCTCTGGAATTAGATAATTTTAATAACAGCAAACATTAAATCATGCTCAGATACCAATTAATATAGCAATCAGTATTTTGGTACGCATAATCAATGCTTATCCAAAGAAAGCATTGAACTTGAACACCCCCACACTGATCCACTGACAATAACGTGAGTAGGACAAGCTTGTAGAGGATTCAAACGTTGTCGAGGAAGTTTTCCTTATATAAAGTATAGTGGCCAGACTTCAGAAATACCAGACTGGTAACTAGAATCAGAGATTATACAAGAAGCTTTGCACAAAAAACTAGAGCATGCTGCTAAAACAATAATTGAACATAGGAGTGGATCTCTATTATATAAAAAGAGCAAATGAAACCAATGGCTAAAGCAGGCAACAAAACAAAACGATCTTATCATAGGAGATCCATCCACAAGAAAACACTTAAAAGATGCAAAATTCTTCTGTGTAGCATGCACAATTAAGCAAATTCCTTTCAAAAGCAGTAGAAAACTTCCAAACTTTAAGCAAGGAATGCGTAGGTGCTAACGAGACTTGCAAAGGTATGATTGGATGAAAGCAAATTGAGCGAGAGAATTTCATGAATCCCAATAAAATGACACACATAAACACTCTCTCTCACACACACAATCATCAACTTATTATCCCCAAAGCACTCACTAAGCGTCTCTTATACAAAATCATACACTACAACTAACACAAGGTGGCTAAGGATATGGATTACAGTAAATTTCAACGAGATTATCTCACATTATTATATGTAGAAGAAGCAAGATCAAAATCCTTCAAAGAAAATCAAAGCATGAACACTAGATTAAGAACAAACAACAAAAATACCGAAGAAATAAACTAACAAATCTGCCTCAATGTTACATCCAAGTAGCAGTAAACATATCCAAAGTAACCAACCAACTAGCAGAATAATAATAATAAATAAATAAATAAAGCAAACAAATAAATAAAGCGAGAAAAGGAAGAGTACAAACCAGAGAGAGAGAGAGGATGTGGAGATTGAATCAGTCAAAAAAATGAACGGAAATGATATGAACAAGTGGATGAAACTTTTGTCTGTCGGCGATATATCATTATCCCTAATCAGCTAGCAAGCAAATCTAATTGTATTCAATTATCTGAGTACTCGCAGCAGACAGTTTTAAAATCATTAAGAGGTTGAAAAGAACCGTTTCGATTCGATTCGATTCGATTGTACTCGTCAAACCAAACAGATTGAATCCGATCACGGGTATTTTGTCAGGTTTTCTTTCACTTATCATTCTCTATGATATCGTCTTCCACGTTCTTCTCTCTACTAACCCAGCTACTTTTCATTAAAGTCATCTTAAACGGCTCCGTTTCTATATGTTCCTTCTTAACAAGCGTGGCCCACGTTTCCCATTTTGGCCTGAGGAGTTACTCCGTTCTTCTTGCTAGTGGTTTTTCTCCCATGGTTATATTATATAAGTCAAGCGGTTATCCGTCCTCAACACGTGTCAGTTGATTAAGACGGCAAGTCGGCAATTGCCTAGGTGGGGTGTGGGTCCACCCCTTATTTTCGAGATAAGACCTTCCATCTTTATTTGGCTGACCACCAAATGATAGGGCCGCGCAGGGAGAATCCAACCCCACAATCCTTTCGACTTCTCCTAGGCCTAAATAAAAATCCACTACAGGTACACTATGATGATGCTAGGAAGTGTAGTAGTTGTCTTCTAAAATAATTTTTTTTTATTTTTAAAAAATTCTTTTTAGTATTAATATATTAAAATAATTTTTAAATATAAAAACTTCTAAATTTTAAAAATATTGTTTGAAATTCATTTTTAAACAAATATGGAAAGTTTGAAAATGTAGCTATAGTTACAAAGTGATTTTTTTTCGGAAATATATCAAAATAATATTTTTTATTTTTTAAAATTATTTTTAGCATAGCATATTAAAATAATTTGAAAATACTAAAAAATATTAATTTAAAAAAAAATAAAAAAAATTTAAATTTTTTTTAAAATATAAAAATAAACCGTTCCTACAAGCCCAATGAACAGAATTAGTTTCCTTGTTTACTTTTTTATTCATGTCCTAAAAAATATATATAAAAAAACTTCCGCCTGTTTTTCTTTACAATTAAGCTTGTTTTTTTTCTTTTTCATATGCCTAGATTATATCAACAATGAGTCGGCGTAATAGTAAATGAGTTTTTCTTATAGAATATTTGTTAATGAGTTGAGAATTCAAGTCTCTGTTGTCTCAATTCTAATTTTTTAACTCCGATATTTTTGTTGAAAAGAGTGAAATAATTTATATATATTATTCAATTTATGTATAAAATATATGCTTAACCTGTCCTTCATTACATAGAAACCTTTTTACCATTTAAAACAGGAGAGTTTGAGGAGAACTGTTGTCATATATTTAATTGTCAGATTCAAAAAAGTGTCAAGAAACTTGAAAAACAACGAAGCCAATTTTAAAATTAAGTCGCTCCAATGCTCTTGCACTAGATGAACCGTAATCATTAGGGGTTATTTTATGGTAGAAGATTAAGATACTGTATAAGTGTAATAATAATTGTTTTTTACAGTATTTTTTAATTTAAAATATATTAAAATAATATTATTTTTATTTTTTAACATGCTAAAAACAATAAAAAAATAATTTGAAATTAAAAAAATAAACTGAATTTGAGCAGGTGATTAAAGAGTAGCACACGGGATAGGTATCCCGGGAGCGAGTGAACATTGTTTTTGGGCATGGTTCCCGGTTGCTTGGGTTGACACTTGTGTAAGAAACCAGGTTTTCAATTACAAAGAGTGCTCATTAATCATGTGGCGGGTTGTGATTGGTTAGAGGGAGAGAAATTCAAGATTCAAGGCAGATAAAGAATCTACCTAAATGCAACAAAAGCATGTTAGAGACGGAGCTCCCAAGATTAGAATCAGAGAGAGATCCACCGACATTGGGAGAGTTACTGTAGTTGTTTTTTAAATTATTTTTTATTTATAAAAATATTAAAATGTATTTTAAAAAAAATATTTTTAATATTATCATCATCTAAAAATATTAAAAAATATATTAATTTTTAAAAAAATTAAAATTTTTCAGATATACTTTTAAAAGTAAAAACAATCGAATCCTAATGGTATTATCCTTATGCTTTTATGGCTGGTAGTTGAGTACGTGGCACCCATCATTCAGTCACCATCATCATGAAGTACGAAGATGCTGCTACGCTAAATTAACAGGGCAAGTTATGCTACAAATCACACGCGTGATCCCACTCATGGGCACTCCTCCTCTCTGCAACTCCCAACTCTCCCCTTCTGATGTTATTTTATTTTATCTTATCTGGTTTGTTGATATCACTCTTTTTTTTTTCTTCTTCTTTTTCTCCCATCTCTTAGAATTTAAATATCGCATTTCTAAGGGTGGTGTTTTCAAATACCGTATTTGAAAAGTATATATTTTAGTAAACTATGCTAATGTGATGAGCTTGCCTCAATTATTTTTGAAAAAAAAAAAAATAAAGGATAGAGGATGCGTCATTTGTATTTCTTCAGATTCTGGTAATTATGGTGCCTAGAAACTCTGAAAATCAGGGTTCATGACTTTTTACATAGAAACCCTTTTTTTTTTTTTTTACCTAAAATACATAGAAAAAACCTTAAACACCTTGCTAAAACCATTTATAACTCTAAAAAACTGCATAAAAATTCAAAATTAACTCAAAATAAAAAAAAAACTTTCTAAGTTTAGATCTGGTTTTTTAGAAAATGTTAAAGTGAAAAAATATCCAAATTGAACTCTTCTCGCCAAATGAAACTTGTTGACACCAAAATCAATCATTTTAGTAATTAAAATCGGTGTTAACATTGATTTTCTATCTATCGCTTAAATCCAATGTTTTCTCTCCTATTTTAAATCAAGGATTAAAAAATAATAAAAATTAATTTTTGTACCAAAATAAAATTGCAAAAAAATAGGGATCAAATGAGTATAATTTAAAAAATTGAAGGACTAAACTAAGCTTTTTCACTAGAACTTTGAACCCACCACTTATTTTCAACGTGTTTTTCACATTGGACTTCATTCTTTCAATCTTGTCCTTGGTCAATAAATTTGAATAAATTAACCTTTAATTTGGCCTCAAAAGAATACAATCATGCAAGAAAAAGTTTGAGTATCAAAATAAATAAAAATTCACAATGAAATATGAGGATGGTGAGCAATGCTTTTTTCTATAATAAATTTCTTATTTTTGTACTTGAGGACTCAATTGAAACCGTAAATTAAGTTGAAGACTCATTTTAATAGATAAATTTTGTAATCAAAATTGAACTCGAGTTTTGGGCTCGTGAAACTCACAATTGCTCATGAATTTTTATTTTCTTCTTCTTTTTCGATAAATGCTTATGAATACAAAACATAGAATTCTTCTACCTGAAATTTGGATTGGCCATACCTCATAGTTGACTGGCATTTGGGCTCTGAAAGTGAAAGCATGAGAAAAGTGATGCCATCCCACTTGGGCTCTGAGTGAAAGCAATGCTAGAGGGTGCATCTAAACTTGCACGGCTGGAATTGAAAGCACTAGTGTCGCTGCAAAACAAAAGTAAAAATAAATCCCTCTCTGCAAAAACAAATTCAAAATATTTTTTATTTAAAAATATATTAAAATATTTTTTTAAAAAAATTTAAATTTTATATAAATACATTAAAACAATTTAAAAATATAAAAAATAATAATTTAAAACAATAAAAAATTTAAATTTTAACAAAAACGAATCCAGTAATGAGGTGATTGACAATCAACGGTAGCACCCACAGCCTGATAGAGTAACTATCAATCAAATTTTAGATGGCATGTATATCCTCGAATCAACAGAGTTAAACTTCTTCAAGCTACCATCTATCTCTATCTTCTTTTTCAACAAATAGAAGAACAAGAAACATATACAACATTCGAAACTATGACAAGCAAATACTAGAACTTGTTAACTCAATAAATCTGAGATTTCATTTGGTGACTGAGGATTATTCAAATAAACTAGGAAATTGCCACGGAAACAAATTGTTAAGGAATCCCAAGAAACAAGAAGATTCCACTAGATATCTAAATTACGTCACGATCTTCTATATTACAAACAGTTGAGTCTTCGAGAACAAGGTGCAGGAGAGATTCCTAGTCAAGTTCTAAAACCAAATCCAGAGAATCTCTTTGAAGCTTCATCTTTTATTCTCTACGAGCTAGAATCTAGGAGATTTACAAGGGAATTGCCTTTCCTGATCCTAGCCCTCCCTGCTTCCTTCAATAGCATGGCTAGCCTTTCCTTCTCATCGGCAACTTCTGGATTTGCTGTTCCAAGTTTTTCTTCTCTCAACTTGAGTATGTACTCCAATATCACAGTTGCATCTTCTACCCTATAAAGTTAACCACAATTCTCCATTCAGTACAGCGCCTCCAACAACAGAGGAACCTCAACTTTTGGCTTTGAAAAGTAATCGCATAAATTGAATACTTAAATGTAATCAACAAATGCACAAAAGTTTCTCCAACAAGCTAACCCACTGAAACTTGCATCAGGGACTTGCTGATAACATTAAGTGAATACACTATGGCTTCAAATATCACCCAGCATGTAAGATGAGTGAATAGATGGTCCAATCCAAAACATGCCAAAGCAAAATGCCATAATCATAAATAGGTCCCATATAGTCAGGTTGAAGATTTTACCAAGCAAAATACGAGGATTTCAAGACAATCTAAGAACATCTGAGGTAGATATTAGGGGGGGGGGGGGGCGAAGGGATCGTTATTCCTGGTAAACACCTTCGGTGAACCAGTAGTAAAGGGTGAATACTATCCCGTTTGGAAACTATACATGCCAATTGTCAAAACCAGCCTATGCAAAATGATTGCCATGCTTTGTAGAAAATGAAGAGTTTCGCCTGGTTCGACGGTATGATAAAGCCAAATAAGTGACTGCAACAGATAACAAAAAGAAGCTGCAAATGTTTATAGCAGGTAATGATGTAAAAAAGACCTTGGGATGAATACAAAAATATTCTCACCTTCCCATAGCATCATAAGTTGCTGCAAGGTTGCTATACACTCCAATCGTATCCAAGTGACATGAGCCACATTCCTGCTCTAAAATCTCCCTTGCTTCTTGAAACAACTGAGCTGCCTCATCTATCCTGTACAGTTGTGCACTGGCCAATCCCATCTGGTTCAACACAATCCCAAAGAAGACTGATCTAGTCTTCCCACTAGCCCGGAGCTTTGCTACAGCATTTTTAAAGGAACTTCGAGCCTCCCCGTACCTTCCAACCTTGTAAAACATCACCCCCATATGTGCTTCTATTCCCGCAATCATGCTATGTTGCCCTGGGGTATCCTTCAACAACTTCATTGCCATGTCCAAGAGCTTCAACGCCTCCTCGTGCTCATTTAAAGCTTGATAGATGGCTGAGATTTCAGTCAGCCCACTAGCAATCTCCTCGGTTGCAATTCCAGGCACTGGCTTTGAAAGTATTCTCAGGGCATTCTCACAATATGATTTGGATTCTCTTAGCTTGCCTGTCTTACAATACACATCTGCCAAGCGAATATAGACTGATGCAATGGTACAGTGATCATCTCCTCTTATGGATTTAAAGACTGTTAAGGCTTTTTGATAGGAAAAAATGGCTTCATCAAATCGACAAAGGGACACATAGATATTGCCAATGCTAACATCAATGGCAGCAACTTCATTTTCCTGACCAGCAGCAATCATCACCATGCTAGCAAGGACAAGGTGCTCAAGTGCAGATTCATAGTCCCCCTTTGCTTCATAAATAAGAGCCATAA
>Ga0307507_10006545_pt1 | contig 17778 bp, 6 predicted proteins | sample 7_EM_MG_FD_207223 | JGI IMG/M metagenome (GOLD analysis project Ga0307507, IMG submission 207223) | Populus trichocarpa ectomycorrhiza microbial communities from riparian zone in the Pacific Northwest, United States - 7_EM | ecosystem: Host-associated > Plants > Roots > Unclassified | place...
AATCAATCAGAGCCTTCTATCAGGCCGACTCCTCCCCCGAATTGAACCAGACACTGACGCAGGCAGGCAGGCAGGTAGGTAGGTAGGTAGGTAGGTAGGTAGGTAGGTAGGTAGGTAGGTAGGTAGGACCGTCGCCAGAACCATACGACCGTCGCCAGAGCCAGACGATAATCGTTTGAACGACCAGCCAGTGAACAACACGATCAATTCAATCGATCGATCGAATCGAACCAGAGCCTCAATATCACCCTGTTACCAAATCAAATCGAATCGAGGCCTCTTAGGGAGGCACCCCAGACGACCACCGTTCAAACGTACAGCCAGTGAACGCCCATAGAGAACGATTCGAATCAATACAATCAATACAATCAATCGCAATCGAATCAAGCAGAGCCTTCGATCGGGCCGACCTCTCCCCCGGATTACAGATACAGACAGGTAGGTATAGACAAGTAGGCACGACAGGCGGGCACAGACAGGTAGGCAGGTAGGTAGGCAGGCAGCAGGTTATTAGGAACACCGCCAATTAAGGAAGCAGTATCACGACATAGATTAAGCCTTTATATGGCTTCTGCGATATATACCTCTTATAGCTACCATTAATTTTAAATTTTGAATTTTATTATTTAGTTTATAATTATAAATATTGTAGCTATAGGAAATATTATATAAAATATACAAAATGTACAAAATGTATAAAATGTATAAAATGTGCTAATGTTGCTAATATAGCCTCAGGCTAGCGTAAAGAAGTGTACATAAGCAGATCAGCGGATTTAGCTGAAATGACCCTGGGCTAGCCCCTACCACTCTCCCGTTTTCCTGACGTAGTTGTTTTAGGTAAAGCTTATAAAAGCGCGTAGGTACTTATTTATTGCTATATTAATAATCTTGGTCTAATTATCTATATTAGGGTGCTATGTAGAACTAGGGTTTAGGGTTACCTTTAGGCATTAGTTTAGGTAATGCTAGAAGTTAAATATAAATAAAGACCCTCTATTGGAAATAATAGTACTTAGGGCGCTATGTAACTTATAGATAGTATAGGTAAATACTTTAATAAGCTTCTTAGTGTTTAGGCTGGTAATAGAAATAAAGTATTTTATCTTTATTAGGCGGTTAATAACAATAAAGATATATTTATATATTTTACCATTATAAAGGCACTTAGGTAGATTAACGACGTAGTTAATAGAGATATTAGTCTATAGGCGGACTGGTAGTTCTAGTAGTTTTAGGAAACTAGGCGGTGCTAAGTATAGGGTCTTTATATAGAAGTAGAGAGTGTTACGGATAACTTAAGTACGATATTACAACTACTTGGAGAAGAGTTGGAGGAAGCTAGTTGGTTAATATAGGTATGGTCTAGGATGGATCCAGTGGAACCATGTAACGAGGAATGGTAGCTAAGATTATATAATGTGATCTATATAATCTGTGTAATCTGTGTAATCTATACGGAGTGTAAGGGCGCGAAGAGGCTTTGGGAAAGATTCAAAGGAACAATATAAATTCTATCTAAATCTAAGGGTATATAGCTCTTGCTAGGAACAAGACGTTGCGTAAAGAAGAGAAAGGAATAACGAGAGAATCTTACAATTAAACAGTTTAGGGGTCTTAGTCGATGCGTACGCATGTGCGCATGCGGACGGACTTTGGTAGTATTTAATTAATCTAGCAGAACTTGGCAGAAGTCAATTAAGCTAGCAGAATTTAGCAGAATTTGGTTAAAGCTTTAAGTTCTATCTATTAAGTGTTTTACTAAGACATTCCTACTGTAACTAGGCTAGTCCCGTTACAGTACCCCCCCTTTGGCCGAAGGTCTAAAATAATACAATTTTATTATGTCGTATTTTATATTAGGCAGCGGTATAGAGTTTTACTAGTTCTAATTATTAAACGGACTAATTAGGATTTTCTATCCCTAGGATAGAAAATCGCTATTAGTTTAGTAAAGGCGGTAAGCCGAACTAATATCTTTATAGTAGGTTTTAGCAAGGCAAATCTAACTAATTAGATAACTTTAACCGCTAGTTAAAGTTCCTTAACATCTTGCGCGTTATATAACCGTGTTATAAGCGTTATGGTATTCTTTAAGCTCTTTTTAATTTTAAGTTTCCTACTATTATGTTTTATATATTTATATTAGGTAGCAGTTGTTTGCCTTTATATTATATCCATCTAGCTAGAGTAGGCCGCGAAGGATAGTTCTTATAGAATTCTTTTACCAGGGAAGGTGCATTAGTCTTAACTTGCTTATAGAGCTCCTAGGTTTATGTTTTATATTCTTCCTACTTAATAAGAAGTTTAAATTGTTTAAATCGTGTTTTCTATCGCATATCATTAATTAAGTTAATAAAGTAAGAACCGTTACCGTTGTCAACAATTACGGGAGGTGGCGGCGGCACTTTATAAGTTATAGGTTTATCTTTTAAGGGTTGCAGCAAGCTTATATAAAACATTAGATATATTTTTATCTTAGTTAGCAGTTTAAGCTTATAAGTATATAGGCTTAATTTCTTCTTAATTTAGTATAGGCCTATAAACTTCCAATTAAGTTTCTTTAAGGGCCGTTAAGTCTTTAGGTTTTATATATTTAGGTAAACCATATTACCTTCCTTAAAGTCCTATACGGGGGCTCGTTCTTTGTTTGTATACCATTTCTATACCGTTTAAGCGTACATTAATTTACTTCGTAATAGTTCCGTTAGCTGCTTTATTTAATTAGCGAAGTTATATGTATTAATTAACTGAATCTGTTTAATTGTGGGTCCTATTATGTTAATTTTAGGTTATAGTTTAAATCCAAGTTAGGGGTCTTATCCATAGGTTATATAGAACGGCGTTATGCCTATTAATACGTTTATTGTATTATTCGCAGTAAACTCAGCTAAAGGCAGCCATTTTTCCCAGTTATCTTGCAGGTAGGAGTAGTATATTTATAGGTATTATTCTATAATCGCGTTTATAATTTTGGTTTAACTATCTGTCTCTAAATAAAATATAGTTAAGAGTCGTGTTCAAATACTTAATTGTTTATATAGAGCTTACTAGAAGTCTAAAACGAACTAGCTTCTATAGTTGGATATTATTAAATTAGAAAGTCCGTGTAGCTTAAAGACATGCTTAATAAAACATTTAGCTACTAATATCACATTAATTAAGTCTATAGGAATCATATATTATATTTTTATAAGACGGTTAATAACTACTATAACATTTATAAACCTGTTACTGTTAGGCAAGTTAACTACAAAGTTAATTAAGATATCTCGCTATCTTTATATTGGAATTGGTAATGGTTAAAGTACTCCTTACTTCTTTACGTAAGAGGTCTTCCCACGCACGCACGTTCTGTAGGCTTAAACGTATTTTTATATATAGTCGTGCATTATAGGCCAGTAGTATACTCGTTAAATAATCTTATAAGTCTTCGCACGGCCAGGATGTCCTACTATAGGGGAATTGTGTATGAATTCAAGTATCTTAAATTATAAGGGTTCGGAATTCGGAACTACCATCTTCTATTAATAGTATAGTCGATTGTTACGAATTTTGCATTTAGCAAGTGTAATATTTTTATACTATCATTTTCCTATTTAAATCGCTTTTATTATATCTGCTATCTATACGTCGTTCTTATATTTATATTCCATTAGCTTATTAATTTCCATTTCCTATTTATTAATTTCTAATTCGTTTCTATTAAGTTCCATATCTAGAAACATAGGACGTAGTTTCTTAAAGCATTTAGGGGGCAATAAGATCTATAATTAATTTATAATTCGTTTATCTAAGGCATTTGCAGGTAAATCTTATAATTATTATATTAATGTATTAGGCTTCTAATTAAGTTTGCCTGGTTAGTACATAATCTTAAAGTTAAATTATAAGAGGTATTCGGCTTAATGAATTTAGTGCTGCGTTAACTGCTTTATAGTTATAAAGTACTGTAGGTTTTTATGGTCCGTTAATATGCGTATTAGAAACAATAATTCTTTAAGTTTTAAACGCCATTATTTAAAGCATCTAATAATTGCAAGTAATTCCTTATCGTATATTTTGTAGTTTAATTCGGCAGAGGCGAGCTTTTAAGAGAGAAAGGCTACTAGATATAGCTTACCATCCTTATTATATTGCGATAACACTCCCCCTAGGGCATAATCAGACGAGTCTGTTTTAATAACACATTTAAGGTTAGGGTCAAAGTGGGCAAGAATTAGAGTGGTTATAAAGTATTATTTTAAGTTATTAAAAGCTTATTCATATATAGTAGTCTATTTAAATTTTACATTCTTTCTTATTAGGTTTACTAATAGTTAGGCAATTTTTAAGAACTAGTTAATAAATCAATAGTAGAAATTTATAAATCCTAGAAATCTTTAAATGTCTTATATATTACTAGGGCTTCCCTAGTTTATAATCGCAGCAACCTTTTTAGGGTCCATTTTAATTCCGTTGCGGGATATAATTAGGCCTAGGTATGTAACTTCGGATATATAGAACTTGCATTTCTTAATATTGCATTATAAACCCGCATCTCGCAAATATTTAAGGACCATTTGGACGTATTTTTAATACTTAGAAAGCGAAGACAAGTAGATTAGGATATTATTAATATACATAGTAACAAATATATTAAGGAATTTACGGAGCGTATTGTTAACATATTGCTAAAATATACTAGGACCATTTTTTACACTAAATGGCATTACTAGGTATTTAAAGAGTCCCTATTATATATAAAAGGCTGTATACTTCTTATCTCCTTCTCGGATACAAATTTAATTAAAGGCAGCAACTATATCAAGCTTTGTAAAATATTGTGCCTTTACTAGGCGGTCAAGCGTCTCCTAAATTAAGGGGATTGGATATTAGTTTTAAATTGTAATTACATTTAGGGCTTAGTAATTAATATAGAATCTTAAGCCTTCTCCTAACTTTTTAATGAATAATATGGGTAAGGTAAATAGAGATTAACTAGAGTGAATAAATCCTTTTTCTAGATGCTCGTTGAGGTATTATTATATTATAAGCAGTTCTTCTCGTAATATACTATATAGCGGACCAAACTTTGGTGTCGTACTAGGTTTAAGTTTTATCTTAAAATTATGTTTATCCTAATGCGGGGGCAGCTGGTCTGTGAATTATTTTTTAAACTTGTTAATTAGATCGTAGTACTCCTTAGGTATAAGAGGTTAAGGGTTAATATACTGCTTTAGTTTTAGCGCCTTCTTAATATCTTCTATTATTATAGCGAAGATTTCGTGGTTTTATTTTCTTACTAATAAAACAAAAGGTGCGGCTTATATTATATAAATTTCAAGGGGTTTTAATATATCATCTTTATATTCTTTACTGCGATTAGCAGTCATAGTTTTGTTATGTTGGTTTAAGGTTTATAGTAAGGGCAATTTATATTATGTTAAATTCAAATAGTCTTATATATATTTATAGGGCAGGTGGTGTTTTAAATAATAACTTTAGTAATAGGTTATGCGGAATTTTAGTATTTCTTTAACCTAGCTAATTAAAGGGTTGTACTATTTTAGCCATCTATATCCAAGTATTATCTTATATTGCTTTAGGGGTGTTACAAATAGGGAAATGTATTTAAGGTGTTCGCCTATCTATATTTTTATAAGAGCGTAGTGCGTTAATTCGCCATATATTAAGGGTTTGCCGTTAAAGCCTTGTAGGCCTTAGGGCTTATTAAGTTTCTTTAAATTTAGGCGTTAGGTTTTTGTATAGTTTATATTAATAAAGCCCATGCTAGTAGCTCCGCTGTCTATAAGGGTTTGTACCTCCTTCTATTTTCCAAGTATTTAAATTTTGCCAAGTATATTAAGGGAGTCGTGTTATATATTAGCGCTAAAAGAGCCTAGACACTTATACTCTTCCACTTCTTATCCTAAGGCGTAACTTGGCCTTAGGATGATTCGTTTTCCAAGTTAGCTAAGCATAAGATGCTTTATAATAACTAGGTATAATTTATAGAATAAGTATAAGTTAAGGAGCAAGTACGGCTTAAAGAATAAGTGTGATTTAAGGAGTGGGTGCGATTTAAAAACTAGGAGGAACTACAGCGGACTTTTTTAAAAGGGTAAGTTTGGCAATTCCTTTAAATATATCCTTTTCTGCCACATCCAAAGCACTCTCTATTTGTGGCTTAAGTCCTTTGTTCGTCAGTTCTTAAGGGTGCGTAGGATTGAGTGGCGTCGAGGTCTATAGGGTCATGCGTAGGTTTCGGAGAAGGGTCGCGCTTTAGGGTATATATTAGTTTTATAAAGTCTTAAACGTAAGGCGTGGTTAGCTTTAGAGAATGAGTTTGTTTATTATATTAAAGGTCTTTATTAATTCGTTAGCACATTATAGCAAATTTAGGTAGATCCTTTAGTAGTTCCATACCTACTAACTATGCTCTAATTTTATCTAAAATAGCTCATCAAAGAGCAGCAACTTTAGCGGCTTTATTCCAATCTAGTTCGCTAATAAGGCCTAAAAATTCCAAAAAGAAGCTAGTAAAGTCTTAATTCCATTATTATAGGTTTTTAAGTTTAGTAACAGCGGTGTGTTTATAGCTGGTATTATTATACGTTCGTTCTAATAAAGAGATAAAGATTTCGAAATTAACAAAGGTGCCGTTATAGAAGAATAGGTCTATAGTTTATATAGCGTCTTTGCTTAATTAAGATATCCTATAGCTAATCTTGCTAGCTTTAGTAGGGTATCAGTTATAGTTTATTAAAAGTTTAAGGCGGAGCTTAGTTATAAAGGGACGTAGGTTATTTTAATTTCTATTAAATATTAGAGGGTTAGGAAGCTTTTCTAATTTTATAGTAGGTACTAGGTTTGTTATAGGTATAGGTTAAGCTACTATTACTAGTTTAGGGTTTGCATTTAACGGGCCAGATTTATATACAGTTATTTTAATTTTGTTTATAGGTATTACTATTAAGGTCTCCATTATAAGTGTATTAACGTTACGGAGTTCTTTATAGAGTGTTTCCATTAATTGCTAATGCTGGGCTTTTAGTGCAGCCCACTATTAAGCCAAAGCATCTATAAAGGCTTCTTGCATTGTAGTTAACTATTCCCTAACTAGGGTTATAATGCTTGTAGTTAACGCGTAGGATTTAAGGTTGTTTGCCATTTCAATAGTAGTTATTTTAGACACAACGTAATATAAGGGCGCAAAGAGGCTTTGGGAAAGATTTAAAGGAACAATATAAATTCTATCTAAATTTAAGGGTATATAGCTCTTGCTAGGAACAAGATATTGTGTAAAGAAGAGAAAGGAATAACAAGAGAATCTTGCAATTAAACAGTTTAGGGGTCTTGGTTGATGCGTGCGCACATACGCACGCGGACGGACTTTGGTAGTATTCAATTGATCTGGCAGAACTTGGCAGAAGTCAATCAAGCTGGCAGAATTCGGTAGAATTCGGTCAAAGCTTTAAGTTCTATCTGTCGAGTGTTTTACCAAGACATTTCTACTATAACTAGGCTAGTCCCGTTACACGGAGCGTATAGAGCACACGTACCTTACAGAGCGAAGGGATTTCTTAGGCGTATGGTTGTGTATTTAAAGGACTATAGTCCCTACCCAGATAGTTCTCTCTTTGTAGTAAATCTTAGAATATAATTAGAGTTAATCTATTAGGCAACTACTCCACCAGTTATTATTATATTGTTAATTTATTTTTACCTATATACCCAGCCTAATAATAGGACCTACTGTAGTTTCTACTATAAGGTTCCGTTATACATTCACTACTAAGGTTACGGTATTAAATAAGGTTGAATAATATGCCACCTAAAGTACTAGTCACAACGACGTCAACGGCAGCTACAACCTCAGGGTTAGGAGATACTAGTATAGCGGACATGGATTCTTAAGTGGTTACACAAGGTTAGTTATAAGAAATGGTTAATTACTTACAGGATAATAGCAGGCTACTTAAAGAACGTATTAATAGAATTAGAGTAGCAAAGCTTAAGTTACCTTTAATTAAACAGTTCTTAGAAGAGAAGTTAAAGCTTAAAGGGTTTCTTACGCAGATACATTTTAAAGTTATACAGAAAGGAGCGAAGTTAGCAACACCTACGGACTAGGTAGCGTACGCAGGACTATTCTTATTAGAAAGAGCTTTAGAGTGGTTTAAGCCTTACCTTATAGAGGTATAAGCAAATAGTGTAACAACTACTAACCCAGATGTATGGTATGTGTTTGCAAGTTAGAACAGATTTATAGAATAGTTAACGCAAATATTTAGAGACCTTAAAGTAACCATAATAGCGGAACAAAAACTTCAGAACTTAGTACAACATACTTTAGCAATTGAGTATACAATGCAGTTTTAAATACTAGCCATATAGGTTAAGTGGAATAATAAGGCGCTTATGGCATAGTATAAACAAGGACTTAAGGCTAAGGTCTAGAATGTAATCATCCTAATAGAAGATGCAGATACTCTAAGGGAGTTAATAGACCAGTTAATAAAGATTAATAATAAGATCTATTAAAGGGAACAAGCCAAGAAAGGGTAAGACAGAGTTCCATAGTTATATAAGGCGCAGAGTACGCAATAACCAACATAGTAAAACTATGGAATGGCGTAGAGCTAATAGACCTAAGCGGTACCAAAGAAACCTAAAGATGGGAAAAGAAACTATAGAAACCTAAAGGTTAAGGATCTAGTAATTAAAGGACTAAAAAGTAGAGGCTAAACCAGGGATCTTAGTAGCAAAAGATATTTAGGCGGACTTTATAGCAAAATTAGTAGTTTAGAGATAGAGCTTATATAAATTACAGAAAACAAGGTTATTTCGCCAGAGACTATAGAGGTGGTTAGAGTAACTATATAGTAAAGGGAACAAGACCAGCAGACAGCACATATATATAAAGGGATAATAGTACACTATAAGGAACAAAAGAGTATTTAATTAATAGTTTTATGTTTTGTTATAATAACGCATGCCAAATTTATAAGGACGCTAAATACGGCGTAAGCTATTAGCTATAGGAGCCAGTATTATTTAAGTTTAGAGAAACCAACGAACTAACTTATAGATCGGATATTAAAGATAATAAGTTTAATACAGGCGAAGCATTTACTAATAATAAGGCAATAAAGGCAGCTTACTAGGAGTATACAGACCTTAGAGAAGTTGAAATAGAAGTAAAGACTAAGACCATTATAGAACAAGGTTTAGTAACGGGTATTATAATACTATTAGATACAATTTCCATCGCTTTACAAGATAATAGAAGTAATGTTTAGAAGAAACTAAGTAAGTAGATAACTGCTAGTGCTAGCTTATTACTTAATAAAGGTAAAAGGCCACAGGCTTAAGATTCTTAAGAAGAGATATAAGACGCTTAAGATTCTTAAAATAAGATAAGATATACCTAAGGACCTATAATGGACGAAAACCGATGGGAAAAAGTAGCGACTCAGTTTATAGATAGACAAATAAGTACAGAACGCAAGTTTAAGAACTATAAGTTTAGGAAATAAATAAGAACGTTAGCAATCCTAGGTGAATATAGTGTTTAGCCTAAAGATTAAACAGTTAATATAAGGATTAAGAAGTAAGACAACTTCTAAGATCTAGCTATAAGACGCAGAAAATAAGAAACTATGGATAAGTTTAGGATAAAAATCATTATATAGCAAGAGCAAAAGCTAGATAAGAGGTTAGCTATGCCAGGTCGTATAAGGGACAGAGCACCCATATAAAGAGTTACTAATAGGCCAAGTGCAGGGACACCTAGGGCAAAGTGGTTAGATAAATTGGAATAAGAAGAAAATCTAGATATTCTAACTAGGTTTAAAGAAAGACATACCAAAGAATGTTATAATGCAGCGATAACAAGGTACTTTCTAATAGATAAACCATACACACTAAACCAGTTGTATGGAAAGTGATATAGGCAATAATATAATAATAAATAGGAAGACTTTTATATTTGGCTAAATAAAAAAGTTGTCTAAAACTAACCCATTACAGAAAAACATATAAGTTATATTAAAGGGGCATTAATTATAATGTTAAGGAACCTAGAAGAAGGATCTAGGGACTAGAGAAGTAAATAACAAATTTTAATACCCGTAATAGAGATACTAGTGGTTAGGTTAACTAGGTATAAGTTTAAACTTAAGGACGAAGATAAACTAAGAGTTAACCTAAGTCACCTAGCGTATTATATACTATCGTAGATAGCTTATATGGATGACACCTATAACATATATAGAGCACTAAAAGACAAGAACCGGAAGTACCTAATAAGGATATATTAGGCACCCAAGGAAAGGCAGTTTAGGGACGCTAAGTATATATATAGATGGCACCCAGTAGAAGTATAAGGTTAAGGGGACTTAATACTTTAACCAGAAAAATTCCTTATAGAAGAGTGCCTAGACGGATAATAGTGGTAGAAGTGCCTAGAGAACACTTGTCCATAGCACATAGAGGAAAAGAAATAAATTAAGTATTGGCTAAGGTTGGACTAAGTATAAATAGGATCTAGCAGCCAATAGTTAGAAAAAGGGGAGGTGTATGGGACTAGAGGGAACTAGTGTTAGAGCCTTAGACCCTTAAAGGAGTTTAAGGACGATACCTAAACTTATAAGTCAAGTAGCAAGATTAGTAGTTTGAAGCGTTAATAGATAGTAGAGTAATAAGGAACTACGTATTACTAAAAGTAGTAGAAAGGATGGGGTTACTATATAGATAGAAGAAACACCTATATCCACTTATAATAATTTTAGGAGATTAGATAGCCTATAAAGGAGGTATTATTAATCTTAAAATAGGACCTATTTAGTTAACTATTAAAGGAAGACTAGTAAGAATGTCTTTTAATATCCTACCATTAGGATAGGATAAGGCGATACTAGGAATGCCTTAGTTACAGGAGTACAATCCAAAGATTAATTAGGTTATAGGTTAGGTCGATATTAAGGATACTTAATGGCGTAAAAGGTAATAGTAAACCAAGTTAGTATAGTACCAAGTTGGAGCAATGTACGAAGAGACTAAGTAAGGCTTAAGTTATATACCAAAGAGATACCACAAGTATGGTAAAAAGTTATAGTCACCAGAAAGTAAAAAGTTGTCAGAATATCCAGTATGGGACTATAAAATAGAATTAGAAGAGGGAATAAGTCTAAAGTTCTTTCCAATCTATAAGCTTACTAAGACAGAGTTAGTAGCGCTTAAGAAGTTTATCCAGGAGAACTTACGCAAGGGATACATCAGACCGTTATAGTTATTAGTAGAATATCCAGTACTATTCATCCCAAAGAAAAACGGAAAACTTAGGATATGTATAGACTATAGACAGTTAAACAGCATTACTAGAAAGGACAGGTATTCTTTACCCTTAATTAGCGAAATCTAAGACAGGATAGGTAATACGCAAATCTTTACAAAGATAGATCTGAGATGGGCGTACCATTAAATTAAAATCAAGGAAGGCGACAAATAGAAGGCAGCTTTTAGGTTAAAGGAAGGACTATACAAGCCATTAGTTATATAATTCGGGCTTATAAACGCACTAGCAATATTTCAGAAGCGAATTAATAGTATGTTAGAAGAACACCTTAATAAGTTTATTATAGTATATCTTAACAATATTATCATCTACTTAATAAGTAAGGAAGAACATGGAGAACACGTTAAATAGGTTTTAAAGAGACTATAAAAAGAACAGATGCTAGTAGCAATTAAGAAATACGAGTTCTTTATAAGGAAGACCAATTTTGTAGGATTTATTATTAAATTAAGAAAAATTAGTATGGACCTAAAGAAAGTTAAAGCTATAGTAAGCTAGCAAGAACTAGAGAACGTTATATAGTTAAGGTCGTTTCTAGGGGTTTGTAACTACTATAGGAGGTTTATAGCATAATAGTTAAAAAGCATTAAGCCGTTTACAAGGCTAACAAAGAAAGAGGAACTGTAGGTTTAGGGTAGTAAACAAAAGGAGCTATTTTAGGAACTTAAAGAGTTATTTACCTAAGAGCCAGTTCTTAAGATCTATTAACCAAAGTTAGAAACGGTTATTAAGACAGACGCATTAGACTTTGCACTAGGAGTATACTTGCTATAGAAGCACCAGAACGTATGGCATCTAGTAGCATACTATAGTTAGAAAATAATACTACTAGAGTTAAACTACGATATCTACAACAAGGAGTTATTAGGTATAGTAGCAGTACTTAAGGAATAGAGAGCATTCTTATAAGGTACAGAGAAACCATTTGTGGTTAAGACAGACTATAAGAACCTTATAGGATTTCTAATAACAAAGGAACTTAACCAAAGACAGGTCAGATAGGCGGAAATGCTTATAGAATACCATTTCAAGATTTAGTATACTAAGGGTACAGACAATACACAAACAGATACTCTAAGCAGAAAGGCTAAACTATAGAGTAATAAAAAGCTATTAGGAGCTTTATTACAAAAAGATTAAGATGGATTAATTAGGTATAATTACCTAAAAATTATAGCAACTAAGGAAAGTTAGATCCATAAATTACTAGAGAGTAATTAGATATAGAAGATCTAAAAAGTATAGGTAGAGGATCCAGACTTAGAGCAATACAAAAATAGAGAAGCAATATATATGCCTAAGTCTATCGTAAAAGAGTTTGTTAAGGAATTCCACAAGGGAATAATATAAGGACACAACGGAGCTATAGGCTTAGTATTAAGACTTTAAAAGGAGTATATTATTTAAGGAATCTAGGGACTAGTAAGATAAGTTATAAAAAAATATCTAGATTACCAAAGGAATAAACCAACAAGGTATAAGCTGTATGGAGGGCTATAACCTGTCGAAATACTAAAAAGACTATAGGAAGTTATATTATGGGACTTTATCGTTAAGTTACCAAAGTTAAAAGATCCTATTATAGGACAAGATCATAACGCGATCTTAGTAATAGTAGATAAGCTTATAAAGTAGGGATACTTTATAGCGTGCACAGAGGAGATATTAGCAGAGGATGTCGCTAGAATCTATATAAAGGAAGTGTTCGCAAGGTATAGAGCACTAGATAAGATTATATTAGACAGAGATCTAAGATTTATAGTAGTATTTTAGGAAGTGTTTCTGGTAGAATAGGGAGTTTGCGCAGCAACCTCTATAGCGTATTATCCGTAGATGGATAGATAAACGGAAAGACTAAACTAGACACTAGAACAGTATCTAAGGCATTATATTAATTACGTATAGAACAATTAGGTATTATTATTACCAGTTACATAGTTTATATATAATGCAACACTATAAGAAGGAATGGGGACATTACTATTTAAGGCGAATTACGGATATAAACTAAGAATATCATTATCACCACATTAAGTAAAGAAGACGAGTAGCACAGTTAAGTAAAAAATAGAGATGTTAATAAATCTTTATATAGACCTTAAAGAAACAGCTAAACTAGTATAAGAGCGAATAAAAAAGTACTATAATGCTAAGAGATCTGAGGGACCAGATCTAAAGGAGGGAGATAAAGTGTAGCTACTATATAAAAATTTCAAGAGTCGACAACTAAGTAAGAAGTTGGACTATATCAGACTAGGACCTTTTAAAATTGCGTAAGGAATTTTATTGGTTATATATAAGTTAAACTTACTAGCCAAAATAAAGATCTACCCTATATAATATATTACAATGCTAGAACTAGCACACGGAGATACTAAGCCACCAGTTTACAAGGCAGACATATATAGAGGACAAAAGGAAGACAAATAGCAAGTTTTAAAGATTATTAGTCACGAGGACGTAGATAACAAAATATAGTATAAAGTAAAGTAGATAGGCTATAGTAAGACTACCTAGGAACCACTAAGCAACCTAAAGAACACTATAGGAAAGGTATAGGAGTATTAGAAGAAAGCAGGTTAGGTAGCATTAATAAGAAAGAATTACTAAAAAACAAGTCGCCTAAGGGGGACCTAAGAGGAGCAATTACTAAGCTACTTAGAGTTATTTCCCTTGCAGGAAGGGAGCCAGTCCTTTTATTACCTAGCTTAGACAAACCCTGTTAAACCAGTTTCTACTCCTTAGAACGGACCTTCTTATAAACCTTCTTAAGACAAAGAAGACGCGCTAAGGCAGATAAGTACGCCTTATAAGCAGTATAAGTATGTTAAAGCTCCGCAAGGGAAGTCAAGAGCTTATTATTAAGTTTCGCAGCGGTAGATTAAATACAAGACCCTATAATAAGTTACTTAGGGAACCCAAAGACTGTTAAGAGTTATAGGACACGCATACTTAGCGTTAAAGATAGAGCGGACGTTATAGGACAATTAAACGTTTGCTTTAGTGCACTCTAAATAAAAGGATGGTTATTAGGCAGAAGGACTTGCTAGCGCAATATAAACTAACCCCTCTTTTGCACAATAAGAATATGGAGACGGCATTATCTTACCTAGCGACAGTATAGAGGAAACCGTACGCGCACAACAAAGGGTTAAAGAAGAAGAAGAAGCTTTAGGTATAATAAGTAAAGATATTAACCAAATTAATTAAATGGACATTATACCTCTAGTAGATAACTTGGAGATATTAGGAATCTTTAAGGATAAAGATAAAGAGAAGGGAGATAGTATTATAGACAGCTTAAGTACAATATTATAACTACTTGGAGAAGAGTTGGAGGAAGCTAGTTAGTTAATATAGGTACGGTTTAGAATAGATCTAGTGGAACCATATAACGAGAAATAGTAGCTAGGATCACGTAATATAATCTGTATAATTTATATAATCTGTGTAATCTATACAGAGTGTACAGAGCATACGTACCTCACGGAGCGAAGGGATTTCTTAGGCGTATAGTTATATATTTAAAGGACCATAGTCCCTACCTAGATAGTTCTCTCTTCGTAGTAAATCTTAGAATATAATTAGAGTTAATCTATTGGGCAACTACTCCACCAGTTATTATTATATTGTTGATTTGTTCTTACCTATATACCCAGCCCAATAATAGGACCCACCGTAGTTCCTACTACAAGGTTCCGTTACAGAGAGCGCAGTCTTTTATAAAGGTAGCTATAAACTATAAAATACCTAGCTACTAATAGGTTTAACTAAGGAGATTTAGGGTTTTAATGCGACCTAGGTAGCCTATAGGACCTAAACTATATATATGATATACTACTTCTAGTTAGAGTTTAGGTAAATTAGGGACAAATACTTAGTTTCTATAGTAGATTAGGCCGTTAATAATTAAGTATTTAGATTTATTATAGTAGACCGACTTCCTAATCTAATTAGGCTAGCGGCGTACCTTATAGCCTTCCTGTTCTTATAGCGTGGCTAATATATCTTTAGCTAGTTTATTCTCTTTATAGGTGTTTTTAATAAGCTCCTTAAGGGTTTTTTCTCTTAGGCTTTGGGTCTATTACTGTAATAAAGTCTTTAATACTCTAGTTTGAGGATTTACTTAGTAGCTTATCTAGGATAGATAGTAGGGTTAACTTTTTTTAGTAGTAAGATAACGCGGTCTTAGTATTACAGGCATTTATTACTAGTGTTAGTAGATACTACACCTAAGAGACGGCTAAGAGCGTCTTGGATTATGGCTTTAGTATTAGGCCTATAGATAATAACAAAGTTAAATTAAAAGAGGAACTTAGCCTAATAGACTTAGTACTAGTTTAATTGTTTTGTTATTATAAAGGTCTAAAGGTATGAGGGCGCGAAGAGGCTTCGGGGAAGATTCGAAGGAACAAATCTAAATTCTATCTAATCTAAGGGTATATAGTTCTTGCAGAGTACAAGACGTTGCGTGAAGAAGAGAAAGGAATATAGGAAACTTGTAACTAAATATTCGGGGTCTTGGCAGCAAACGCGTGGGCATAAGCCTACGCGGATTTCGACAAGTTTCGACCAAATTCCATCACGTTGGTGGAATTTGGTGGAATTCGATCGAGTTGGCAAAACTTGGTAGAAAACAGTGGACTACGGCGGACAATCGCGGACAGTTGTAGACAGTTGCAGACAATTACAAACAGTTACGAACAGTTTCATACAGTTATCTGTCGAGTGTTTTACCGAGACATTCCTACTGTAACTGGGCTAGTCCTGTTACAAAAGGTTCTTATAGTCCGTAATAATCTTAAACAGTTACTTAGTTCCTTATAGTTTAGGGCACTATTTTTTTAAAAATACTTTTATAATTGCTAGAAGCTCTTTATTATATATTTTATAGTTATATTTAGGGGCGGAGTGCTTAGTAGAGAAGAATGCAACTAGCTTAAGTTTGCTATTTTTACTAGCTTAGTAAAGCACTCCTTCTAAAGCCTAGTTTAAGGCGTCTATCTCTACTATAGTCTTCTTTATATAGTTGTAGTATACTAAGACCGGTGCTATAGTAAACGCTATTTTTAGGATCTGGAACGCCTATGCTTAATTAGGGCCCTATAACTAGCTAGTACTCTTTTTTAGTAGCCTAGTTATAGGCTTAACTACCTTAGAGTAGCTTTAGATAAATCGTTAGTAGAAGTTCGCGAAGCTAAGAAATTGCTATAGTTTCTTAACTAATATTAGGTCCTTTTATTCCTATAAGGCTTATACCTTTTTAGGGTCTATAGTTATATCATTAGTTAAAATAATTAAGCCAAGGTATTTTGTTTTTATAGTATAGAACTTAAACTTATTAATATTAATTTAGAGTTTAGCGTTACTAAGTCTTTAGTATAATGGTGCTAGAGCGCGTTACCTGCCAAATTCTACCAAATTCTATAAGTACTACTTGTTATAATAAAGCCTTATGGGAAATATTATGGTAGAGTCGCTAATAGGCTAGGTGTATAGGTAAATAGGAAGTTAATAATATAACAAATAGATAATAACTGGTGGAGTAGTTACCTAATAGATTAACTCTAATTATATTCTAAGATTTACTATAAAGAAAGGAACTATCTAGGCAGGGACTAGGGGTCCTTAAATACACAACCATACTTCTAAGAAAGTCCTTACTCTATCTACTATATTTACTCTATTTACTTTATTGCAGATCTTATAGATTATATAGATTATATAGATTATATAGATTATATTACGTGACCTTGGTTATTATTCCTCGTTATATAGCTCTACTAGTTCCATTTTAGACCGTGCCCTTATTAACTAACTGGCTTCTTCTAACTTCTCTCTAAGTAGTTATAACACTATCTCCCTCCTCTTTATCTTCGTCCATAAAGATTTCTAATATCTCCAAGTTGTCTACTAAAGGTGTAATATCCGCTTAATCAATTTGGTTTATATCTTTACTTATTATACCTAAAGCATCTTCTTCCTCTTCTATAGCTCGTCGGTCTTATACCATTGCTACTATGCTGTCTTTTAGTAAGATAATGCCGTCTTTATATATTTTTTTTCAATCCATTGTATTATACTACGTACAATACTGCGCATGCAGCCTCTAGGCTATAGCGCTATAGTCCTATATACATGAATCCTTTCTAGGCAGCTTAACATGTACTAGTAACTATGTCCTAATAGTTTATAAGCCTCTACGCTAGAGGTTTACCGCTCCCTAGTAAGATACTAGGTTACTATTAACTATTAGGTAGTATGAAAACAGTAGAAAATCAGTAAAAATAAGAAATCCTAACGCCTGTCCCTGTCCTTTTGCTTACTATTATCTGTTTGCTAGGATTCTAGTAGGAGTTACCTTCTTCTAAAGATCCTGCTGCTTTTAGCCACTTTCCAGTAGCTATCCTTGTCTTATTTAGAAATAGAAAAAGTAC
>Ga0307507_10006546_pt1 | contig 17777 bp, 3 predicted proteins | sample 7_EM_MG_FD_207223 | JGI IMG/M metagenome (GOLD analysis project Ga0307507, IMG submission 207223) | Populus trichocarpa ectomycorrhiza microbial communities from riparian zone in the Pacific Northwest, United States - 7_EM | ecosystem: Host-associated > Plants > Roots > Unclassified | place...
AAAAGTAGTACGCTATAAAAAGCTTTAATCTAATACTTAAGATCTAAGGAGATTTATTTTAGAAAGCTAATATAAACTACGGCTTGCGATTAGATATAATAGTATCTAGTAGTCCGTAAATTTATTACGTAGTAGATATATAGCTAAGCTACCTCTTTAATATTAATATTTTTATAATAGAGAATTAAAAATAGGTATTTAATAAAGCGGTTAACTAGAATTATAATTATATTATATATATTATAGTCTATAGGTAGCTTATAGAAGTCTATAGAGATATACTATTAGGGGTACTCTAGTATTAAGAGTGGCTTTAATAGTCTTAAGGCTTTATCTTATAGAATTATAGATCTACGGCAGTTATTATAGTTCTATATATAGTGGTTAATATCTTTAACTGTTTTAAGCCAGTAGTAACGGCTGTTAATTATCTTATAAGTTTTATATTTTCCAGAGTAGGCTATAAAGACCTAGGTATATGCTTTAGTACTAAGCCGAGTCTATAGGTTTTATTTTTCTTCTACTACTAGCCGTTTTTAATACTTAAATAGTCTATTTTTAAAGGACTATAGACTAATAAGTCCTTTATATCTTTATAGTAATTCTATAGAGAAGGAGTTAATAAGCTATATCTTAGTGTCTAAAGAGTTTATACTTAGTTCTGCCCATATTTAAAAGTTAAGTTACTTTAGTCTTAGTAGTATCTAGGTCTATAATATAAGTTTTGTAGTTATCTAATTATCTAAGTCCTATTTACGCCTTATAAAGGCATCTATATTGTTAATAGCGCCTAGTCTATATATAGTTAGAAGGTTAAACTAGGATAAAATGTCCGCCTAACGCGCCTACTAGGCCGTAAGGGCTTTAGTTATTATAAAATGTTCTAAGGCCTTATAATCTAAAACTATCTAAATTCGCTTAGGGATCTTCTTTAGCTATACGCGTTAATACTAAAAGTTAGAGATAATAGTTAGTATTTATTATAAGTATAGAAGTTTAGCTTAACGTTAATTAGTCTTTAAATAGTATGTGATAGAGCACTATTCTCTATTTAAAAATAAACGCCCGCTATTACGCTATCTAAGGCATTAGTTTCTACTACTAAAGGCCGTTTTAAATAAAAGTAAGCGAGTAGTAGAGTAGGAATTAGCTATTTCTTAAACTAATTAAAAGCCTACCTATATATGGCAGTAAAGTAAAAGAGTTAGTCCTTTTAGATAAGATAGTTAAGAGGCTAAATAATCTTACCGTAGTCTTTAATAAAATATTAATAGAAGTAATAGTGTCGGAATGTTAGTTATGTGACGTGGTCACGAGACTATGAAGCGAGACTAGCTAATCTGACCTTGGAGCAACCCCTTACTTCGAGACAATAATTAACTACCAACTTCAACACCGCATACGTACCACTATAAGTGATATTCGTGCACGTTGATAAAGCGAGTATACCGACACTGATTAGTAGACGTATAGATTAGGAAATACGCAATAAGCTAGAGCTTAAGAACCGTACTGGAAACAGTACACGGATCGCCTAGCCTTGTCTATTTTAGTTAAAGGAGAAAGCTATATTACCCTCAAAGCTTGAGACCACGTATTAGCTTAACTGCTAACGCGTTAGATTGCCTAGAGAATTATATCTTTATTTAGAGAAGATTACGACCTCCCTTAAGCTTAAGAGAATTTGTACTGGCCTTACAGCCAATATAACAGATCGCTGAGAGAATAGCAGTCTTGCTAAGAACACTTTACAGGCCTAATGGCTGTAGAGGACGTATATACCCTTACCTTTACACCTTTACCTTAAACCTCGATCTTAACCTTAACCTTGACCTTGACTATAACCCTCGACCTTAACCTTAACCCCGACCTCGACCTCAACCTTGAACTACAATATACACAAAGACACGATAATATGGAAATTGATTAGAAGGAGAGAATCGCCAGACATGGTTACGGGATTAATATAGTAACTGCCTTAGAGGAAGACCTGGAAGAATATATAGAAATGAAAATTTATGAGTATACATATGAGAACTTTACGGATTATATATTACGGTTGCTATTCCAGGAAGAATTCGAAGGCTTTACTACTAAGAACTTTAGAAAGATACGCTCTATTACTGGGGCAAAGCTCCATACTCACCTACTCTAAAGAGGAGTATATGTCGCTACACATAGCAATAGATACCCACTTTATAAGGTTCTGCATAATGCTCTTACAGAAGAGGAACCTTATAAATAAACAGATAAGGAAATTACAGGAGCTCTTAAGGAAGTCAGCCCTATAATTATAGTGGCACTATAAGAACGACTTAACTTAATACAAACAGCTCTGAAATTAAATTAAGCTATACCCCTATTAGTTATAGCCTCTTTAGTTCCTATAACCCCCCCTAGTAGCCTACTACCTACCTACACGGTGCCGATGCCTGTAAACTATTAACTACCTCCACTACCTCCGACGCCTGTAATCTAGCCTATAGCTACAGCTACAACACCTAAAACGCAAATACCTACCCCTATAATACCCTAACTAGCTGTTGCATCTATACCCTAGCAAACTGCACCAACTGCCACCTAATAGCAAGCCGCACCTCCCTCTACCTAAGATTAACTACTTACTCTCCTTACTTAACTCCTATAGACGCAGAATTAGTAATTATTACTTGCGGTAACTACCTCTACCCTCCCTCTAGTAACTGCCCTTATTCTACCTAGTCCTCCTCCTGCCCAGTATCTTTACCCTGGCACTACTAATACCGACCCTGCTATGCACCTGCCTATATACAGTAAGGAGGCAGCCACTATTGCTAAGATCTATACAGACGACCAGAAGTATAATAGAGTGAGTAATAGCTTTAACTTTAAGTTGACTATCTTCTATAATATCTACAAGAGAGCTAGTCTACCTTCTAAAGGCTATATAACTGTATTCCTAACCATGCTAAAGGGACTTGCTTAGGATCACTACTATAATAGCAGCCTTTTAACCAGATTATTTACTGAGGCATACAACCATATATATTACTTTTTTGAAGGACTAGAGTACTATTGGAGAAACCTTACTAAATGGAACGCCACTGACTTCTAAGGAATTATTAATAAGAACCCTAACAAGTAAATCTATTAGAGTTTCCAACTACTCCTTAATAAGCTCTTAAAATATCGCTATAGATTACACCTAGAGTTTCGTACAGACCTCTTCCTTATAAATAAACTAGTTACTGCTTGCTAAGGAATACCAGCATGCCGTATTACTATTTCCAACCCTTCTAAAGACCTCTCCCAGTTAATTAGCAAGTTGCAATCTTCTATAGTTATATAGGAGAAGGAACACCCTTCCCAGGCCTTAATAAGACCGTCTTAAGGAGCCTACTTTACGGATCGCATATACTACCGTAATATCCGTAACAACCGTGACCAAACCCGCTCCTATAGACAAAACACCATCAGATCCTTAAAGGCCAAGTACTACATTTACTAAAAGGAGAGCTGCCGCTTATAGAAATATATAGAGGAGGAGCGGAACCGTTCTAGAAATAAGTATAAAAGACGTTTTAATAATAACAAGGGCCGTAACGGTAACTTTAAAGAACGCTTTAGACAATACACTATCTACTATAAAGAAGATGACAATAATAAGTATAATAAGACCTTTAAAGCTCTTATGCTAGATATAGACGCTGATAAAAACACTAATAACGACAATAGCAAGGAAGAATTAGAAGACCCTAACAGCTACTACCTTATATTATTTAGGACTCTTACTATAGACAAAGCAACCTCTACAAGCGTAGAACTAGCCAATAAGGCTTACGCTTACTTACTTACTGCAACCTCTATAGAACCTACTACGGAAACTAACCCGTTTAACTACAACACAACAACCGCCGCTTTACGCTATACTTCCACAGTATTTATAGGAATTATAATCAATACTAGTGCATTAAAGAAGTCTATAGCCGGTTACGGACAATTCTAGGTACTACAGAACGCGGACCAATTTATAAGACTTAATACCTTAACTAAAGGACAAGTTAACGTGTAGTTCGGCATTAGAATTGCTACCTCCATTAAAACTATAGATGTTGTTACCCCTATAGGCAAGATACAGTTTTATATTGTCTATGCGGATACCCCCTTCTTGCTCTATTTAGCGGATATAGACAGACTCTAAATCTACTACAACAACCTCAGAAATGTTGTTATTACTCACACCAAAAAAGTGCCAGTAGTGCGACAGTTTGGCCACCTATTCCTCTTATGGAGCTTATTACTATAGTTATATTTATCTGAATCCTTTAACGCGAACCCCTGCTACTTAATAGATATAGAGCTACGGCGCCTATATTGTTAATTTAGACACCCCTTAGTTAAGAAATTGCAAAAGCTACTCTATTATACTGGCCATAAAACTAACAGAATGGCTATTAAGCAACTAACCAAGTTCTGCCACTACTGTTAGAAGTTTAGCAAATTACTAGGCAGATTCCGCTTTACCCTACAAGACAACGTTAATTTTAACTATAATATCATTGTTAACATTATATACATTAGCGGATTACCCCTCCTATACGTCATTAATGAAGGAACGCGATTCCAAGCCGGTAGATAGCTATAAGACATTAGCGCTAAACACACATAGAACGTTCTATGGATATGCTAGATTAATATTTACCTAGGGCCACCAGACCTAATTACCTATAACGCCGAAAAGAACTTTGTTAGTAAAGAATTTAAGCAATACACCACCATTATAGGAATTAGTATAAAGGGAGTACCGGTCGAAGCACATAACTCTATTAGAATGGTAGAGCGCTACTATAGTCCATTACGGCGAGCCTATTAGATTATTATAACTAAAATCCCTAAGATTAATAAGAAGATAGGACTCCAAATAGCGTTTAAAGTAATTAACGATTTAGCTAGCCCTAAAGGACTAGTTCCTACACTTCTAGTCTTTAAAGCCTACCCCCAAATAGTCAAATCCGATGCACTATCCCCTATAGTTATATAACGCGCTGCCGCAATCAAAAAGGCTATAGTAGAGATATAGAAGCTATAAGCTAAACAACAGATCGCTAATACGCTGAATATGCGAAACGGACCCAATACTAATATAATTTATGATCTCCCACCAAATTCGCCTGTTTTAGTCTAAAGAGAAGAAAATACTAGCCAAAGCGGCCATTAGGACGGGCCATTTACCTTGCTTACTATTAAGGGTAAAACATACACTGTTAAGCTGTCTAGCGGACCTACAGCCTTTTAATCTATGGTTGTAAAACCCTACCTTTAAGTAACTAAATTGTAGGAGCAAATCGTTGGACCGAAATTGCTACTTAAACCTTTATCTGGGTTAGTCCTTCCTAAGACTATCTTAGAGAGACCTGCTAAAGCTTAGCAACAACCCCCAAAACGAGGCAGAGGACGCCCTTGCAAATACCCTCTACTTACGGCTATAACTGACACTACTATCTACCTACAGGATGACAGTTAATTTAGTACTTAATTTAGCGCCTTTTAACAGAAGGAGCTTACTAGTTTACTTAAGAAGGGAGTTTTTAAGATTATAAGACTTACGGATATACCATAAAGCGTACAACTCTTTAATTCGCGATTTATTAACGAGATTAAGAATAAGAAAACCAATAAAGCCTTTAAGAAATCCCAACTAGTCGTGCAAGCTTATAATAACTTAGAAAAGGAACTGGTTCTTACCTAATTACTAACCATTTAACGAGTTAGCCAATGACTAATTCTCTATATCGCCGCCATAAAGCTTCTATAGGCACAACTTTACCTCCAAGACATTTTACAGGCCTACGTACAATCAACCACTATACTAAATTAAGAGTTCTACGTACGACCTCCGCATGAGCTAATTAAGCAACTTGGGATTAACAAGGCCTCGGTTTTAAAGGTTATAAAACCACTCTATAAAGTACCAGAAGCCGGTAACTACTGGTTTAAGATATATTACTCACATCACATCTAATAGTTGTATATGGACCAGTCTACGTACGACCCCTGTCTCCTACAAAGCAACAAGCCCTTTAGCATTGTAGGCCTATAAACCGATGATACTCTATTCCTAGTAGATAAGACCTTTATAAACGCAGAGCAAAACGAGCTATATAAGGCCAAGTTTATAGCTAAGGAACGGGAATAGCTTACCGTTAATACGCCTATTAAGTTTAACGGTAGAGTTATTTAGCTACTAACTAACGGGAGCATTACGCTTACTTAAAAACAACAATGCATAAACCTTAATACGATTAGCACTAAACTTGCCACAAGTACGGGATTAAGAGGAGCTATAAGAACCCTAACCCTAAAGAACCAGTACATTGCCCAATATACTAAAGGTATATATATCGCTTTAGTTTGCCAACCAGAAGCCTTATTTGATTTATCCTTTACCGCCTAAGTAATTAACCCTAACGAGGAAGACACAAAATAGTTAAATAAGCGTCTAAACTGGCAAATCAAGAACGCCAATAGAGGCCTTAAGTTTGTTAAGTTAGATATTAAAACCCTATAGCTACTAGTATTTACGGACGCGTTATTTGCCAATAACAAAGACCCCTCTTCGTAGATTGGCTACGTTATTGTACTAACTAATACTACAAAGAGGGCCAATATCGTCTATTGGAGCTCAGTTAAGTGCAAAAGAGTTACTTAGAGCGTACTAGCTTCTAAACTCTATAGTACAGCCCATAGCTTTAACATCGGCGTTGTAATCAAGTCTATAGTAGATAAGATCCTATAAATTAACCTCCCACTTATGCTTTGCACTAACTTTAAGTCCTTATATAACTGTCTAGTACGACTTGGAACCACCTAAGAGAAACACCTAATAATTAACGCAATATGCCTCCGGCAAGCCTATAAACGGAGACAGATTACAGAGGTGAAATGGATTAACAGAGAGGCCAACCCTACTAACGCTATAACGAAGGGAAAACCCTACACGGCTCTTTAACGGCTTATTAATACGAACCGAATCGACCTATAAGTTATAGGATGGGTTAAATAAACGAACTCAGATTTAGCTTAGTGTTATATAACTAATTATGACGGAGCGGACCCTAAATTCAACCAGCTAATTAGGATTTTCTATACCCGGCATAGAAAATCGCCATTAGCTCGCTTATTACTAGCGCCTTAGCGGCCCTTATAATATATCAACCTACTACCCCTAACGATTCTTCTTCTTCTCCTTAGCTTAGCGTTTTCGTAATATAGCATTCTACAAGCTTTAGTTTAGAGGCATTTATATAAGCCGTAATACGGGTTATATAATTACGGACCTGTAAAAGGAGCGTGAAAGCTATTACGTATTAATTAGATCTCTAGTTATTGCGTATATACTACAAATAGTCTAGAAGTAGGCTTGGCTTTAGAGTGTAGATTAGCCTTCTTTTTAGAGTTGCTCCAGTGTCGGAATGTTAGTCATATAACGTGGTCACGAGACCATAAAGTGAGACTAGCTAATCTAACCTTAGAGCAACCCCTTACTTCAAGACAACAATTAACTACCAACTTCAACACCGCATACGTACCACTATAAGTGATATTCGTGCACGTTGATAAAGCGAGTATACCGACAAATAGAAACCTAAAAATATCTATACTTATAACGGCTTAAATAAATGCCTCTAAACTAAAGCTTAAACGAATATAAACGTAACGCGTGAACGAATACTATATTATAAAGATATTAGGGTAAAAAGAAAAAGAAAAGGTATATATAGAAGGGAGAGACGTACTATATACGTATTCTTTACTAAACTTTTAGCCAAACCCCTAACTAGGACTCCTTATCTAGGTAACGCGCCCTAGCGCCGTTATAATACTCCCTTTATGGTCCGTAAAGACTTCTACTAGTTAATTATAGCTATTTTCTCTAAGTTACCCTTAATTTCGTCTATATAAATAATAAACCTTAAGGACTTTATAGACGTACTTCTCGTATTCTATATTAGGAAAATGTTTATACCTTCTAATAGGTTTTATTAAGGCTATTAGGATTTCTAAGAGATACTTATACTTAGTATTATATTATAGTTTGTTGGTTTATTAGAAGCTTGCCTAGACCATATAGATTACTATAACTACTAGGACAATTAGTACTGTTAGGACAATTAGGACAATAATAATAATTTTTTATATTTAAAAACGAGGTATATTAATACTTTAGTATTTATAGCTAGTTTAAAAATATATATAACTAATTTAATTATATTACAAGCTAGGTCTTATTTTATATATAAAATAATTTAAATAATCTAAATTAATTCTTCCTACCTACCACTTATATTTATTTATATCTATATCTATTATAAAAGCCCTATATTATTCTAAAGAGATAATTACTTAGGCGTTAAGCGATTAATAAGAAGATAAGGGAGAAGTCTTTATAGAGGCATTAAATTGTTAATTAGTAGTATTCCTAACTAGGCCTAATACTTACCTACCTACCTACCTACTTACCTACCTACTTACCTACCTACTTACCTACCTACCTACTTACCTGCCTACCTACTTACCTATATTAGTATCCAATTTAAAGCTCTAATTAATTTATATTATTCTCTATAGGTATTCGCTAGCTATATTCGCTAGCTAGTTATTTAAATAGTTGTTATCTCGTTCTAGTAATAGTTATCGTCTAGTTTTAAAGACGGTTATTTAGTTCTAAGGACAGTTATCTAGTTCTAGTAACAGTTATCTAGTTTTAATAACGGCCGTCTAGATTTAGTAACGGTAGTCGTCTAGTTCTAGCAATAGTTGTTAAGTTTTAGTAACGGTCGTCTAGTTCTAGCAATAGTAATCGTCTAGTTTTAGTAATAGTAGTTGTCTAGTTCTAGTTCTAGTTGTCTAGTTTTAGTAATGGTGGCTGTCTAATTCTAGTAACGACTATCTAATTTTAGTAACGATAGTTGTCCAGTTTTAGCAATAGTTGTCTAGTTTTAGTAATAGTAGTCGTCTAATTTTAGTAACAGTTGTCTAGTTCTAGCAATAGCTGTCTAGTTCTAGTAACGGTAGTTATTTAGTTCTAGTAATGGTTATCTAATTCTAGTAACGGTAGTTATTTAGTTTTAATAATGGTAGTTATCTAGTTCTAATAACGGTAGTTATCTAGTTTTAGTAACGATGATTATCTAGTTCTAGTAACGGCAGCCGTTTAATTCTAGTAATAGTTATCTAACTCTAGTAATAGTAGTTATCTAGTTCTAGTATTGGTTGTTTAGTTTTAATAATAATTATCTAGTTTTAGTCGTCTAGTTTTAGTAACGGTTATCTAATTCTAGTAATAGTCATTATATTTCTATAAGTAGGGAGAATATAAAGAAAAAAGTAGCTACTTAGGGGATATACTTTATAGAGGTATATATAGAGGTTATTAGGGATATAGCAGAGATCTAATAGCATTATATATGCAAATATATTAAGGAGAGAGAAGGGGGAGTTACTTAAGGGCTTATTACCTAGGGGGCATTACTTAAGGAGAAGTCCTTAGGGGAGTATTACTTAAAGAGTATTACTTAAAAGGGGGGTTTAACTTAAGGGGGATTCTTATTAGAATTGTATTAGGATAGTAAGGTTATATTAAAAGTCTATTAAAACGATTAGGAAAATTAAAATCTTACTAGGAGTCTACTAGGTACCTATTAGGATAGTAGGTTTCTATTAAGATTATATTAGAATAGTAGAGTCTTATTAAGGTTATATTAGAATAAAAAGGTCCCTATTAGGAGCGTATTAGAATAATTAGGATAATTAGAAATATTAAAATCCTACTAGGAGGCATTAAGGATCTTAGTACCCTAATTAATTACTAATATAGCTCGTTCTTAAAGTAGATTATAATATTATTTTAGTAGGCCGTATAAAGGTATTTAAAGAGTATATTATATATATATCGCTAATACATAGCCGGTCCGTTAATTAGCCTAAAAAGAAGTACCTTATATTTATATAATCCGTAATAGGCCTAAAATATAATAAGATCCTTAAATCTAAGATATATTCTAATTTAATAGAAGGTCTAAAGGATATTAGGTTTTATAAAAACCTTAGCTCTACTTGTTTAGGCTAGAGTCCCATTAAATAGAGGTAGTAGATAGTATTCTTTATAAGTTATATTATTCAACTTATAGTAGTTAATATAGAAATTAAGATCTTAATTTAACTTTTTAATAAAAAAAATAAATAAGGTAAAGAGAGTTTAGTTAGGCTTAATAAAGCCTTTATTTAGGTTATTAATAAGGTATTACTTTATAGCTTAAAGTTCGGCAGTGGATTACTAGTAAAGGGAGCTATAGTTAAAGGTATTTTCCTTATCTAGTTTAATCTTAATCTTATAGTCGTATAGTTAGTAAAGTAGAAGTATATTAAACGATACCTTAGAATATATTTTTAAATTCTTAGTATTAATAGAATAGTTTTTATTCTACTAATTCCTTATCTATAAATTTGCTTTTCTCTCCACTAAGCTAGTTACTAATTAAGGCCTTTTTATCTTTAATTATTTAATTAATTTTATATAAACTAGTTATAAAAACAGTATTAGACTAGACTATATTCTAATAGAATTCTATAGCGCTAATATAGTAGATATTAACTAGTAGGAGGCCTATAAGTTTTTTTAGCTATCTATTAAGTAGTATTTTATAATATAGAGTTTATAATCTTCCTTAACTTACGTTTTATCTTCTATAAGTTAGTCTTCTGGTCTATAAGTTTAGTATAGCGCCTAGTATTTCTTACTATCTTTATAACTTTATAGTGCTTAGGTTCTCTATAAGAAGCTTAGCTAGATTACTATTAGCTTTCTAGATTTTTAATTTAAGTAGCTTAATATAGGTAGTCTAAAGATAGCGTAGTATACAGGTCCGTTATGAATTAAGCTATACGTCCTTAAAAGCCTAGCCTCTATATATAGTATTAGTTTAATAAGTAGTATTTATCTATAGTTGTATAAGATTTTCTATTATAATATTAATTTCTTTTATAAAGAAAGGTATTAGGAGTAAGGGTTTAGATTAAATAAGTCTTCTATTCTATACGTTAAGCTATAAGCCTAAGTAGATTAGCTATTTTCTTTTTAAGATTATATTATACTAAGGCACTATAGACCGTTCTTATAGTACTTATAGTCTAGTTTAAAGAGGTTCTAGTTTAATACTACTTGGCACGCGCTATAATTTAATAAAGGCCCTAATTAATAACTAGATAGTAAAAACTAGTAGTATAACGTGCTAGAGGTCTAGAATAAGTTTATTAAAAAGGTCTAATAGTAGGTATTCTTAGAGAATTTTGGCCTAGCCGACTAGGTATAAAAAGCGGGTCTAAAAGGTTAAAATAGTCTCCGTTATTTTTATTCTTAGACGTTTTACACCTTAAAGAAGTCCTTATAAATAGAAGATAGATAGTTAATTATTTCTTCTTTAGAGAGGAGGAGGTCTACTAAGTCCTAGATATAGATATGTCTATATATCCCTACTAGCATAGCCGAAGATATAGGCTATTTTAACTTAGGTAATAGGAAAGTAGTCCGTCCTAGCTTTAAGTTTATCCTATAATTAAAGCTTTTAGTTATTAAATATAGGATTAGTTTTATCTATAAGTAATAGGAGGTCTATTACTTTCGCGGACTATAACGATACTATTACTATTACTATATATTAAGCTAAGGCCTTAGTAAATCTTTTAGTAGCTCTTAAAGCCGTTTAATTTTAGTATTAACTATTATAAACTCTTTCTAAAGGTTTTAAATAGTTACTATTTTACTATTATAGGCATTTAAGGGCCTTATAGTTACTTTACTAGTTACTATACTTCTAGGTATAGTAAGTAGCGTTAGGTAATTTCCGGTAGGTTTTCTTTAGAAGTTATAGCCTATGTATATTCTTTAGGTCCTATTCTATCCTATTTAGTCCGTAGATATATTTAAATTCCTTTTTAGAAAAAAAAGGATAGTATAAGTATAGTAAAATGGATGCGTAAGTCTATATAATAAAGTTATCTATTAACAAAAATCTAAAGTAAGAAAAGGGAAAGGAGAAGAAGAGTAATAGCGCTTAAGGTTTTATACAATCCTCTAGTTATATAGCCATAGCTACCTACTATTTACTACTACAATCTACCGGTTTCTACTAGTACTATAAGTTAATTATATAAAGAACGTATATCTAATAAGCTAATAAGTAATATAGTAAACCCTATAGAGAATATCTACTAAATTTTACTAGAACTATAATAGAATATATTTATATCGTTAAGTATTTTTACTATATATTCTTTACTTATAAAATAGTTACTCTTTTCCCTCTTATATATATTTTTCTCTTATAAATGAGGTATTCTAAGAGGTTTAATTAAGGTTAATAATAAGGATTAAAGACGGCCCTTTTAAGAAGAGGAGTAGCATTCGGTACTTTAATACTAAGATAGGATATAAAGTATATAAATACTCCTAAGTGCTGCCTATAAAGTCTTTATGCCTTATATATACTTTCCGTACTTTAATTAAGGCTATACTTATATTCCTATATACTTAATAAATCTTCCTTTTTTATTTAAAGATTCGTCTATATATAAAATTAAGCTCCTTACTATTTACTCTTATAATAACGTGTAAGAGTATATATATTAGATCCCGCCGTGCTTGTAATAAGTTTATAAGCACTTAATATCTTTTTAGCTATATAGCGACGTAAAGGCGGGATACGTCATATAACGCTTCTAAAAATAAATAATTAAATGTTTATATATTTGCCTATATAATCATCTCTATAAATATCTTTATAATTAATCGCCGATATAAACATCTATACGTCTATATATCTATATAGCTACACGTTTGTACGCCTATACGCCTATATATCTATATATAGCTCTACATAAGGTTCTATATAAGGCTCTGTAAGGCTCTATATAAGGCTCTACACGAAGCTCTATATAAAGCTCTGCACAAAGCTCTGCACCAAGCTCCGCTCAAAGCTCTACTCGAAGCTCTGTACGAAGCTCTGCTCAAAGCTTTACTCAAAGCTTTACGCGAAGCTCTATACAAAGCTCTACTCGAAGCTCTACTTAAAGCCTGCGCGAAGCTCTGCGCAAAGCTCTGCGCAAAGCTCTGCGGAAGCTCTAGTTATACGAAGCTCTATACAAGGCTCTACCTAAAGCTTACCCCCTTCTATACCTACTAATAGTCCTTAATTATTATTTAAAGCTAGCCTATAAGTTTAGGTACTCTAGCTGCAGTAAGACAAGGGCGGCGGTAGTCGTGTAACGGGTACAGCTGCTACGACTTAGGAGCTTCGGGCGTAATAACAAGACAATAAATTAGAATTGGGCAAATTAGGCAATGTAGTCTTCCTCGCTAGGTTTAATTTGGTAATTCTGGCTATTAGGAATAGCTTAGGGAGCTATAGAAGTTAAGATAATTTGGCTTAAAGTAGGTGCATATAGGCCTAAATACTCCGCGCGGGACTAATAAAAATCTAAACCGTATACCAGACCTTCTAACGAAGGTCTTTCTAAAAGTAGTTAGCGTATTGGCAAGCAAGCCTTGGCAAGAAGGTCTAGAAACAAGACAATAGGAACGAGATAAGGATTTTTATTACCTTAGCAAGCTCAGACGTGATTTTTTAGCTAGCGTCAGAATAATCTTGTTAGATAATCTATATTCTCTAAAGGCGTAGGTTACGTGCATAAGTCACGTGCACGGAGCCCATATACTGTAAAGTCTCTTCGTAGCTTAAAGCCCTAGGGGCTTATTATCAATATCAATTAACGATTAAGTTAAGATTATTAATTAATTAACCCATTTTATTAATAAACTGCTCTATATACACTTCGTGACAGTTATAAGCCTAGTCCGCCGACTTAAGAAGCTATTTAGCTATTACTTAATCATTTAAAGAAATTCTACCTTATTGTTAGACTCTGACACCTTATTATTAAGACGCAGACTCTAATAGAAATCCTACCTTAATTGTTACAGGATAATCCTAACACGAGATTCCACGAGATTCTATAAGAAATCCTACTATGACGGGCTTGTACAAATGCTTCTAAACCGAAGCTTGCAGATTGCTACCATACAAGAATACTAAGCTAAGGAGAAGAAGAAGTTTATTAGAGACTGGCAAGATACAAAGGGGTCGCCAAGGCGCTAGTAGTAAGCAAGCCAATAGCGATTTTCTATCCCGGGGATAGAAAATCCTAATTAGTCGGCTCTATAAGTAGTGTTGGCAGAACTTGGCAGAATGCCCAAAAAGTAGTAGGTGACGCGCTCTAGCACCGTTACATCACCCCCCCTCCTAAAAAAGCCTGCCCTTAGGCTTTATCTAAGTTCTTTATTATTATCTAGATTGTTATAGTTATCTAACCCTTCCTCCTAGCATTTAATCCAGCTGTCTAGTTTACGTAGTGGTCTAGGGAGGTCTAGGTAGGCTAGGTAGAAATCTCGTAGCTTATAGGGAAAGTACTTAAAATTAGATACGGGGCACCATTCTAAATCTTTATCGTGACCTACCCAGCTCGCATAGTATTTTAAGGTACCACAGTCCTTCTTAACTATTAAGATCTCTTTAACTTCCTATTCCTCATCCTCTGCAATCTAGATTAGTAGTAGGGGGTCGTTATACTATCTAGGCAATAGGTTATTTGCGGCCTTTTATAGTTAGTCTAGAGAGAAGACAGGGTGGATCTTTATTAACTCTAGTAGCTTAACCTTGAAAGAGTACCCTACCTTCTTAGGGATCTCATAGAGGCCAGCCATTTAGTAGTCTAGCTTGTGGCTTAGCCTCTAGGTCTTCCAGTTCTTTATTAACACCTATACCTTATCTCCTACGTGGAAGTCTACCTTATAATAATATTAGTTTATATCGGCCTCTTTCTTCTCTTATGCCTTTTTTATAATTACTTAGGCAGTCTCCTAGGCTCTATATATTCTCTTAGCGAATATCTAGGCCTCCTTATAGCTAAGGCGTTCGCGGGCCGTTATAGGTCCTATAGGTCTATCCCAATTAAAGGATATTCGTGGCTTATATCCATAGAGTAACTTAAATAGTAATATTCCTATACTATTATAAGGGAGCGTAAGCTGTGCGTAGTCTATTATAGGCAGTAGTTCTAACCAGTTATCCTAGTAATAGTTAATAAAGGGGCGAAGTCGCTAGTCGAGGTATTAGTTTATAATCTTGGTTTGGCTATTAGTCTAAGGGTAGAATATAGTAAAGAGCTTAATCTTAATCCTAAGGATACGGCAAAATTTGTTCCAAAAGTCTAATATAAATTAGGGTCTATAGTTAGAGATAATTAACTTAGGAGCGCTATAGATCTGGTAAATGTTATTAACATACATACAGGCCATATCTTTTGTAGTTATAGTCTTAAAGTAGGGGAGGGAAATAGCTTACTTACTTAGTCGGTCAACTACTATAAAGGCTATATTATAGCCATATTTATCCTTTAGAAATAATTTAAAGTCTATTATAATATGCTACTAAGGGCGTTCAAGAACTAGCAGTGGTTATAACCATCCAGGGGTTTAATCCCTAGGGGTATCTACCCATTTGTAAGTATAACAATTCCTAATAAATCGTTCTATATCAGATAGGAGTCCTCGTCAGTAATAGTAAGGCGCTAGTAGTTAGTGGGTCTTATCTTAACTAGGGTACGCCATAGAGACTTAATAGTGGGCTTCACGGATCAGTTCCATTCGTAGGTTGTTAACGTCTAGAACTATAAGCCGTTCTTAGTATAAGAGCAGTCCGTCTTATATTTCCAAATTAGGGTTACCTTCTATAGCTTGGTCGCGGAAAGCTTTTAGGGATTTAGCTAAGCGGTTTATAATTAGGATGCGGTTAATTAGTCCTATTAGTTTATTTAGAATCCCTCCTTCTATAGGCGCCAGCTTATTCCGTTTAGAGCTTAGTTCCTTAAGAATATATAGGTTAAGCTATTTAGGATAGAGGAGGGCACGTATCCGGTGCTAAGCCTTTAGCTTATCCTATAGTTCTACATCCTATTCTCTCTAGGTAAGAGCATTAGCTTTAAATTTTTGCCTACTAGGGCAGTATATAATTATAAAGAAGAATTAGGAGAGTATTTTAGCCTACCTAGCCTATTAACCGGTAAGCTGCTTTATTATTATAAAATACTTAAGGGCTTTATAATTAGTATAGACTTAATCTAAGAGTTAGTGCTTCTAAGCTCTGCGCGCCACTGGGATAACGATTGTATAATAGCCAGCATTTCCTTATTATATACCTTATAGTTACACTTAGCTAGGGCCATTATCTTTAAGAAAAACGCAATAGGGTACCACTTACCATCTAGGTGTAACTGTAAGAGAACCCCCACTACTACTCCGTTGGAGGCATCCGTTTCTAGCATTAATTTAAGGTCTAGGTTATAGTAATAGAGAACTAGAGAGGAGGTAAGTTGGTCCTTTAACTCCTTAAAAGCTTCTATATAATTATTATCAAAAATAAAAGGCGTGTTATTCTTAGTTAGTTATATAAGAGGCTTAACTACAACCCTATAGTTATGGATAAACCAATAGTAGAAGTTACAGAAGCCAAGAAAGAACTAGATGCCTTTTATAGTATAAAGGGGTTTCCAGTTATATATCGCCTTAACCTTCTTAGGGTTAACTTTAATTCCTTCTATGCTAATAATAAACCTAAGGTACTTTATTCGTTTTACTCCAAATTCGCATTTCTTAATATTAACTTATAGGCCTACATTCCGCAGCCTCTCTAGGACCTTTTTAACGTAAACTTAGTGCTTAAGTTTATTATCCAAGTATATAAGAATGTTATCTAGGTATACCGTGCAGAATTTGTCAAGGTAGTTAAAAAGAACATTATTTATATACTATTGGTACGTAGCTGGCCTATTCATTAGTCTAAAAGAAGGACTTTATATTTATAAGAACTATAGTGGGTATAAAACGTCGTTAGATTTTCTAATGTAGGGTTCATCCTAATTTAGTAAAAAGCTTAGCAGACATTAAGCTTTATAAAGATTTTAGCTTGGCTTAGATATATAAGGGTCTTATTAATTAGGGGGAGAGGGTAATAATCTTTTTAAGTAATAATGTTTAGTTTCTAATAGTCAATACAGAAGCGGAGGCCTTTATTAGGTTTCTTTATAAATAGAATAGGGGAAGTAAAGGGTGCCTAACTTGGTTTAATGAACCCTTTATAGAGGTTGTTGATTAAGTACTATTTTATATGTTGGAATATATGGACAGGAATATATGGACAAAGGTTACGTAGTCACGTGTTACTGATTAGTTACCCTTACAGTGACTCATCAGCCCCCTACTTAGGCACTGCGATCCTTACGATCCTTTACTTTCAACACCTATTAGACAAGAATCAATTCATCAGTTAATAGGCCAATCAAGTGCACTTAGGTGTTACCGACATTGATCAATGGTCAACCTCACCGGTTGGCTATAGAGCAACAAGGTTCACTGCCGCCCCAGCAGCTTCGTTCGATCGCAAGCAGCATTCCAGTACCTAGCAGCAAAACCAGCACCCAGCAGTTCCGGCAGCACCCAACCCCAGCAGCTTAGAATATACGACAAATACGCAACGCACAAGACATTCTACAGCAGCAAATCAACCCCCAGTACGACCTCTTCACTAAGTGCCGTACCCCTAGCTCAACAGCAACAAACATCCAACAGCCCTCGGGCAGTACCCCAGCAGCTACCTCAGCAGCTACCTCAGCAGTACTACGGCAGC
>Ga0307507_10006547_pt1 | contig 17773 bp, 12 predicted proteins | sample 7_EM_MG_FD_207223 | JGI IMG/M metagenome (GOLD analysis project Ga0307507, IMG submission 207223) | Populus trichocarpa ectomycorrhiza microbial communities from riparian zone in the Pacific Northwest, United States - 7_EM | ecosystem: Host-associated > Plants > Roots > Unclassified | place...
CGCGTATTTAGTTTCTAGCAAGCTTATTATAGATATAATATTCTCTATCTATACTACCCCTTCGACCCTAGGGTTATAGACATTAATAATTTATACTAGTCCCCTATATATCTGGATAGTTATAACTGCAATATCTGGGTTAACTGCCTGCTATAACCATAAGGCAAGGCTGATATTTTTGCTAATTATAAAGCATACACGTATGGCTGCTTTTGGTTTATATAGGAGCTAGAATCCTTAGGGGTAGTATGTTAATTATATATAGGTATTATAATACGGCTCTTATATAGCAAGAATATAGTGTTTCTCTAGGTCTAGACTATCTAGTAGGGGCCTTACTAGACGGTGGTTCGTATTGCCGCAGTTATACTGTATAATGGTTAAGTGGCGGACCCCTAGTGGGGGTCCTTTGCCTCTCCTTTACTTCTCACTTCTTCCGTTTCTACTTTCTCTAAAATGTTTAGAACTTCTATCTCCTGTATTTACTCCCTAGCCACTACTTATTTTATATAGAGCTTTCCATTTCTATATTTTATGTTCCTACTAGCCTTTCTAAATCTAAGTCTATTATTGCCTCCAGTTCTTCCCCTGTTCTCGCCGGTTGGCTATATACCCCTTATAAGCTAGCTATATATATTATATTTATCGTATTAAATCTAATTCTTAATTGTCCCGGCCTTAAACTTACTATAGCCGTCCATAGGGGTCTTCCTACTAGGCGTTCTCTTCTTTGTGTTCTATATGTCCCTTATATCCCTATTCGGTCTAGTAATATCACACAGCGTCGCTTTTGGCCTGTTAAGGCTTGGGATAGCTAGCTTAGCCCCCTAGTGTTAAAGGTAGGAAACGCTAGGAAGACACCTATGTCCCCCTAGCTTATTGCCTGTTGTTTCCATTTATATAACCTAGCATGTAGTTATTCCCGTAGCTGTTAAGCCCTTTCCTTCTATCTTTTATATTTAATGCAGTCTTCTCTCTCCCACGCCTTATGTGTGCTTCGGTAACAGTTCGCGCATTTTATTTAGTCTTAATTTGTATATTATCTTATATTATAGGGGCCTGCACAGTGGCCGCAGCACACCTATACTGTGTATGTGGATTGGGTGTGTCCCTATTATACGCAGTAATAATATCGTTCTAGGCGTAGTCTGTGGTTATAGAGCCTTGTGTTATATATAAGGCCATTTATAATTATTCCTTTTTAGATAAGGAGTTTTTGCATTCCTAGTGTATATACACTGATAATAAGGGAGCTATATGTTTATCTATTGTTTCCCTAGTAAGTCTCTAGCGCCCCTTATATCCTCTTATTATTCTTATTATATGCTTAGTTTATATTTTCCTATTAAAGCTATTAGATCTGGGTAATTACAAGTCCTAGTATAAGGCGTTCCATTTATTTTACTATCTCCTATATAGTTGCTGTATTGTCTACCTGGCGTCCCCTTTTTACCCTAAGGCTTATAGGAACCAATAGGACTTTAACTAGGTAATCTTCACAAAGCACTTTTATGCTAATATACTCTCCTAGCCTGTCCCCTGCCCTTACGGCCCGTTCCTTTACCTATTAGTCCTTTAGGGTAACTCTAATATCTCCACTCCTAAGGTGTTAGACTGTAACGGCGTTATAGACCTCCTTATAAATCTTTATAAGAACTTCTATTTCTGATTATCCCTTAAGTTCCTCTACCTTTTCTATATTTGGTTATATTGTGATTGTATACCCAGTTGTTGTCTTTAGGGGGGTAGGTTCCCTATACTATAGAAGCGCAGCTATGGCGGCCCAGGTGCGGTTCACCTATAGGGGGGGGTTTTGTTTATCTTTAATTTTATTTAGCCATTGGAGGATTTAATTAAGGGTTTGCTAAAGGGGCGCCTAAGGTTTACTAGACTGGAGCCATTCTACTAGCTATATTAGTTTGTAATAGCTAATAGATACTCCCCCACAGTTCTAGATACTAGACGCGTTTAATAGGCTTTATATTTTATCAGATGCCTTCTTAATTAGGGTATTTCCGCTTTCTAGTGTGGTATTTGCCCGTCCTTGTTGTTGTTGTGGGGGGCCATTGTTGGGTATAGGTCTAGCGGTCGCGCGCGACTGCGTACCACTATCGTTCCACCTGTGCCTCCCCTGTGATGCATGCATCTCAGGGGATTATCAGGGTGTTTTTCAGGGTTCTTTTGGTTGGTTTGGTCTTTTTGGGCCGGGTGCAGCAAGAGCTCCAAAAAAAGTAACCTTCAGCTATCTTTAAGTAATATTATATAGATATAAAGCTTACAAGAGCTCTGCGGAATAAGGCCCCGCACGGAGCTCTACCAAAGCTCAGCAGAAGCTCTGCACGAAGCTCTGCACGAAGCTCTGCACAAAGTTTTTATATAGAGCCTCCGTAGTAGAGCCGTCGTACGCAGAACCGTCGTACGCAGAGCCGTCGTGCAGAGCCTCCGTATACACAGCTTCGTGCAGAGCTTCCTGTAGAGCCTTAGCAAATACCTTTAGCTTTCCTACTAATTAGATATCTCCTTTCTACCTTTTTATATATACTTTTCTTTATATAAAATACTATAAAATAAAATAAAAATAGTAAAAAAGAGAGGAGACCCAGCAGTTTAAATTTAGCAACTTTTATCTATTTCTTATCCTCTAGTTCCATAATCCGATCCTTACCCTCTAGTGCTCCTGCTGCCGCCGCTATAGGCTAAGAGTTTTATTATACGCTGAACATCAAGCCCCATAATCCCGCTACTTATAATTTCCATACTATAGAACCCTGGGAGATGTCACGATGACGAAGTATCACATGCGAACGCTAGATGAACAGGCATCAGATTCGAAGAATTGATAGCTACGTACGGCTGTCGTGGAGACTCAAGAGGATTGCTAGAGAACTCAACAAGAATGCGAAGCGGCTGAGATTCTGAGATAACCAGGAGGCAGAAATAAAACAAGTTGCTGTGGGGCTTAGACTGGCTCTGTTGCAGATCATATCTATCTTAGTCATACGTATTCTGACGTACTTTAACTCTCGATGCCAGGAACTTTATCTATTCGAATTGCACTCTCTAAGTTACAAAGGGCGAGGCGCGTATTATAATCAGATTCCGCGCTAACATTGGTAAACCCCATCAATTTTTCAAAGTGAGCGGAGCAACCCCAACTCATTGACCCGAGGTACGAGTGGTCTATACTTTCAGATATTTTGGTTTGTGTGGTCGCTTAAGTTAAATGCGCCTGTGGCACCGCCGCTTTTCTCGGTGTTCCATTGGTGACCACGCTTAGCTTTCGCCGACCCCCATCGGTGACCACGTTCAACTTTTCCATGACCACGCTCAGCTGCACCCCGATCCCTGTCCTATTCTTATCGATAAGCTCCAGCCAATTAGATCGTTAGGATCCTAGAGCCGTGATGAGGGATATGAAGCTCTGACAAAGGGCTCAGGCAGCCGCCAAGGCTCCGGAGATGGCTCGATTAGAAGGCATGGTGGTTAATTAATCTATATTTTCTGCGAAGCTTTCTGATTCTGGTGTTCCACACAGACCACCTGCAGTAGGCACCGACGTTGCATGGGATAACCACGGACGAAGGCCCGCGCGCGGCGTCTAGGCTTCTGCCGAATAGAAGCACTCTTCTTTTCCAAAAAAGGTTTTCTTACCTCCTCCACCATCTTGAAACCCTGCCCTAAAACTCGTTTGCCCTCTGCCGCCAGTCCTACGACTGTTGCCGCTCCCCGTCTCTCCTTTCCATTTCGCTTGTTACGTCTGCGCCCCGCCTTCTACCAACCGTCATGGACACCTCTCCGGGACATAACCCCAAGCAGGCCAGCCAGGCAGAGCCCACAATCGAGGAGGTAAAAGAGTGGGATGAGGACGAGCTGCTCAAGTGGATCCAACAAAAGCGACCGAGACTGCTTAAAGGTGACAATCTTAAGAAATTCAAAGCGGCAGATATCCCAGGGGAGGCTTTCTTGACGAAAGCTGGTAACGATGGGTTCTTTAAAAATGAATGCAATCTGTCTATTAGGCCCAGCCTTGCACTCGCGAATCTAGCGAGGGAGATCGCGGGAGGGGAGACCGCCGGTAAAAAGAGTAAGTTACTATCTTTTATACCATATACACCATGTAGATAGTAAGCTAACAACGTTATAGGAAATAGACAATATAGCGGAGATACGAAGATATCCGATACCGCCTCTAAGAAGCCGCGTCCGGAGAGCGAAGCTAATAGTCAACTGCAGAAGCTCGCCACAAGTGCTCGTCAGCAAAGGGAGCTCATCCGGCAGGTAATTAAAAAGCTCGATCAGCCATCCGTTTCGCTTTCTAAAGATGTCGATTTGCTTCCTAATTCTGTCTTACAACTCTCTAATCCTACTTTCGACACTAAATTACCCTTCCCTTTTATAGGTTACGCAGTACCGGATAGGTTCCAAGTTAATAGCAAAGATAACGAAAAGAATTGGTTCTATACGGGGCGAGAGAAGTTTGCCGAAATTAGAGACAAGTTTGAGCAGATCTGTAAAGATCCTAGACGTGCCGATCTTATTATCTATGGAACTAGGGGCTATGGAAAATCTCATCTTTTAGCTGCCCTTGTCTGTTATTGGGCAGCTAGGGATCAAAAGGTTATATACATCCCCAATTGTTGGGACTTTATTAAAGATCCAGTCCGATATATGATATCGGCAATATTGTTTGCCTAGGCGGACGATAAGAACCAGCAACAGGAGATTATGGCGCTAGAAACCCAGGAAGATATCTATTAGTTCTTTCAAGCCCAGGCCCGAGAAGATGTCACTTTTGTTATCGATCAATTTAACGCTTTAGAGAAAGAGAAGGATGATAATAAATACAACCTCAGCGAGAAACCACAATTACTTGACTGGGTACATCGTCTTACGGCGCGGCATAAAGCAATCTATAGCTCATCAGCAAATAACTACTCGATTCTTAATAAGAGGCCAAAGCAGTCTAACAGCGAAATAATGTATGTCTATAAAGGCTTAACTAGGGTAAGTCTTAGGTGTAATAATTCGTTTATAAAAAAGGGACGCTTAACTATAATTTAGAAGGAAATAGACCATTAATGGGCGCGGAGGCAAGATATTGAATTAGGAGACTACACGAAGAATAAAGTTAAGACTTCACCGGCTACATCCCATAATTCTTGGAGAAATACGTTGTGGACGGTACGATCAATCTAGCCGCTAAGTTCTTTGCCGAAATTTTCTCGCAAGCTATAACGTTCGAGCAGGAAATCCAAACACAATATAAGAACAAATCAGATACTTTACTTAAGTATACTATAGCCGTTCTACCCACGTAACTTAACTAACGTCGTTAGACACTACGAATACATAAACGCTTGTATGTTTAGCCTACCTGTTTAGCTGTCATCAAAGGACTTACCAGGTCTCGTTAACCACCGGTATTTTTACAACAAATATGACTCTAAACTTGAGAAGCTTGTGGGGCACTATACATGTGGCGTATGCCGCAATGCCGTAGCTTCGATGATACTTGAGAACAGACTGCGTTTCAGCAAAGACCCTTTCGGTCGTACCCGAGTAAGGGGTAACATATTTCTCCCCCCATTTTCTTATCAAGACTAGCCCCTTGCCCATATACCTAAAATAAATAATTTTCGATATATTGTGGTGGTGTGATTTGGCCCCCTGGATTTAACATCTAGATTGGGCATGGCTTCGGGAGAGCACAGGCCTTTTATAGTTATATAGAACGGTCTAAAGCCTAGAGTCTTCAACAACTCAGACAGGACCAACCGATAGACAGTTTCTTTCAATATACTCTTTTCTTCTCTCTTTACTAATTGCTTATCACCGACTAATTCCAACTAACTGTATTGTGGCTTCCTATCTGTAAGAGCCTGTACCCTTTTACAATATAAGGGGTTAGAAATGCTAAAGCCTTACTTATATATAGGAAATAAGGAGAAAGAGTAGCTAAGGAGCCTTAATAAAATCCTTAACCTATAGCTAGACTCTAGTAGGAAAAAGGCTTTATTTAAGATAGAAAAAGAGTATCTATTAGTAAAGTAAGATTTAATTACGTATAATTAACCTTAAGCTATAGCTCTTAATCTAAACAGCGTTAATAAAAACCTTAACCTATTGCTAAAACCCGTAAGTATTATAGACCTTATACTAAAAGTATTATAAATACTTATTAGTAAACTAGATAAGCTATAGGATATAGTATAGGCTATAATAATAAAGCTTTACTAGTAATATTGTTTGCCAGTATATAGTTATATATATTACCAGAAGTATTCCGCTATAATAAGTAGTTATTAAAGGCTAATATATAGTCGCTTACTATTACTATATTCGATATAATTAATAAGATAGGGTTTCCCTTAAAAATAGAATATATTAAGAAATTAGAACAGTCTATAAATTAAATAAAAGTATTTTATATATCTAAATTATAAAATTTCCGAGGCTTTAATTAATTTATAAAGCAGTTGTTAAGATTGCTCGGAGTTAGAAATACTGATTTTTTATATCAACACTATGGCGAACGGCAGTCTTGCTTAAGTTAGAGGATATTCTCTAAAAGACAGTTTTCCTCAGGAATGGAGAAGGGATCCTGTCGGATGCTCTTTAGAGCCGCCTAGGTGCATACTCTAGAGGGTGTCCCTTCGACGAACTGTTGGCCCGGTCTTACACCGCGCACCGCCTGGGAACCGTGTGCTTTTGGCTCGTAAACGTATCCTTCTCTTACTTTCAATCTCCCTTGTCCAATAGCTCTCCAGAAAGACCCTCCAAAAACCTATTTGCCTGGGCCTTTCCCCTCTTCTCCTTAATAATCCTCTTCCTCTCCTCAACCTCCTTCCTTCTCTCCTCCTTCCTCCGTTCCCTCTCTCTCCTCCCCTTCTCGGTCTCCTCCCGCTCCCTCTCCAACGCCTCCATCTCCATCTTCCTCGTCTCCGCATCCTTCGAGAACTGGAAGAATCCCACCCCCTTGGACCGTACCTCCTTCTTCCCATCAAAATGCTCGTCCGGCGGCGGCGTAGCTTCCCTATCCCGCTTCGCCGCCAGCCTCGCCATCTGCTCCGCAACAGGCTCATCAGGATTGAACGCCGCCGCTTGAATCGTATCACCATATATGATCCGCTCCGGCGCCGCCGGCCGCGCCGTAAAGCGGTCTGGCTCGTCAGCCGCCAGGGTCTTCATCCTGCGCCCCTCCCTCGCCGCCTCAGCGCGGGTCCCACGTCGCGTGCGCCCAAACTCGTCCTGGTATTCGACCAGCTCCTCCTCCTCGCTGTCCGCGTCGTCGTCCGAAGACGTGTCGTCTTTGGCGGCGCCGGCGGCTTCCTGCTCAACCCACTTGCGGTCGAAGTCGACCATGAGCTTCTCGTCTGCGTCCTCAACGTCACCACGCTTCATGGCGGCGTACAGCCGCGCCTTCTCTTCCATTTTGCGCTTCGAGCGGTGCCATGTTGCGTCGTCGAGCGCGGTGCCGGCCGTGCTGTGTTTTTGGGAGGAGTCGGCATCGTCGAGATCTTTTAGCGCGCGTTTCCGCGTGTTCTTGTTGTGCGTAGCGAAGATGTCTTCTTTCCTAGGCCTCGGGCGGCCGGCGGTTTGTTTAGCAGAAACAGAGGAGGATGCGGTGCTGGAAGAGGCGATGAGAGAGGAGAGCTGTGACGTAAAGGCGAGGGTGGTCGACGAGGAGATCTCCTTCGCGGTGGTCTTACTCTTCGGTCGGATGCCGTAGAGCGAGGCGTCTTTCGTCGTCATGGCGATCGGGGATGACTTTTGCTTGCTACCGTGGAAACGCAGTTCGCGGTGTATTTCGGGCTTGTGATTGAGGCCCGGTGGTGTGGCATCGCCAACGTTTTGGCCGGCGGTGGCAGAATAGAATGGCGATCAAGGGCACTGGTAGGGTTCCTGAACCACCCCACACTTGGTGAAAAGAAATCATCACGCTTCAAACTTTGCATGTCAAACTAGGACAAAATCTTGTGAAAATCCCTCACAAACATACTCGAGAGGCTTTTAAATACCTTTGCTGGACACTTCAGATTTCAATTGCATACCTTTCAATCCCAAAATGCCCCTCCCAAAACAGATATTTATCGCAGTCATAGGTATTTCCTCACCTGCTCAACTTTTAATGCTCTATTAACTCTCATAGGTGCTGGCGGTGTCGGCCGTTGCTTCCTTAACCAACTCCACCACCTTGCGTCCAACCTTTGCCAGAATCCCGCAGCCCCGACCTATCTCTCCCTGATCCTCCTCTCCACAAGTAAGAAATTGCTTCATAGCCCGGACTATCGCTCTCTTCACCTCGGCTTGTGGGAAGAAGAGCTCGCAGCTTCGGGCACGCCCGCATTGTCACCTACGGACCTCGCCGATTATCTCGCCAATGCACCAAGCAAAGTCGTGCTAGTCGACAACACCAGCAACCAAACACTAGCGGACGCATACCCGCTATTTTTGAAGAAAGGCATAAGCATTGTGACGCCAAACAAGAAAGCTTTCTCGAGTAGCTACTCGCTCTGGAAGTCCATCTTCTCCGCCGCAGCGAATGGCTCCGGTGCGGGCGGTTATGTCTTCCACGAAAGCAGTGTTGGGGCTGGTCTGCCTGTCATCTGCACGCTGAAGGAACTTGTAGAAACTGGCGATGAGGTGAGGAAAATTGAGGGTGTATTTTCAGGCACGATGAGCTTCTTGTTCAATAGCTTCATGCCCGTTGGTGGAGGGGGAGGCTCGTTCTCTGCAGAGGTTAAAAAAGCAAAAGAGCTAGGATACACCGAGCCAGATCCCAGGGATGACTTGAATGGACTAGATGTTGCCCGGAAGTTGACCATCCTAGCGAGATTAGCGGGATTGGAGGTCGAGAGCCCAACGAGCTTCCCAGTACAGAGCTTAATTCCCAAAGAGCTGGAGGGATGTAAGAGTGGGGATGAGTTCCTGGAGCGACTAAGCGGGTTTGACGGAAATATGGAGGAGCTAAAGAAGGAAGCTGTGACTGAAGGTAAAGTGGTGAGGTTTGTGGGAAGTGTGGATGTCGCAAAGAAGGACGTCAAGGTCGGACTCGAGAAATTTGACGTGTCTCATCCGATTGCGGCGCTCAAGGGAAGTGATAACATCATCAGCTTTTACACGAAGCGGTACGGCGACAATCCGTTGATCATCCAAGGAGCAGGTGCTGGTGGTGAGGTAACAGCCATGGGTGTCACTGGAGATCTGATAAAGACGCTGCGTCTGTTGCACTGAGAGATGGATCTAGATATCTGATAGCGCTACATTTTTGGCCATCAAGATAGCGGGAACCTCGGATGTTCAATCACACATGGACGTGACCTTTGGATGCCTTTAAGCATACAGTATCCTTTTGGGATGCTACATGGCTCTCTCTGCCAGACGCTGAGACATCCGGACAGGATTGAATGGAAGGTAGTCAACCTCAGACGCAGTTAGTATATAGCCACAATTAAATCCAGTGACCTATCAGACTCTCTTTTACTGAATCAGAAATCGAATACAGAGTCTCAGCCCCCACTAGTCGTAAAATTTTGCCTGAGACATCAGACGCGACTAATATCAACTATAATGACTAACCTTCAAGCTCAAGCATTCACTGCCATGCAATTAGGATATCCTCAAATCAAATCGGTTAAACTTTCACCTGATCCTTCTGACTGGTTTGCATTACGTTTGAGAACACAAATTGGTACGTGAATTAGTACATGAATTGGCACATGAATTGGTACAGGAATTGGCACAGGAATTGGCACAGGAATTAGCGTTTCTGTAATGCTGGTAAAAACATATTCATCGTTAGTCGAGATCGGAAATATACGGATACTTGAACTCCTCGTATTTCGATGCCGATCGCTGAGAGGGCAAAACTCCGCTGACCGCATGGTCTTGGAGACGAACTTGGCTTGCATATCTCTGTGGTGATTGGCCGGCGGGGACATCTCATGGCCATTCGTTAGCACAGTATTTTCTTGGCAGCGAAGCAGGACGTTGGACTCCGCAAATGCCCTCAGCCAATCCAACTTTCGCGGATTTGGAGAACTCTTGGGCAAGTAGGCGCGTGACGGAAATCGCTGACCTCACGTGGCGATCACGGGGAGGAAATGATAGCTGGTGGAGAGGGGCGGAGGTTAGAGGTCACAGTAGACGAGAGATTGAGGGCTGGGGGCATTGGTGGCGTTGAGGCTGTGCCACGGGCTGCAGAGATTGTGGATCCGCAATCGCACATGTTATTCTGTCACTTTCTTTGTTGCCCTGCTTGCCTGCGTGTGGGAGCGGGGCAACCTAATTACGTGCCACAGCACCCTAAATTGCTGCAAAGACGCGGCCTCGCAGCACAGCGTAGCACAGCGCAGCCGACGATCGGGGCATCTCCCGGCGAAGCGTTTGCTTGTCTCTACCGAAAATAGGCTCGGCATCAGGCAAGTTTGCGACTCAGGCCCTTTCCTGGAGATTTTCGTGGGCGTTGATGATGCGATATGGGCTGTCAGACATGCGAGCATGCATGATTTGCCGCAGACAGGTAAGCTTCCGCAGCCTCGCAGGGTGAGCAAGGTGCAAACGTGTCCCAGCGACTTGTCAGGTCCGTGTAGCATTGATAAGTCCCGTCCTGTCGAAGAAGCAAGGAAGCGCTACTGGTTGGGCAGCAAGAATCGGGGTATCAAGTACGCAGCAGTCACCACATCATCGATGGAAGGCAACTCAGCTTACGATTTTCCTTGTGGATATGCACACCTGGCCTCACGGGGAAATCAAGCCTGGCCAAGGGAGGTCAAAATCGATATCAGATTGACCCGAGGGAGCATATTGTCAAAGCTGCATACATTTAGTGCAAAGATGAATCATGACTCGTTACCACTTCGACTCAACTCCACGCCTCCATCTCGACCAGGATGAAGGGACGGAGGAGGACGTGACGGGCGGAAGCTGTTGGCGCAGGTTCACCTCCAACCATGATGCCTCCCATCCACACCTCGTACCACGCCAACAAGGAGACGGTCGGGTTCAGCCAGTAGACCCCCGTCCAGCCGTCGGCCTCTCATTAGCCAGAAAAACAAGCCGTTATTCATCCGGGCCAGGCCCGGCAGTATCTCATCTCGGGATGATTGTCCAAGTGTCAGGGTGCCGAGGCTGTCGAAAGGGGACGAAAAAGAGAAGGGGTGTTGATAGGGGCTGAGGTCCAATCAGGAGGACACGTTCTGCCCCCTATCGCAGGGCGTCGGCGGAGGGGAGAGGGATCGGTGAGGGCCGCCGCTGGGCCACCCTCGCAGCGTATTTGTGTGGCTTGCGAGGATGCAAGACGGGCGTTCCGGCGGGCTGGGTTATGGATCTGCCAAGGCCACCTCTGCTCGAGAGAGACGTTGGCGGCCTTTTTCGCGTGCTCGTCCCGCCCCGGCTACAACAGCTTTCCAGCAGCCACCCAAGAAAATAAGCTTGGTGTTGAGGGAGCGAGCTCCCGTCGTGATTTGCCCTGCTGACGGTTATTACCCACCATGGCCACCATGCAAATAAAGCTCGCCGTAGCCCGCTGTCGCCCACATTCTTTCTCTAGAGTACTGCCCAAGGCTGACTGTACTTGCTGCCGTTTGTCGCCAGCATTCCGTTGTTGTCATCATCACAGAGCTCCTTGGTAAGCTACCCATACCTGGCCAACCACCAATTTCCTATCTCACGCTTACCCTCTCCGCTCCGTCCACTTCCGTTTGCTCACTGGCATCGATCAACAGCTAGCAATAGGCACGTGCCACACAACTGCCTATCGTCGTCGTTGTCGAAGAAACATATCCAACGGCCTAGACACCGCAGATCGGATTTGCGCCTATCAGATCGTCGGCCTGCAGCAGTTTCAGTCGGGATTTCGCATTACATCAAACCACGGTTCTCCTGATAACGTTTTGGAATTCTGACACAATTTATCACACCACATAAATCCATCTGGAAAACAAACGATTCACCCGCCGGTGACAGAAAAATACGTCACTATAACTTCCAAAGGAAGTCCATGCAACATCAGCTTTACCCCGACGCTCCACGAACTCCCTTGCAAAGCCCCTAGCACCCGTCAAACGGTTGATCGATAAACCCCATTCATGCAAGCGGGTTAATTCACCCTTAAAAGTCTGCCGACGAGGCAGCCCGATACTACTATATCCCCACCGTATTCACGCCTAAGCCGCCGCAACCCACCAGCACCCATATCGCCGCAGCAAGCATGTGCGTCGCCGAGCTCAACGTTTCGCTGCTCTCCTGCCGCCACCGCTGGTACCACATGGTGCGGCCCTGCCAGCCGTCTGCGCATCTCTCCAACTGCGGCCAGAAGCTGTGCCTCTCTGGCTGGGAGATCAAATGCGACTTCTGCCCGTACTGCAGCGGCTGGAACCTGTCCGACGCCGAGTACCGACTAGTCGGCAACGACCGCACTCCCTCGATCGGCGGTCTCTCTCGCACGCCCAGCCTCTCGCTATCCAGCACGCGCAGGGAGAACCGGATCGACTCGCGGCGCGGCAGCCTGGCACGCACAGACTCCAGCACCAGCATCACGATGATGGCGCAGGAGAAGAACCGCGCGCTGAGTGCGCGCGTGGATGCGTATCTGAGCGCTCGTCCTGAGAAGATGGTACTGATGGAGCAGAAGACTACCGAAGACGAGGCCGAGAGTATCGGCCTATCGAGCCCTAGCGACACTGGGAGCGAGGGCCAGGAAGTTGGACCCGTTGATGTGAAGAATGGAATTTGGGGAAAGAGCTGGATGAGGGGGAAAAGGTTCAGCCGAGGATTGTTCAAGTGAGCAACTAGCCTCAGCTGCTAGACTGGATGGTCCGGTCCTAGCTTTTTGCAACGGCGGGCTTGACTAGTTTGGCGAGGAGGATTACGTCGCGGGAGAATGTCTTCTTTTACTGTCTCATTGCATTTTCTTACTTTCCCTACGGATATACCCTACTGTTTTAAAACCTCTGTTTCGGCATCGAGCGGTCTCAACAACTGGCGCATGCTCAGGGAGGTGCTACTCCTCAAAAAATCACTTGCTGGCGTTTTCAAATAGACATTGGCAAAGGAACACACCAAGAGCTTTTCGCTCACTCACAAAACCAACGGGAGCGACCTTATCCCGTTCATCCTTCACTGGGAAATTTCGCTCTTTCGGGGAGTTTCGGGCGGGATCTACGACCACGCAGGTGCGACCACAGGCCCCCAAGGGCAATTCTAGAGTCGGATGGATGGGTTGCTTTATTTATAGACTGGTTATGGGCTGTTGCACCATGGGTGGCCTTTGTAGCTCATGCAATATATCTCTATCTCACCTCTTACGCTACTTCTCTACGCCTTGCCAAGATTACGTTTATTTCGATCTGGTAACGATGTTCACGCTCCAGTTTCCACGTGTCATTTCCCACGATTCTCTAGATCTCCAACCTTACACGTCTCTTCCTCCACCGCAGCCTTACCCCGCCACACACTACACTGAAAAATCAATCCACCCTACGTTTCCCTCTTCGCCCTGCGTAAACGGGAATTGAAATACCTTTTGTGGGCTCGAGTACGGCGCATACTGCCCGTCATTCATGAGGATGGTGATGTTAGCAGCAATGCGACCCGTCAGGTTAAAGCCCGGTCCACAATCATCATATTCTGCCATGGTGGTGTTGTAATTAATGTGCGTGTCCGTAGCGCTCCACTTGATATAACCAGACGGCTCGATGGAGTCGTCAAGAGAGTTGTTCGCGAAGATGGAGCGGTGTTGGGCGTTCTGCCGGTCGCCAGTCCAAGGCAGCAACCAAAGCGAGTAAAGAAACGAGGGAGAGATGTCAACGCACCCACGGCCGGCCCAGCGCGCACTTCCCCGCAATCGACAGGCTCGAGTTCGCCTTCTCCACCACGCTGTCGTGGATGTACACGCCGTACTTGTTCACGAAGGTCGTGTTGGTGCCCTTCCAGGCCGTGATGCCGCCGCCGCAGCCGCGCAGCGCCAGCCGCGATGACTGGATCCATGCCGTTCCGAACCCGTAGAGGAAGTCGGTTTGGCCTGCGATCTCGCACTTTGAAAAGTACGCGTTGCCGAGTTTGCCCACATAGATCTACACAAGACGGCTTCTGGTCAGCAAAATCCCCCGTGTAACTGTTTTGGGAGGGGAGAGGAGGGGAGGAGAGGCATTATACGCACGGTATCTTGGTACGAGTAGAACCCGCAGTGGTAGAACCCGCCGTTCGCATAGCTCATGCTCAGCGCAAGGCTCGGACCTGCAGAATACGGCAGATAGTCATTGATGAAATTCAGATTATACGCTCTGAAATCCGAGTTCCCGAACGGCGTGTCCGCGGGTACTGCGTTCCCTGTCGGACCAGACCCGGTCAAGCTGGCATTCAGCGTCGGCGCAATCGTCAGTGTACTTGTGAACGCATTGTCCAGCGTGCCAGTGGTGGCTGTGCCGGTTGCTTGGTGCCATATCACGTTCACTGTGTTATGGGTTAGGTTGTTGGGCAGTGCGGTTTGGCCCAGCAGCGTGACGGGCCCAGCACGCGTAATGTTCACTTGTTCGGTGTAGTTGCCGGGCAGGATCAGGATGGTGTAGGAGGAGTTGCTATGTGGGAGGGAGAGGATGGCGGATTGGATCGTCTTGAACTTGGCTGTGGGGCCTACGACGAGTGTGTTCGGTGGGCAGCCGGAGAGTGGGTTGCGCGTTGGGTATTGACAGGAGTAACGGTTTAGAGCTGTGGTTTGGGGAATTAGGAGGAATAGGAGGAAAAGAGGGATGCTCATGAAAGAGCTAAGCGCAATTGAGGGAAGCACTGGACGACCCATCCTGAACCTCCGCTTTGCGAAAGAGAGCGCTCGGATGGCATGAAAGTTTAGCCAATTGCATGATATATTATGCGTGATATATTATAATCCCCGGAGATGATAACATGAAGGTGCAAAAGTCCCGGAAAATCTCAACCCAAAACACTCAGGAACCGTGCACAAATGCGCAACATGGATGAAAAAATTAGTGGGGGGCTTCTCCGATGATGGAATACAACCAGGACCTGAACGTGTGGCGCTGGAAGAAATGCGGGGAAACATTGTGGTTCCTGGGCGATCTGCAGTGAAAAGATCCACCAATCGCCGTGCAGAGACGTTTGGTAAAAACCTAGTATGTTTAAAGACAATCTCCTCATGATTTTCTGCAGTGGCTTGTTTTGCAGCGTTTACCTGATCCACGGAAATGAGGCTGGATCGCCGGGACGTCGCTTCGATGGGTTCGATGTATTACTTATTCAAGTTATCACCTCCGCTGTATCCCTAGGCAATTTTAAGCTAGCATTGCATGCCTTAAGTTTAAAAGCCCTGGGATAAGTTCGGGGGTTTGAAGAAAGCTTAGACGTGTAAAAGCAATTAAGAATACAAGTAGTCGAAAGCAATGTTCTCAATAAAACAACCATGCTTGAAGATTTTCAAGACGGACTATTTTCCAATGAAAAACTCCGCAATGGCCATTCCTAGTTGAAAATAGATTTTGGTCCGCAAATTTTTATATCCTGTTAAAAGCAGTACACTCTCTCCGCGGTATCAGTTGTTCAAGTATTGCCAGCGCTTCTTTGTTGTATAAGCTCATATTTTCCCGCTGGATCTTTCCAAAAACACTAATTGAAGGTTAGAAGTTTCATAGCATATTCCTATATATATCTGGAAACGCCTGCTCAAATATGTCGCGTGGATTCTAAATCTATACTGTTCTACTGGCGTGAATTTATTTGTAGATAGTAAGTATGAACACCCTGCAAAACGCCACGCTGTATTAGCTTAGTGGTTCTATACTGCCGATACTTTCCTAAGTATAGTGAAATGACAACAGAATTTTAGCGAGTGATTTGAGTATATATGAATCTTAACTAATCAAGGACAGAGCTAGACTCAAGTCTAGGCTGTGTCTGAAGTTGAATGAAGGGTGTAGTACAGGGTGTACGACCTTTGGTGTCCCCCGATTTGCGCGCGCGGGCATATAATTTCGCTACGGCGGCACCTAAATTAGTATGTAGAGCTAGCAGGAAGGAGCATAGCGGCGGCAGGGGCCAGATGGATCTTGCCTCCCCCTTTAATATAGCTTTGAATATACAGCCTGTAACAGCTCCGGTGTCTCCCCCCCTGTGCGCGCGCAACACATACCGCAATTTCGGTAATCACTAGTCAAGTACACCGTAGATACTGTGCGCTTGCCAAAAGAGCTGTGCACCTGTAAGAAAGGTAAAGCCTTTAATTTTTAAGCTTAATTACAAGAGTTAAACTTGAAATTCTCTAGTACGTATGAAGCGAAATTGCTGTGTGTGTTGCGCGCGCACATAGGGGGGGAGACACCGGAGCTGTTGAGCATACAGCTCGGCCAGTGTTGCCGAAAGCTCCGTTGGTGCTCGCCAAGGCGCTAAAACCTCGGCTAGTGTTGATAATCTGACGCCGACACAGCCTCACTTGGTACATAATTCAACTCTCATCATATTACGTTTTGAGTTAATAACAGCAATATATTTTAATTATAACATTAATAGAGCTATTTAAGAGTTTTAATTAAATACTTTATTCTATTCATCACGATTTTAAAAGAGCTGAGTAATAATATAGACGAGGTGAGTTTTGGAGGTTATACTAAGGTTATATTAAGGTTTTATTAAGGATCTAATATGGCTATAGACCCTAGAGAACTAGCAGTCTGGAGCAGGAGAGGTATTTATTAATATTCTATTTATATTATTATCTTAATCTAACCTAACTATATTAGTTGCCGCTGAATCCCTTTTAGCCCCAAGAAAACAACTGTGATAACTCTTATATTAGCACCGCAGGTATATATTTAGGTTATATCCATAATCTAACATGGAATAGACACTGCTTAATAGTCCAAATACGCAATTTCGCAATAAGGTAAAGTAACTTCTGATAGTTATAAGAAGGATTTAATAAGGATATAAACCAAGAATTTTCTCCAAAATAGGTAGGTAAATGCTTTTAGTGGGATAGAGGTCGCATAAGATATAAGTTATATTTTAGACAAAACCACATTATATCTATAATCTAACCTCAATAGATTATTAATAAAGTCCTTAGTAGCCCTAGCAGCTCTATCTAAGATCTAGACACCACTATAATAGCTATATATAGTACTCTGGTGAATAGGGTAGTAGCTTCCAGGCTATATTTTAATCCAGACTCGGATAGTAGTAAGGGCGAGGGTTCTAGCACTTATAATGCTGCTCCCCAGCTAAATATTATAAAGAGGCGCATTTCTGGTGCCCCCAGCTAATATACTAAGGCATAGTACCTTGGACTCAATAAGCGCCTAGGGTGGGTTCCATTCTTTTATATTAAGGTAATATCTAGTATGTATCTAGCTTATATCCAAGATATAACCTAAATATAGCCCTACGGCAAACATTTCCTCGTCTATATTCTGCCAGAGGAGATTTTCTATAGATAGGATTGTGCTATTAGGAAGACTGTAAGTTATAAGTGCTATATATCTTTATTATATCCTAAATCTAACTATAATAGGATTTAAATGCCGAGCACACTGTTTATAGTTAGGAAAAAAAATTCGCAAATAGTTGTAGAGGATTGATTAAGCATATTAAGTTATATTTTCTAGTAAGATCCTAGATGTATCCACGTTGCATCTATATTATATCTATATTATAACCTCCTTCTAACCTTAAAACAAAGAAAGGTGTAGGCTATATAATTAGAAGTATAAAGCCTAGAGGTTAAAAAGAACTAAAATTGGATAATTTGGATAGTATGGTTATC
>Ga0307507_10006548_pt1 | contig 17772 bp, 10 predicted proteins | sample 7_EM_MG_FD_207223 | JGI IMG/M metagenome (GOLD analysis project Ga0307507, IMG submission 207223) | Populus trichocarpa ectomycorrhiza microbial communities from riparian zone in the Pacific Northwest, United States - 7_EM | ecosystem: Host-associated > Plants > Roots > Unclassified | place...
TCAATACAAAGATCTTTATCTATCACGCTTTCGGGAATCAAGACACGACTGTCTTATAGGAGCCTAGCGATCGACGTTGCTAGATAGGAGTCAACGGACTTAGCTATCGCAACAGATATTGGGCCAATAAGAGTGATCGTTAGAAGACTATCGGTTACCTGCTGCAAGTATCACCCGGAGAGGAGAGCATTGTAACATGGGATTTGGGTTCTTCACGCAACCATCTAAGTTCTTTCATACACTATACTTTCAATCAAAAAGATCTTTATCAAACCATATCTCCACGAACCAAGACCCGACGGTCTTATATGAGCCTAGCGATCGAAGTTGCTAGAGAGGAGTCAAGGGACTTAGCTATCGCAACTGCTATCAGGCCAAGAAGAAGTGATCGTTAGGAAACTATCGGTTACCTGCGGCAAGTATCACCCGGGGGAGAGCGGATTGTAACAGTAACCTGCTCCTGAGTATCGTGAGGTTCCCAGAGGGAGATCCGGCGATACTGTAAGGACAGGGAGGATCTGTGTCAATGGAAATCTCCACAAGAGATATAGCAAAGTTTTAAGGACAAGTAGAGTGACTGTTCAACTGCGTATATTAAAGTGAGGGTTCCTGTGAGGCTTGAGGGTTCGAATCCTTAAGGGATCTCGAGCTCTTTAAATACAAATAAATCATAACCAATATCATGTCCAAACGAGAATGCTAAGCTACGCTAAGGTAGAAGCGAAAACAACTAAGTCCTAAAACAAAGGTATAGATGCGACAGGATATAAGTAACCAAACAAGTAATGGAATCAAGCAAATAAGGGATCGCTACTAATGTACTAAACCAGTAATACATAGTAGGAAGCATAGGGTTTCCCTATTTGGTACAAGGAACGAAAGGTAGTAATAAGCGAACTCAGGAAAGTACTACCTAATAGGAAACTATAGCAATAGGGAAGGTACAAGATAAGAAATGATTCGTTACTGGGGAAATCCTAATAGGCAATATCCAACGTCATGCTAAGGAATAATAGCGATAATAGTAGATTCTGTTACAGGCTGAAACCAGGGCACATTAGGGAGGTTCTTCACATTAAATTGAGAAGAATTATCTGGTTTTGTGCTCTGAGAGAGTATCGAGTGACCTTTCGTGATGCGATTTGAAGACCTGGATTTGGTGACTCTCTAACCTTCTGGTCTAGCTTTTATTAGTCTATTGTCTGGAGGAGGTAAAAGAGTATAGGATAGGTTTGGATTCTGAGGACGTAAGGCTCTGCTCGACATTTTCTTGGCTTGTGTTGTTTTCTCCGCAACATGGTGGACTTCAGCTAGTGAGAAAGAAGTATCTTTATTACTACTGTCTTCCCCAACAAAACCAAATCCAAGCAAGATTCTTACTCTTATATCCTAGTCACATCATTTGATCTATTTTTAATTACGGTATGACTTTATGGTTGTCTAGCAATCGTTTAGCGAACATGCTGTATTAAATTCAGTTCTTTTTCGAACCCAAATCACGGTTGCTATGCGTCAGAGGCTAAATGGAGTGGGGACAAGGATAGGCAATAGTACAGCCAGTTGTCAGAAGTGTTCATGAAAAATGTCTTGGCTTACTAAGCTGCCTCAACAAAAATGGCCTCCATCAAGTTGATAGCAACCACTCTTCAAAACAATTCACTTTATCATTACTATATTGTCAAAATATTTTCTCTTTTACTATTTACACATAGGTTGCATCTTCTTTTATTAAATTAAGATTAGAATATTAGTAGTTTTGGCATACACAATAATTCTATCTGAAAAAATTGTTATTATAAGAAAAATAAGGCTTGGAGAATGGAAATGATTAGAGTTGTATTATTTGAAGTGTTTAATGAGGCCTTTTTGATTCAGAATGTTGTGGGAATACTTATAATTGATATTTTACATGTAAAATCTCTGCCTATTTATTCACTTTTTATATTTAAAATCAGACAACACTTTATAGGCAAAAACAAGTTAGGAGCATTATGGCTACCTTGATGGACATGAGGTAGCAATTGCTAGTGTTCTAGTCCTAATTGAATGTTATGAATAACTCAGACAAAACCTTACATTCTACGAAACCTGAAGCATGATAGAATTCTGATATTGATAGATGTCAAGAATCTCTTCCTACAACCTTAGCTAATGTTCCATAGTATACGGCAGGTTTAGCAGACATTAGGTGTAAAAAATATTCTAAACAAGTAGAAGTCAAAGCACAGAGTTGATTATATAAGCAGTTGGTGAATCCCATGAGAATCTGCATTCCCCTCAAGTTTTCTACTTAAACTACCGCCACTGGCAAATAATCCTAATATATTATTTCTATTCTTTATTTCTATTCTCTACCCTCTCAGCAGGGTTTGAAGTACTTGGGAAATTATTTAATTCCCCATGTTTAGAATTTCCTATACTAGTAGTTACGTTCCTCTTTTGGGTGTAACCCTAACTATTATAAGAGTAAATTGCCTTATAAGCCCCTTGAAGATTCACCAACCGCTGAATCTTCAGAAACTGTCAAGTAGCTTACTTAGAAACAATTGGGCCAGTATGGTGACTGCAGCTTGTTAAATAATACAACGCTTCAATTAGTATCCATTCAGCCTAAAGTGGTTGGCTGTTCAAGTAATTGGATTTTCAGGTGGTCAGCGTGGCTGTCTACTAAAGGAGAATACTTTGAAAACATGGCCTGCCTCAAATTAACGATTGCCCAAATATCTTAGCCCTAAGTTGAATATCTATCAACTATCACCAGATGACCCTTTTCTAGCCATGGCCTTTTTTGGTATTCTATTATTTCTGTCTATTATTTCTACTAAATTTAATTAGTTCAAGCTCATAACTGAGATTCTGATTACTCGATAAACTACAGGCACAATTAGACAGCGGGCTTTGGCTTCAACTTACTTCATGTTGGAAATACGTTGTTCTACCCCTGTTGAGTCATGTACCTATATGAGTCACATCGCACACATGTGACCAGTCATATCATATGGTTTCCTTGGAAGGATAGCACGTGATCATTTATGGGTATATAAGACCAAGTGTAATTCCCTCTGGAGCCATATGGTCTCGCTAGCGCAATTAGTGAAGAACATACTTTTAGTCAAATCTATACTGCGTTTAATTCTCAGTGCCGCCTTAGTATCCGAAGAGACAGCCTCAGAAACTCCAATATTTTCACTTAACCTCTTTTCTTGCACTGTTGCACTGGATGTCTACCTGACCTGCTGTACCTGCTGAGAGAACAGTGGATAGAGATCATGAGCTGGAGAAATAGAATATTTAAAACTATAGCTAGTTAAGGGTCATGTAGTTTGGGCGGAAAGCTTAGAGGGAATGCAGATTCTCCTCCCCTACCGGCTGCTTATATGATCAACTTCATGAGTTGACTCCTACTCGCTTAGGATGTTTTTTTGCACTCGGTATCTACCTGACCCGCCGTCGGCATAATTTCTAAGACCACAGCCAAGCACAACATCCTACTCGCACAGTGCAGTTCAGCTTCAAACCAGGTCGCTCTATTTATCATGATCTACCCCTTCTAATGGTCGAGGAATAAATTTCTCAAAACTTAATACCGTGTGACCGCTAACCCAAGGGGTTGTTCAAAATGTCCTTAAATATGTTGGTGTATAGCCTTCAACAGGGCCTATGCCTATTTGGGATCCAGGAATTACCACTAAATTAAACTAAATAGCTGAGAGAGCAGGGTACATTCCTCATCGGGATCTCTCAAACGAATTACCGTAATCTACCAATGACGCTCTTGTGAATATACTGTACATTAAAATTTCGTAAAATCCACTACCAGGCTATCAGCGGGAATCAGCCCGCCAGCCTAGTATAAGTTTAGTTTGACCAGTTAACAGAATTGAGAATACCAATTAATGAGACTCAACACATCTTGAGGGTTTATCCCATACTTTATCGGGAAAACGCCCATCCTCCTCACGAGCTTCTATCGCTGAATAGGGCTGATGGAGGTCATGGATTTCACAAGATTTTATGGTACCCCACGATTTAGATAGAACCGCGCTGATTATTTTAGTGTATGTAAGAGAAGAAAAAGACTTAACTCTGCTTCTGTCTATTCATACACGCTACCGCCCCTCGGGGCCGTTTCCTCCAAGTAGGCAACTTAGGGCCTGTTCGGCGGTAATCAGAAGATCAAGCAAAGGTTTTCAAAACCTAGGTTCACTAGTAGTCATTCCAAGTAGGGAAGTGAGCTATACCTTGAGTGGCGCAAGGGGTGAGTTTAGGAGAGAGGAAATATTGTAAATAGTTAACGCTACTATTACCCAGAGGAGTTAGTTTGCCTAGTTAGGTGGTGGTGTAGACACTCGACATTTGCGAAAATGGCCCCACAGCCGAGGCTTGAAACCTTACCCCCTGGGGTAAAATCTTAGCAAATCCCCGATCCTTTCCTTCATCATAAGTAGTAGTTTCTACATAACTATGGTTAGGTGTGATGCAGAACACCTCGTCTATTTTCAAAACCGCAGGGTCTCCTCAAACCTTAGGTTTTTCCGGCTCCCAAACAGGCCCTTAGTTATCACCTCTCTCTTGTTTCATACCACCGACACAGTCCATAACTCGTCTGGGTGAAAGTGATTTGTGTAGCAATGCGCAATCGTTTCAAGTGCGAAGTAATAATATCCCGCAGTAAAGATCATTGATTTAGCGAACTCTTGCTAGAATAATAAGAAAGATACAGCTCTGCTATATAGAGAAGTGATTCGTTCCTGCCAGTTTCACTGAGAGTTCACAACAAGGAACAGACATTCAAAGAAGGTACATAGGAACAAAAAAAATAAAGGAACGTACAAAGAAGTTCACCCGGCTTAAATACAATAATATAGAATTCTGAGAGAAACATTTGAGAGGAGAAGAAACCCTTATACCAATAATTTGTTGAAAATAACCGATGCGGAGGCAATGATCAACCGTAACTTAAGCGTTTTTACCCCGCGGAGTTAAGTTGCTTAATTAGAGACACAGAGTTTGTATTAAGCGGAGACGAAGATCATGATTGATTGTGTTGGGTTGATGAAGAGGGGAAGTCTCGGGGGGCCCGTGTGAACAAGAAGGGGGCGAAGCTAGAAAAGACAAGAAGGAAAGAAAAACAGGTGTGAGATAACTTTTCATAGCTTGCTCGCCACTCCGTTAGCGTGGAGATACAAGGTTGGTATGGTACAGCACTACAGCCCACCCCAACCTTGCCAACTGGCCACCAGCTAAGCCACTATACAAAAACATCTTGGATCTCAACAGAGATATAGGAAGAGCGGAGGTTTACATATGGCATGCATGAGAGGAAAATGAAACCCTATCCACACACTCAAACACACCATTAACCCTCGGGATTGGCCACAAAATCGTGGATCCAACCTAGCTCCTCCTTTGGTGGTGTCCTCCCGCACACAGACCTCCTCCCATGCTACCCAGGCCTTGTGGCTATCCTTTCTGTCCAGCTGTCCTTCAAATCCGGCAGATTAACAATCTAAAATTCATTGGTTGTAAGGAAACTTAATTTGTCAGGGGATTTTCAGCAACACCAACCCCGATGGCAAGAGAAACCCTTACCGGGGGTGGAACTTTACAGTGCAGGACATACTTTTCTCATATTATACCCCATACTGTAGTGTAATTTGTGGTAGTCGTTTGTTTTTCTAGGAAAAACTTTTGGCTCTAAATCTCTTGTTACGCATGGGCCAACGGAGTGGGTGTCTTAGGGTGGGTCGTTGGTCATTTACAGTTTTCCCGTTCCACCGGAGTCTCGGTAGTGATGCCTACTAGGATTCATCTTCTATTTCTTTCGGCAATAATCGCGTGAGGTAGACTGAAGTTGGATATGCAATTTGCCGGAACGGATTCTCCTTCTTTCACTTCTATGATAGCTTCCATTCTACCCGATATGGGGAGGAGTTCAATAAAAGGGAAAAAAAAAAAGTGCTCTCGAGTTAGACTTTGAACTGTAGCCAAACGCGACTTGCCAGACCTGGTGGGATCTCATGAAGCCAACTAGGTCCGGGAATCAAAAAAATGTGTCTACAGATATTAAATTAATTTGTTGCTACAGATCAAGTAAGAACTTTGTAGCCGATATTCCCCTACTAATTCACAATTATCTCAAGTGTCTCACTTCCACGCTAAGTTTGTGCACGAGGGCCTGGGTGGTAGTTAGTAGAAAGTAGACCTTGGTGCCAGAATAATTTTGCGTAACAAGGGTAGGTAGCTTGGCGGCCGGGTGGCAGTGGAATGAGTAGACTAAATTTAATACGATATCGTATCACCCCCAAATTTTTTCTGCTCATATTCAGGTCTAGGGCTACAGCATTTAGGTAGAAGGCAACAAATTTGAGGGTAACATGATAGTACCATCTACCGGCGATGGAAATATCTCCCTTGGACCTATCGTGGTATTGGGAAACATCTAAATGGTCAGAGCGTATTGTGTGGTTGCTGGTTCATTGTGCTGCAGTGATCGAATTTCTTCAGGTCTAAAAAGCCCGATTTTACACCTCTTTTAGGTCTCTCCACCTAGGTCTCCATGCGCAAACCCTCTATTCTAACAGCACACAGCAACCGCTCGGTAACGTACTCGAGTACTTGGGGTAGGCATAAGTCGGGCGCACTTCCAAAACGGGTACGTAGGGAATTTGCGTGGGAGCTAACACAAATTAGAGAGTTTGAGTGATCCCTCATGATCACAACAGGTGGACGGCAAAAATCGGGCGCACTTCTGAAAGGAGATGTAGGGCTTGCTAGTGGATGCCAGTTAGGTTTAGCAAGCTGGGCGAGGAACTTGTGTAACCGCGCCCGAAATACCCCTCCACCCGAGTACTCGTACACAGGCTGTATTGCGCAGTATCGCAGTTGGCTATAACGCGTGACGAATCGCCGACGATACTCCTTAGGACACAAAAAAGCCTGACAATAGTCAGTGTCTCCGGATGTCCGAGTGGCCCCCGTTGACTGGAGTCCGACGCACTGGTCCCCACCCGGAAGCGACAATTTTGGCCCGTAGTCGACTATGGTGGGCTGGGCTGGCCTATGAACTAAGCGAAGCTGATACTAAAATCGTTTTCGCTATCGCTGTCGTTATCGCTTTCTTGTTCGTTCAGCGATGAGCCAGGGATTCGTGCATCGATGGTTGGAAGCCGTCGTCCGCAATTGGTGTCCGCTCTCGTCGTTAGTAGTCTCCGGAAAGAAACTGTTGTCGACGGAAGCCTTCGGAAGAATGCTGGGAGTGTCGCAAGGAAGCTGGGTGCATCGGGCGGAAGCAGCAGGTGCCGGAAGGAAGCTGAACGCGTCGGAAGGGTGCTCGAAGAGTCAATGCGTGGAGTTCTTTGTGCGGCTTGTCTTTCCTTTGTTAGCACGGGAGTTCTGTAAAGGAAAGGGAGCAAGTGGCGGAAGAAAATGGATATATATGGTAAGGGGGATAGAAGGATCGGAGGATGGCTTTCCTGTGTTTTATATACTTCTGTTTTTTTACATTAGTTAACTAAGTATGCAGAAAAAGAGAACTTCCCCTCTCACCTAAAAACATGTGTTCTTGCGATCGTTTTGTCGCCTTATCTTATTGCCGCTTAGTCGTCGTCGTTGCCGGAGTCGTATTTTGTTACTTTAACCCCGCCTTCTAAAACAGGGAGACTAGCAATCTCTGCTTATCGTGCTCAGTCGTTCGGATAAACGTTTCGGAGATGCGCATCGGATTGTTACATCGGTCAGGACGAAGCTGGGAGCGTTGGAAGGAAGCTGGGAGAATCGCATGTCCTGAGGCTACGAACAGTGGGCGCCCTTCGTGGAGCATGTCTTCCTTTTGTTAGCACATGAACGCGCCAGGAGAAGGGAGCCATACGTGGAAGAGGATGGATATGTGCGGTGATCGCGGGAAGGATACGATAAGAGGATGACTTTGTGGTTCCTTTGCGGCTCAAGGCACAGAATAAATCAATTGCTGAGTGCTAAGACTATCTGGGATAAGTTAACTTGGGTACCAATCCCGGATAACAGAATTTTTGTTATCAACACATGAACATGTGGCGCGTTGTCACAGCGACAACAGAAAACGGGGATCTTGGCACTCGAATTCTCTTTGCAAAACCTCCCTACCGAGAAAACCTTTTGAATACCATGCAATTAGCGCCCTACCTTTCGGATACCACTGACCGAGAAATATACCACTCAAAAAAAGTGAAACCATGTTACCCAACCGCAGTGACAGGGTAACGGTAACAGACCTCCACTCCCAGTTGGGTCTGCTCCCTGCCTAGTTTTTTTTCTCTCCAAGCAAGAACACATCATGGTCATCAACCATCCCACCCATTGCACAATGGGGGGGCTGCTTACCACCTGGGGCTTCTCTCTGGATAAGGTTTGTTTGTTCTTTTTATCTCAGTTTTATAATAAAATGATAACGATACTAATAGTTGACATAGCCGATACCTTTCTACTGGTGCATTAAAGGTAGAATTGCTTGTCGGCATTAATTTTTCTCCCAAATTGATTTGTTCTTCTATCTTATAAAATTTTAATGATACTAATAGCAAATACCAGCATGCAGATACTACCCTCCTGGGTTCAAGATGGTTATGTGGTGTCTAAGTTTTAGCTATCTTTTTTGAATGGTTTGTTCTTTTCTCATGTACCTGGTTTGGATGATATTAATTTGGTTTTAAAACAGTACTTATATTTGTCTACCAAGTCGCAAAGGGCAGCACTAGCTATCGAGTAGACCTTTATTTCCATCCACTCACTAGACGAGCGGGTGGCATGGAAGCTTGGGTCAGGGTTCAATCGGGGAACTAGAGTTTCAAAAAGTCTTTAAAAACTCAGGGTTTTGATACTTGGTTTGCCAAGTTGCTGTTTTGCGACAGGATTGGTTTGTGTTCATGGATAGTATGTTTTATTATATTACTTACTCCTCTTTCCTAATCACCAATTCTCACTCGTTCTTGTGTCAAAACCCAAGCTGCCACTCTCTGTAACTTGTTTTTTTAAATAATAAATCGAATATGAAAATAATTGTTTTAGGAACAAAATAGGCGGTAATGTAATGTTTTCTTCAGAATACTAGTTGAACTATCACAATTACTTAGTAAGTAAACCTATTCTATCTCTTGGTAACAAGTTTTGCGATTATGACCCCAGTTACCACACTTCCGACACTGCTGACTTGCTTGCCCAGATGCTGGAGGCAGCTCGGTAATGTTTAGGGTAGCTTGCGCACGGATGGTACGTCGATGTTGTTCACCTCTGGTCATTCGTTTTCTTTTTGACCTTTCATGAGGCGCACGGAGTTTGGTGGGAGGGTGACATAGTTCGATGGGAAGTTGTGGGTTTTCATGTATGAAGGCAGGGATGTTGTCTAAGGCAATTGGAGTGATATTTCATTCATAAGTTGACTTCTAAGTTGATATTTGAAAAATAACCGGGAGGTTGGATTTTGGTGAGTCCCCAAGTGCTAAAATGAAACTAAAAGCATGTCTATAGGGAATATCATTTTCTTGAAAATGTCCGCATGTGCATCGCTTTCTCGCTAAGTCAACAACATATACACGATCATTGGCCTGTGTGACTTCGCCCAACTCTCTGGTAGCATATGGAACGGTATTACGACGAGACTATTCACGGCTGATTATGAGTTGCTTGAAGGCAAAATCAGTGTGAGTTTGGCCTTCCTCCTATTGACATGCTTCTGAATAGCGCTGATACTGTGTCTGCATAGTTATATGCCATATTTTGTTTAGGAGATCAAGGATTGAAAGCTCGCGTTCGGATTTCAACAGGTGATTCATGGATTCGACGATATTCGATGTTTTGTGTCCATAGTTTTGGCCGGGAAAAAAAGCAGTAACCCAGAGTGCAGGATTGATTCTCTGGAGATAGTTGGCGGCAGTTGGATTTTGTTGTCGAATTATCTCCAGTTGTGTATTGTATTCCTGTGTCGTTTTCGCATTTGCAATAGGCCAAAATTGATCGTCTAAGCCACGAAACTGCTTAAAGTTTTGACTTAAATGAAAACAACAAATTGCACGTGTAACTTGATTTCCCATGACTGTATCCGCTGCCAACAGCCCTCTATCACGATCACTGATCAAGGTCATTAATACTGATTGTAGAATTACACACTTGAGATTTTCTAAAAACCATGTCCATGATGCTGTATTCTCGCTTTCCACCACCGCCCAGGCTAGAATAAGGCTTTTCCCATTTGCATCAATACCAACAGCTAATAACAGCGTTTGAACAAATCTTGCTTTCAAAAATATCCCATCAAGTGCCATGAACTTGCGCATCTGAATAAATGACAACTGTGATTCAGCAGGACAAATGAAAACTCTCTGAAAACACCTTCTATATTCATCCTCAGCTGAATTGTCTACTATAGTATGTAGTGCAGTATGTATCCAGGGAGTTTTGGAACGAAGTAATGCTAGGTAGGCTGGAAGTTGACAAAATTGCTGTTGCTGGTGCTCAATTCTGTCATTGATTAAGCTTGCACAAGCTAGTCTAGCAGCTTCACGATTGACTGATACACCGTAGGCTAATCGAATTGATTTTAGAATTTCTCGGATGGTTGTATCTCGTGTAACGAAAAGGTGGTGGGGAACGGCTCTTCGCAGCCACAATTGTGTATTGTAGGTTTCTCGAGGTGGTTTTTGTCGGCCAATGCAGGTATCCCGCTCCGAAAGAATCTTGACCTCAATTTCACCTCCCTGATTCTTACTTGCATACACTCTCCAGGAACAGCCTTCCATTCGACATACATAGTCTGCCCGTCTTTGATCTTTATGTTTTACTCTAAAGGCAAAGTGATCATCAACCGCCCATCCTTCTAGCCTTTCCTTTAAAATACTCCAATCACGCATGACTTCTCCTATAACAATTGGTGTATCCATATTCACGGTCGCTATGGTGTATCTAGTAGGTTTTCAGTTTGGAGAGAGGGGATTAAAAAAGTAAAAATAAAAGAGTATGAAACAGACTATATTCGCATAACTTTGATAGGCTTTGAGGTATAATTTTTTCCCTTTCAATTACCAGGTATCTCATTATTTATCTACAGGTTCTTCAGTCTGATCTTTGTTTTGAAGGTCAATTCGCATGCTATGTTTAGTATTTAATGGTTGTTAAGGGGAACTGAGAACATAGCACCGCTCTAACTCTCCGAAAGCTCTCAGATAGCATGGTTTCATAATTTTTCGCCGGCACATTTTTCGGCGGATGGTATCCGAAAGGTTTGCCGCTAAGTGCATGGTATTTAAAAGGTTTACCCCTCCCTACCGGTATTGTAAGGATGCTGCTTTGGGATTTTCTATTTATCGGCACCCCGCCTACCAGTATGTTAAGTGCCTCGCAACAGTTACCACCGGCCAATCAAAATCGCCACCACCTCTCCGTGAGGTCGCCAATCTCGTGGTCCATTAACTGGTTTTGCAACTCCCTTATGCCAGACTAAACCCCTCGTGGGCTGGTGACTCCATTTACAGGGATAATCTGATCGGTACTGCCAAGCCGAGGTGGTGCATCCCAGCCCGTTAGCCATCGCCTGGGGCCTGTGGTCTATGCAATGGTTCAAGAGCGATGACCAGAGGAGCAGTCCGGCAGAGCCGACTAAGCGGTAACAAAATATGGTGAACGATCTTAAGGCATAACTTTGAGTGAGCAGGGAAGTTCTCTTTTCGCACAACTTAGCTAGCTAACAGAAAAGACAGGAGTATATAAAACGCGACGCAATCGCCTCCCTATCCTTCCGTCAATCACCACAAATATCCATTTTCTTCCACCTATTCTCGTGCTAACAAAGGGAAGGCATGCTTCCGACACTCCCAGAATTCTTCCACCACTCCTAGCGTCCTTCCGATACTCCCAGCATCTGTCTGACCCTCGCAGCTTCTTCCCAACGGCTTCTAGCTACGACGACTTCAGATCATGACTTTCCGACGACAACGTTCCGGCGACCTCCTGCCACGGATGTATGAATCCCAAGCGCATCGCCGAATGAACAAGGAAAACAATGATAGCAGGAACGGTAGCAATAGCGCGAACGATAGCGATATTCGAAGCATGTCGGGCAGCATCTCACGACCTCCAACAATATATTCATTCACGAAATCCAACACAACATAAGGGAGATATATTTCAAAATACAAATACTAGTACCGTATTCCACACCATGGCCAGCCATCTGCAAGTTTAGGCAATGTGATTGGCTAGACCTCAGTTCGGATTTAAATAGTGGCTAGTATTTGGGTGGATGGCTCGCTATGGCGTGGAATACTTTAAGCTAAATTCTAATTTCTCAGAAAGGATTCAGAATCAGAGTCCTCTTTCCGGAGATCAGGGAGAGAGACACCATTCACTGAACTGTGCTTCCGCTTGCGCGTATACCTCCTACCAGTACCTGCCTCTGTCTGATTTGGCCTTTCAGAGTTCCCAAAAACATGCCGCAGCAGGGACCGATGCATAGTTGAAACTAGGCAGAGTCGGGAGCCAGTCCAGAGCCTTGTAAAGTGAATTAACTTGCTACCCCGGATGCCCGCAATCGAACCGACGGGAAAGTGAAGGCACCGTTCCAATTCGAATACACAAAACCCAGCACCTTCAAACTCTCCCAATGGCATACTCATCGTCCAGTCGAGGTCGCCTTGATCGAGGTGCGGCTCGGTAACGACATTGATGAGGCAAGCGCGCAGGGAAAAGCACTCGTTGTCATAATTGGTCCAGAGATTCCGGAAGTGATCGGGCAATAATTCAATAGCTGACTGCATTGTATCACGTTGTGACCTGTCAATAGACCCGAGAAGCAACCACGTAAGCTGTGAAATATTTTGAAAAGAGGCAAGGAGCCCTTGCAGGTCTCCGCGTGTATTCGAACCGACACCATTTGTATCTTTGGTCAAAACCGGTCCTAGGTTCTCGTGTCCCTGCTGCGCCCAAATGCCCCAATGGAAAACCCCGCAGCGGGAGTTCGGGTAGGCATAGTGTTGTGGATTTCGCATGAGCCACTCCTCGGTATGATTGTGCCGTATGTTGCCAGGAAGCCTTGGAGGCTGAATCCCACAGTACTGTACTTGGTAATGTTATCTGTAGCCTGCTTCACAATCCTTTCACCAACCTCTTCACCGTAGATGGCTGAAAATGGGTTGGCGAATACAACAAGGAGGCGGCGGTAGTTGCGATCCAGAGCCACATACAGCTCGCCTGCACCAATGTCGATTTGCTGATATGAGGCACCGAGCGCATCGCATTGGTCCAGGGATAGCGCTTGCAGGCCTACCAAATGGGGACGGGAATTGTGTGTCTCGATATCTATATTCAGGAAGACTTCGATAATGTTTCCTAAGAATGCGTTATTATTTGCCTTCAACGGAGTACCGTAAGAACTCGAATAATCAGACCATAGAGGCATCCTATTATTAGAGTTCTCACAACACCGCATTGGATACTTTAATACAACACGATAGAATCGTGGAACATCCAAATACACAGTTCGCTCGTGATTCTAATGGCCGAACCGTAGTGCCCTAACAATCCCCTACATTACTGCAGTGTGGGAGACTACTCTGGTAAGGCGTTGAGGAAAGCCTTCATCCTTCGGGATAGCTACGATATGGGTAGGGGGCAGAGACCGATTGGCCATATCATGAAAGTTGTCAATGCCGTTGATCCTAATTTACCTGCAGGCCATATACGAGTCTGGCAGTATCCCAACCATAGCTCCAGGGCACTGCACACTACCTAAAAAAACCCATCTAAAACCGCCATCTCGCAGCAGAAAATTTAATGCCCGATAACGGTATCATTTTCCATAAGAATTCATGTTGCAGGAAGTGCTAACATTAAGTTCACTTTAACTCGGGGGTTTTAGGTCGCTAACATACAGGGATTAGAGAGGTCAGGTTGGATTGGGGATATTCTTGTCTACAATTTTGGGGGCTATTCATGTGTTTAAAAAAATAGATTTTATTTTATTTTCTCTTTGTGTATAGCATACATAGACTCTCCACTCTTCTTACACCTCCAGTGCGATGCAAAGTGCATTTTTATATATACTTGCCCGGCTGATGGCGCCGGGCTGTTTTCTGTGGGTTGCTTTACCATCCTGTTCTTGCACCTCCATCCCAAGAACCAGAACGCCTCTTGGAATGAGGGGAGCTAGTATTGTTTACGCTTATAGAAAGAGAAAATGGGATCCAATCTTCGGCTCCGGAGCACGAGTATGCTATTGTAGGCAACGTAACCTTACCTTTTGAACACAAAATTTATACAAGTGACGGTCTGCCACGGGGTTATGAAACCAGCGAAGAGGAAATACTGATAACTAAGTTATCGTGTTAATATTTTCCTCATAATATTATAATCCCAGCCATTCTGCTGTCTGCAAAGTCCTCTAGTTTTTTTCTCTAAACTCCCCCTAGTTGACTCCCCAGACAATCTTAGTGATTTTATTTTCCGGTCCTTTTATCCCTACTTGAGCACTATATACTGATTATTAAGGAGTGGGTTTGTTTATGCTTTCCGGTATGATACCGTAAAATCTTATGAAATCTAGGATTTCCCTCAGCCCGATTCTGAGATTAAAATTGTCAGAAGGGGTTGAGCAAGTTGTGAGCAGTACGGAAAAGGAACCGGAGGAAATAGCGCAAGCCTACTAAGATTAGAAAAAGGTGATTGATGGATTGAGGCTGCAGCTTGCAGATATTGTCGAGATGCCACAGGTTACCTCTTCCGAAAAGCGTACATTTATATGCATTGAGGTTATAGACGAATGCGTGCCAGGAAATCAGGTAAAGCCTTTTGGTTCACTAGATCAAGTTCTCCGAAATTCTCCTCGCACTCGAATATTTGTGACCGCAAGACCGGAAATTGGCCCTGAGATCGGGAGGTGTCTTGCCGGAAAGGTGTCGAGTCGATCCCTAAGTTCAAAGAGACATGATATTACTAGATGCCTCTATACTAGGCCTAACGAGGACACGGGCCTAGATGAGATGAACGGGATAGATAAAGGCAGAGATTCTGATGACAATTCCAGATGACATTTCTTCAATGTACAGAGAAAAATGCAGATATCTATCACACTGTGCTCTGCGACTCCATGCCTATTTTCTTATGTTGTCGGATTAGGACTTAGTTCGTATTATTCACGGCCCAGAAACCGGTCCTGGCGGACTCCAGATATCGGCAGACGTCCGAGTGATCGATCATGAGTGCTCTGCTTGCCCTGAGTGTTCAGGATGTGCGTATATATTGACATGTATTGAACGGGGCTCCAGCCGATACACCGACAGTCTCTCACCTACGTGAATGCACTGGTAGGATATGTCACCTCCACTATTGCTTGTGGTCGTTGGTTGAAAGACCTTTGGAAGCAGAATTCATTCCAGAAGAAGAGTGTATTGACATCCAGATCCCGCCCGCCCTGTTGTGTTTAACCCGAGAATAAAAATTAAAAAAACAACCGGAAACACCTTTCAATGAAGGATCTTCAGGATGAAGAGCGCCTCGAGTTGCATGAGCGGGGATGAGGCCAGAGGGAAACCTTTAGGGATTTAAGGCGGGTGATGATGCTGGCTCTCGGTGAGAGAAATCATTTGGTGAAAAAAATGTAATTATCAATGCAGTAGCGGTCTATCTACATTATAAGTTAGTATGTAACCTATCATGCCAGTTAAGATTTCACTTGAGAGAGTGATATTATATGATTGGGAGGAGGGGGGGGAGTTTTTTTTAATTTTTTTTTCTTAACGGGGTGGAACATTTGTATCTTAGCTATGACAGTAAAGTGAGCGAGCGAGTGGGTAAGTAAGCAAGGTGTGTGGCATACGTTATATACCAGCACGAGAATACTGAAGGTGAGGGGAAAAAATGAAAACGAAAAACTATTGCCGCTAGATAGCCCCTACTCTCAATATCAACTACCTTCTTCATCCTCGCGACATCATGAACCTTAACCATATCTGACCTACTAGCAACATACGCCGGCACCGCCCCTGTAGTCCCTTGAGTCCTCTCCTTGGAAATCTCCGCGCCGGTAACCTTGCCGACAAACACCTTCCGACTAGGCCCACAACGTACCATAAGCCAATCTCACCCGTACCCTCTGCAAGTTCCCTGAGCAATTCTAAGTTCTGCTGCAAATCCTTAGCGAATCCGAGTCGTCCCGGGTTGAGCAGTATATTCTACCTGGGCACGCCCGCTTCCCTAGCGGCGCGAACGCTGTCCTCGAGCTCGGGGACCACGCCGGGGGTCACGCCGGTGGGGTAGGACTTTAGGGACATCATACTGGAGGAGTCACCGCGCATGTGCATTAGGCAGATGGGAACGGCGAGGCTTGCCATCTTCAGCATGTCTTTATCTAGGGTTCCGGCGGAAACGTCGTTTATTAGGTCTGTGCCGGCGGATATTGCGGCTTTGGCTACTGCGGATCTGTATGTGCCTATGCTTATTAGGGTGTTTATACCTGCTTCGCAGGGGGGTTTGATTGCGGGGATTACTCTTGCTAGTTCCTCTTCTAGGCTTACTTGTGCGGTGCCTGGGCGAGTGCTGCATCCGCCTACGTCTAGGATATCAGCTCCTGGTGCGATTAGTTCTTGTGCGGTTGATACGATGTTATTGTGTGCGTGCTGGCTGCCGCCGGAGAAGGAGTCCCGTGTTAGGTTTAGGATTGCCATTATGTATGTTTTTCAGTGGAGGTTTGAAGGGTCGAGTGGGGGGAGGTTTGGGGAGAGGAAGGCAAATGTGCGGAGAGGTGGGGTAGGGTGGTGGTGGCGGTGGTGGTGGTGGTGGCGAGATGGCACGGAGATGGTGTTTGAAGGCGGTGGAGGATAAGGGGTGAGGTTTGTCGGGGGATATACTGGTCAAGTTAGTACGTTAGTAGGATGCCGAGGGGGGAGGGAGGGAGCATACTCGCACAGGGGCCGGAGAGCGAATTCTTGTTCGAGCATTTTTGGGTGCGCTATTGTGAGGTGTGGAGTTTCGTATACTAGGTTGTGGTAGAGGAGTATGTCCAGGTTTACTGATCTAGGCCCGTTCTCGATACTTTTTGATCGGCCGAGGAGGGATTCTATGTCTTTTAAGGTTTTCAGTAGATCGTCTGGGGATAGTGTTGTCTCTACCTGTTGTATGTTAGTATCCAAATCATCCACCGCTGGGTGTAAAAGTAACATCAATAACCCATGAGCCTACGCCTGTTCTGGCTTTCCTGAAATATGGCTTTGTTTGTTAGCAATTACCATTGTGGGGCTGTATTAGGGGTGGTATATAGATTTAAGGAACGGAAAAATATCAAATCATTCCTATCCTGAGAGGATGGCTATTCGCCTATAGCTTTGGTGAGGTTTGTTCCCTGATGTAAGAATCGTTTTAACGCTTGGGTTAAGTAGGGAGCTTTTAGCGAGGGAGTAGGGAGTAATACTGTAGGGATGGAATCAGGTGTACGGCGATACAACACTGTGATGAGGGGACGAGAAGAGAAGGGGAGGAGGAGTTGACGGGGTATCATTTTGAGGGGTTGGATACTTTATCATATGTTGGCGGGGTAGGGAAAAGCACGGAGTAACGGGCAAGTTTCCTATATGAGATCATTGCGATGTTGGGCCATTGGGGTTTATTTGGTTCGCCGGCCCTTCAAAGGTGTTTTCGTACTCGTATTTAGAGGCGGGATAATTTCATTGATGTTTTTCTTTTTTCTTGGAGTAAATGGCTGAAGGTCGATTGTTCGCTTTATAGACTAGAGATTTACCGCCAATGGGATCT